>ERZ1047472.890-NODE-890-length-24831-cov-11.540967_pt1 | contig 24831 bp, 28 predicted proteins | sample MGYA00383095_ERZ1047472 | MGnify/ENA primary metagenome ERZ1047472 (study PRJEB29581, sample SAMEA5548365) | metagenome | biome: marine; feature: coastal; material: water | depth 1 m | study: Short-term variability in the microbial, nano- and picoplankton... | reverse complement strand
AAGATAAAAAGAACAGTTCATCGTGGATATTAAAGGAATGGGATAAGCCAACAACTCAGAGACTATGGGGTAAATATAGAGAATTAGATCAAAATGGCCATTGGAAGGTTAAAGAGTTATCAGTTGATGTTGGTAAATCATTATCGGACCAACGTCACTTCGTTCGTTCAGAACATTGGCATATCGTTGATGGTGAATTAAAAATGGATTTAGAATTTAATAATGGTTATTCTACATCTAAAATATATAAAACTGGCGATAGTATTGATATTCCTGTTAAATGTTGGCACCATGCAACAAACGTCGGAGACCGTCCAGTCAAAGTAATTGAAGTTTGGATGGGAAATACTCTATCAGAAGACGATATTGAAAGAAGATAACATTATTATTTTGTAGTAGATAAATCTATTATATCACACTGGAAACATATGTCAACTTCTTTTTTATAAATATAGAAAAATAATATTGAAACAAAGGAGAAAATGATGGCTTTTCAGTTATCGCCGGGAGCTCGTAATGGTACACTTCAGTCATTAGAGACAACAGTCGGTGCAAATCCAATCTTAACTATCGCAACAGGTGCTACACCTACAGAATGTCAATCAGCAAACACTGGTAACATCGTTGCAACTATGATATTGCCTACCGAATGGTTAGCAGTACCTTCAGGTGGTGTAATTCAGTTATCTGGTAATTGGCAAGACTTGTCTGCTGATGCGTCAGGTACAGCAGGTTATTTCAGAATACACCAAAGTGATGGAACAGTTTGTCATATGCAAGGTACTATTACAGCATCAGGCGCTGGTGGGGATATGCAATTAGACAATACTAACATTGCTATTGGTCAGCAGATTACTATAACAACATTCTCAATTACAGCCGGTGGCGCATAAGGACTAAATAAATGTCCGCAAATGGCGTATTTACATCAACATTAGATTTCAGCTTCTTTGGAGGTGGTTTTTCAACTATCGCTGGAGAGGCTTCTAGTACATTTGACTATACGTTTAGTTCTGATGTTTTTGTACCAGTACTTGCTGAATTAAATCAAACATTAACATTTGATGTTCAGGCTGGTATTGTAACGCCGACGGTATATGGTGAATTTAGTGGAACGATCCCGTTTACTCTAACTGAACCAGCACGAATTGAATTTGGTATACAGAGTTACTTATATTCTGGCAATAATGAAATCAGCTTTACCTCGTCCTCGAGTGGGTTTTCAGTAATTGCTGGTACTGCGGATATAACATTTCCGATTACGATATCTGGTACTATGGCTCAATTCTCGTTGGGTCAAACTACAGGAGCATTTGGATTTTCACTTAATTCAAAAGTAATTAATTACACGCTTACAAATAGAGCACGATCTGGTTTTAACTCAATAGAACTAGGAAATACTAAAGAAAATAATGTTTTGATACGTAGAGCATCAGAACCGAACGATATAAAACTAAAAAATATTGGTTTAACTTATGCTGAAGTTAGAAACTAATTTATTTTAATAAATAAAAGTAAACCTTGGAGATAAACACATGGCGGCGAATTTTTACATAAAGCAAAACGACACTGCTCCGTCCATTGAAGCCGTCTTAACAGACTCAACTGGTCGAGCAAAATCATTGATCCTTGCTTCAGAAATAAAGTTTAATATGTCAACAGAAGAAGGCTCAAGCTTAGTTAATTTAGGTACTGTATCTATTATTAACGCTACAAAGGGTATAGTATCTTATCCTTGGCAAGCTGGCGATACATCAAATACTGGAATTCACAATGCAGAATTCCAAGTAACATATACTAACGGTCAAATTGAAACGTTTCCTAACTCAGGATACATCAAGGTAATCATTAGAGAAGAGTTAGGATAAGACATGGCACTACCTCAGTCCAGAGAAGATTTTAAAGATTTTATTTTAAGAAAGATTGGCGCACCAGTAATTGAGATTAACGTTGCTGATGAACAAGTTGACGACCGAGTAGATGAAGCTGTTTCTTTTTGGAGAGATTATCATTATAATGGTAGTCAATTAGTTTATCTTAAGCACGAAATTACTCAAGCTGATAAAGATAACGGGTATGTTCCTTTACCAAAAGGTCTGTTAGGTATTTCAAAAATATTTGGATTTGATACTAATATTTCCACAGGTACTGGCATGTTTAATGTTAACTATCAATTCGTTTTAAATAACATACAAGATATGACTAGTTATTCTATGCAGACTTATTATATGACAATGCAACACATTGAGTTTATGCAAGAATTACTTGTTGGTAAACCAATGATACGTTATAATAAGTATGTAAACAAATTACATATCGACACTGATACTAAGCAGTGGGTAGTTGGTAACTTTATTATTATTGAAGCATACGACATTTTAGATGAAGATGCATATGCTGAATTATGGACAGACAGATGGCTGCAAAATTACGCAGCTGTGTTAGTTAGAGAACAATGGGGCATGAACCTTACTAAATTTAATCAGATGACTTTGGTTGGTGGAGTACAGTTTAACGGAGAACAAATATTATCAGAGGCAAGAGCTGACAGAGAAAGAATAGAAGAAGACGCAATACGATCACTTCAACCTCTTACTTATAATTTTATTGGATAAGTTATGGCAACGAACGCATATTTTAGAAATCACGACAATGTATACGAACAAAATTTAATTGACGATTTAGTTATCGAGTCAATTAAGATTTATGGTATAGATGTTAAATTCATTACAAGATTACATGAAAACATTGATAAAATTTTAAATGAAGACGACTTACCAACGTTTGATAAGTATTATGATTTTGAAGTATACATTAAGAACGTTGACGGATTTGAAGGCGAAGGCGACTTCTTATCTAAGTTTGGTTTACAAATTCGTGACTCAATTACATTTACGGTTGCTATACGTACCTTTGAACAATATGTTACACGTGAACAAGATACGAGATTACGTCCACTTGAAGGCGAAATGATTTGGATGCCACTCAATCAAAAAATGTATAAGATCCAACACGTCGAACATGAAAGTGTATTCTATCAAACGGGTGCATTACAAGTATATGATATGAGATGTGAATTGGCTGAATACTCTGGTGAAACATTTGATACTGGTTATTATGAAATTGATAATTACTTTGCAGATATTGATACATCAGCAAATACGGTTACATCTCTTACATCATTACAAGGTGTTGACCCACTTGCTAATAACCTTGATTTTGAGGATCAAGCAGATGATATATTAGACTTCTCTGAAATGGACCCATTCAGCGAAAACATTTCTATACAGGATTAACAATATGGCTATCGCAAATTATTTTTATAATTCAACCACACGAAAATACGTAGCGTTATTTGGAACACTGTTCAATCAGTTAAAGATCCAAAGACATGATAATGCTGGTGTTCTTAAAAAAGAAATGATTGTGCCATTAGCTTATGCACCATACCAAAAAATATTAGCAAGAGTAACTGCAGATCCTGATTTGATTAATAGTCGTCGTCCTGCAATGACGTTACCTAGAATGTCTTTTGAGATAAACAATATTTCATATGATCCACAGCGCAAGTTAACTACAACTGGTAAAATGATTAAACGTGGTAAATCAGAAACAGATGATGCTCGACCTTACGTATATAACCCTGTACCATATAATTTAGATTTTTCTTTATACATTATGACAAAGTATTCAGAAGATGCTACCAAAATATTAGAACAAATTATACCATTCTTTACACCAGACTGGACTGTCGGCGCTAAAATGATACCAGATTTGGATCCTATTGATATACCTGTTGTTTTAAACAGCGTAACAATCGAGGATCTTTATGAAGGTGCATTTGACGAAAGACAAATGATTTTACATACGCTTACCTTTACACTTAGAGGTTATTATTTTGGACCAGAAAAAACGAAAAAGATTATTAAATTCGTTGACGTTGATATGTTCAATGGTACTGATACTAATTCACCATTCCTAGAAGGTATTGATATTCGTCCTGGGTTATCATCAGCAAATACTCCAATAACTGATGTAGGCGAAACGGCAACTGCTGTATCGGCTTTAACCACCGGATCAGTAAGTAACATTTTGTTAACCAACGATGGTGAAAACTATAATGCAAACACAGTTGTTACTATTGGAGCTCCTGATGTTGCAAACGCAGATATAACATCGACCATAACAAACGGGGCGGTTACAGGCATATCAATTAATAATGGCGGTGGTTTCTTTAGTAATTTACCAACAGTCACTGTAGGCCTACCAGATAGCACTATAACAACGGCAACCGCGACTGCAACATTAAGTGGTGACTCTGTTGCCAATGTATCTATATCAAACCCAGGTAATTTTTATAGTACTCCAGGGTTTTCGATAGCACCTCCACCAAACGTGGCTGCAGAGTTTAAATTTGGTGATGATGCATTAGCTCACGATAATGAAAACGATGTTACAGTTTTACATTCGTTTTCTGGTTATTTTAATTCCAATACTGGTTATAAAGTATCATTTTGGATTTACCCAACCTCTTTCCCAGGTGGTAATAATCCAATGTCAGTACTCTTTGCGCCATTTACAAAAATATTCTTTACCGCTGATACGGGTAATGTTAGGTTCCAATACGGTGGTACACCAGTTGTTTCTTCTGATACTAACTTAATCGTTAATCAATGGAACCATGTAGAAGTAGAGCATTACACAAACCTTATTCGTATTAATGTTAATGGTCTATATGGTACTGAAGAAACACGCGGAGCAGGTAATGTTGCATTCCCAGGACATACATATCGAGCTGGTGATGCTCAAAGTAATGAGTCAGTATTTGATGGAGCCAACAGAAGCTTCCTCGGATACTTAGACAATGTAACTTGGGAAACAACAGGCGATATGCCTACTGCATCTAGTGGTGATCCATATACGATACCAACAACTGCAAGAACAGGTGATTTATTTACCAAGAATTTTGATAAGGATCTTCCAGTAGCCTCAATAACAGTGACTGACGGCGAGGTAATTTCTATTGATGTTACTTCTGGTGGATCTGGATATACGACAGCTCCAATTGTTACGATTGATGATCCTGACGATAGTCCAGCATCATTTGCTGCTTCAGTTACGCCAACATTGGTGGATGGCGCCATAGACTCTATTATAATAAATAGTCCAGGAAAGTTTTATGCGAATGCTCCTTCAATTAATGTATCTGCGCCAACATCGACTCAGGCAACTGCTATAGCAAACGTCGGTAATAACGGAGATATACAATCAATAACTATAACCGATGCAGGTTTAGGATATAGAAATCCACCTGCAGTAACTATATCGTCTCCAGACTTTGGATCAATTCCATACCAAGACATTGAGTTTGATGACAACTGGGGTATTATTAAAACCATAGTGAGTGAATAATATGAATGATAAGATAGCTGAAAACCTCGGATTGAGACCACTTTCAGAAATTAGAGAAGAAGAATTAGCTTCTACGGCGATTGAGGTTGTTGAAGAAGAAACTCTTCCTGCAATTACTATTGACGAAGATGACGAAAATCTTAAGGATCTCGCTAAAGTTCGTGAGAATATAGAAGGTGTTATTGAAATAGGAAATGAAGCAGTAAGAGAAATGCTTGAGATTGCAAAACAATCAGAACAACCAAGAGCATTTGAGGTTGTATCCACATTGATGAAAACAATGTTAGATGCCAATAAAGATTTTGCTGATGTTTCAACTAAAAAGAAATTTGCTCAAGAAGAAATAAATGCACCTAAAGAGGCTGCACAAACCAATACAGTAAATAATAACTTGATTGTATCCACCGCGGATTTATTAAAAATGTTGAAAGATACTGAAAATGGGTGATGGTTATTTAGGAAACCAGCATCTTAAAAAGATTGGTGAAGAAATAGAATGGTCGCCTGACCTATTAAAAGAGTATATGAAATGTGCGCAAGATCCAATATATTTTGCCAAGAATTATATTAAAATTGTACATGTTGATAAGGGATTAGTTCCATTTGAAATGTACGATTACCAAGAAAATATTACTCGAAAAATTACCGATAATAGACGTTTGGCTGTTTTGACGGCTAGGCAGTCTGGTAAAACAACCACCGCAATGGCTATTATTTTACATTATGTTTTGTTTAATGAATTTAAAACTGTCGCTATCTTAGCTAACAAAGGTGATGCTGCCCGAGAAGTAATGGCTCGGGTCAAACTTGCATTTGAATCATTACCTAAATGGCTGCAACAAGGGGTTGAAGAATGGAACAAAGGAAACATTGCACTTGAGAATGGTTGTCAAGTTTTGGCAGGTACTACGTCGTCAAGTGCTATTCGTGGTAAGTCTGTTAATTTTCTATATCTTGACGAGGTTGCATTCATCGAAGGATATGACGAATTTTTCGCATCTGTTTATCCTACTATCTCGTCTGGCGAGTCAACAAAACTTTTAATGACTTCTACTCCAAATGGATTAAACCATTTTTGGAAAACATGTACTGGTGCAAAAGAAGGTACCAACGGTTATGAATACGAAGAAGTTATGTGGCATGATGTTCCAGGTCGCGATGAAAAATGGCGTAAGGAAACAATTGAAGCTTTAGACCACGACGAAGAAAAGTTTAACCAAGAATATTGCTGCCAGTTCTTAGGTAGTTCTGGTACTCTTATTGCAGGTTGGAAACTAAAAGAATTATTACATTCAGTACCAATAGGACAACAAGATGGTTTTTTACAATACGAAAAGCCAATCAAAGATCGTCAATATGCTATGACAGTTGATGTTGCTCGCGGCAAAGGTTTAGACTATTCATGTTTTTCAGTAATTGATATTACAGAAATGCCATATAAACAAGTGGCAATGTTTAGAGATAACATGGTAGGACCAATTGATTTTGCATCAGTTGTTTTCAGAATAGGACAAGTATATAATACTGCTGCAGTTTTAATAGAGGTTAACGATATTGGAGAACAGGTTGCTGATGTTCTCTTAATGGATTATGGTTATGAAAATATATTATACACTACAAATAATGGAAGAGCTGGTAAAATACTTACTGGCGGTTTTGGCAAAAAGGTAGATAATGGAATAAGAACAACTAAAAATGTTAAGGCGGTTGGATGTAGCATGCTTAAAATGCTAATTGAGCAAAACCAACTTATTATACAGGATTATGATACTATACAAGAAATTAGCCGTTTTTCTAAAAAAGCAAACTCATATGAAGCAGAGTCAGGATTTCACGACGATTTGGTTATGAACCTTGTTTTGTTTGCATGGATGGTTGAACAAGCGTATTTTAAAGATATGACTGACATAAATACACTTGTTAAGTTACGAGAGAAGACAGAAGAACAAATTGAGGAAGAATTATTGCCTTTTGGCTTTGTTGATACTGGTGAAGATTTTTATTATGAAGATGACGGCTTAGTGCTGTGATTATATAGAATACCATTTTTTATAAATAAGAACAGTAAGAAATAGATAAAAAACAAGATTAACGCGTTTTCAATACATAAAGGAGAAAAATATGGCTTTTTCCGTAAGTCCCTCTGTTATCGTTAGAGAAGTTGATGCTTCTCAGGCAGTACCAGCCATCACAAATCCACCTGCTGCTATAGCCGGTGTGTTTAGGTGGGGCCCGACTAACGAACCATTATTGATATCATCAGAAAACCAACTCGTAGATCGTTTTGGAACACCTAATGATGACAATTACGAAACATTTTTTACAGCTGCTGATTACTTATCATATTCAAATGCACTGTACGTTGTTCGTATAGATGACGGTTCAACCGAAGCTAACAGTACAACAATAGACATCACACTTGATGCAAACAACGACGTCGTTTCAGATGATAGTATCTACGGTGCTTTCGAAGCGAAGTATAAAGGTGAGCTTGGTAACTCACTAGAAGTTGCTTGGGTATCTTCAACCGGTTTCGAAAGTCCATTCGTTGCGGTAGCAGAAATTCCAACAAATAAAGTTTCAAATACTCAAATAGATCAGGTTATCAGTTTTAACGCTGATAATGTTCAATTTGAAACTGCTAATACACAAAACCTATTGGATTTAATCGAAGGTGATGTATTAGAAATCGGTAACGAGTCAATTGGTTACCAAGAAATGAGAGTTAGATCATTCACAGAGACAGAAGTAAATGTTGAAGCAACTGAGGGAGATGCTAATACATCATTCCTTGCTCTATACTCATATGACATCGAGTTCACAAACAAATACACATTAGCTGAAACAGACTTAGCTAAATTGTCAATGAAAAAGAAATGGCAACATGGAGGAACATTCTCTAGGAAGCCAGACGCAGGAAATATTCACGTAGCGGTTATTGACGCAGGTGGGGAAATTTCTGGTACTAAAGGTTTCGTATTAGAAAAATTCGAAAACATTTCAACATCAGCAGGCGCGGTTTCACCACAAGGTGTTACTAACTATTATGAGACAGTGATTGAAAACTTCTCATCTTGGGTAAAAATTGCTAACACGGCACCAATTGGTACTGCGAGCGCTTCGGTTGCTAAATACGAAAGAATGGCTGGTGCAACATCACCGGTTACAGAATCAACTGCAACGCTAGGTCAATTAGGCTTCGCATTGGATACTTTAAGAAGTGCCAACGAAATCGACATTGCGTTCGTTCTTCAAGGTAAAGGCGATGATGCCGCAGTAAGAGCAAACTACATTGTTTCTAACATTTGCGAAACAAGAAAAGATTGCGTTGCGTTTATCTCACCATCTAAAGAGGCTGTAGTTGACGAACTTAAAATGAATGCAAAACTTACTAACGTAATTGCATATCGTAATAAAATCCAAAACTCATCTTACTCATTCTTAGATAGTGGATACAAATACAGATACGATAAGTATAACGATAAATACCGCTGGGTACCATTAAATGGTGACATGGCCGGATTGGCTGCTAGAGTTGAGGCATGGGAATCTCCTGCTGGCTTTAGAAAAGGTATAATCAAAAACGTTGTTAAGTTAGCGTTTAACCCTAGTAAAGCAATGAGAGATTTATTGTATGGTTCAGATATTAACCCTGTTATGTCTCAAGTAGGTCAAGGAATTGTACTATTTGGTGATAAAACTGGTTTAGGTCTGGCATCTGCGTTTGATCGTCTAAATGTTCGTAGGTTGTTTATTGCGGTTGAGAAATCAATTGCTACAGCAGCTCAAAGCTTCTTGTTTGAATTGAACGATGAATTCACTCAAACACAGTTTAAGAATATCGTAGATCCGTTCTTACGTGATATCCAAGGAAGACGTGGTATTATTGATTACAGAGTAATCAGTGACTCAACTGTCAACACTCCTGAGGTAATTGACCAAAATAAATTCCGCGCAAGCATATTCATCAAACCAGCTCGTTCTATTAACGTAATTGAATTAACATTCGTTGCTACAAGAACAGGCATTGAATTTGATGAAATTGTTGGTCAGTTAACTTAAATAAATAAGAATAGAAAATAGGAGATTAGATAAAATGGCATTCAATATCAACCAGTTCAAATCAGAGCTTGTCGGTGGCGGTGCACGTCCTACCCTGTTCCAATGTCAAATCACTAACCCAATTGCTCCAGAAGCTGACATCAAAACTCCGTTTATGATACGTTCAGCAGGGATCCCAGAATCCATTGTGGGGCAATTTGTGGTACCTTACTTCGGCCGTCAGGTCAAGTATGCCGGTGATAGAACATTCGCAGATTGGTCCGTGACCGTAATCAACGACGAAGATTTCGCAGTACGAAATGCAATGGAAGCTTGGTCAAACGCGATTAACTCGCATGACTCAAACACCAGAGCATTACCACAAGACTACAAATCAACTGGGCAAATTACCCAGTTTAGTAAAGATGGTTCAATTCTTAGAACATACATCTTTGAAGGCATGCATCCAGTAAGCATTGACGGAATTCAAATGGATTGGGGACAAGCTGATACTATTGAGGAATTTAATGTAACATTCCAATATGACTTATGGCGTGTTGAGGGTAACACCGGCATTCCAACTACTTAAATAATGAGAAAGTGAATAAATGAAGATTTTTGGTTTTGACATTAAACGAGATTCTGACCAGGAGGAGGGCTTTACGCCTTCCTCTTTTGCTGAACCTCAAAATGACGATGGAGCTATCACCGTTGGTAATGCAATGGGTGGCTTCTATAGTACACTCTTGGACATGGAAGGAACTGCTAAAACTGAATCGGAATTGGTAACAAAATACCGAGGATTAGCACACCAACCAGAAATTGCACAAGCTGTTGACGAAGTAATCAACGAAGCGATTAGTGTAGATACAGATGATAAAGTTGTTGAAGTTCTTTTGGACGATACAGATTTACCAGACAAAGTTAAGAAAATAGTTATAGAAGAGTTTGATGGCATATTGTCATTATTAGATTTTTCTACAACAGCATACGAAACGTTTCAAAAATTCTATGTTGATGGTCGATTAAACTATCACGTTATTATTGATCCGGAAAATATCCCAGACGGGATTAAAGAATTACGATATGTAGATCCACGTAAATTAAAACTCATTCGTGAAGTTGATAAACGTGAAAAGGATCCACATTCAGGTATCCCAGTTAAAAAGGTAAAAGCAGAATATTATATGTATTCTGAAACAGGTTTTGGCTCAAATAAAACTAGTAATTCTTCTGGTGGTACTGCTCAAGGATATAAGATTGCTAAGGACTCTATTGCTAGAGTTACTTCAGGCGTAATGAATGAAAATAATTCATTAGTCTTATCATACTTACATCCTTCAATAAAGCCACTCAACCAGTTAAGGATGTTGGAAGATGCAACAGTTATTTACACTATTACACGAGCTCCTGAGAGACGAGTGTTCTACATTGACGTTGGCAACTTACCTAAATCAAAAGCTGAGCAGTATATAAGAGATATGATGGTTCGTCATAAGAACAAACTACAATATGACTCATCTACTGGCGAAATCAATGATGCTCGTAAAATGATGACTATGACTGAAGACTTTTGGTTCCCACGACGTGGTGGTGAGCGTACAACAGAAGTTGACACTATGCCAGGAGGTAGTGCTTCTGGATTAACAGACGATACGAATATGCAATACTTCCAACGTAAACTATACAAATCGTTAAAGGTTCCGCTATCGCGTTTAGAACCAGAGACAATGTATTCGTTTGGTCGTGTTTCAGAAATTACTCGTGATGAATTAAAATTTAGTAAATTCATTAAAAGACTAAGAGCGCGTTTTACAACTATCTTTACATCATTACTTGAAAAACAGTTAGTGCTTAAAGGTATTTTAACGCCAGAAGAATTTACTGAAATCAAAAACGCTATTCGTTACGATTTCGTGCAGGATAACTATTTCCAAGAGCTTAAAGAAGCTGAAATTACTCGTGAAAGACTCAGTACTCTACGTGAAGTTGAAGAACATGTTGGCACATACTATTCCAGAGAATGGGTATTGCGTAACGTTCTTCGTATGTCAGAGGAAGAAATGGGTGACATGAAAGACCAAATTGAAGCTGAAGCCAAAGAAAATCCTCCAGTAGAGGAAGAAGAATAAAATGAGAACAACAAATTCATATAAATATATACAAACAAAATTAGGAGTTAAGTGATGAAAACGTTTAAAAATATCCTTAGCGAAGTTGCTCAACCGAAATCTTCGGAAGAAAAAGCTTTCAAAGATTTACATAACCAAAAACCCGGGCAACATCCTGTAGCTCCAGATAATCAGTTTAGTGGCGATATTGGAAAGCCAAAAGCTGCTCGTCCTGCTGACCAAGAAGACGATTCTAAATATGATACATCTTATGGTGATAAACCAGACCAAGAACCTGTATTACGTAAAGGTAGAAAGTTTAGTCAGTTTAGAGCAAACGAATCAAAAGATATGACGAATGCAAAAGCATTGGACAAAGCATCTTCTGCATCTGCTGAAGGCAAGAAAAAAGTTTCTCTTGCTAAAGCTCCTTGGGAAAAAAGTGACAAAAATGAATCAATATCTGAAGCTGAATTAGATGACATGATTGATAACATGTCTGAAGAAACGTTAGCTTCTTTTATGGAAGAAATTGAGCAACTCGATGAGTTAAGTCCGGAAATGTTAAAACGCTATCGTGGTGTTGCAAAGGGTGATATAACTTCTCGTGATGCAAAAACGAAGCAAAAAGTGGCGCGCGGCAAGTGGGACGATGAAGATGTAACTCCAAAATGGGCCGTCGGTAATACTCATAAAAACAACCAAAAAAATGTTGATCGTCAACATTTTAGGCAATTAGCTAAAGGCAAAATACAAAAGAAAGATGCTAAGGCTGGTTCCAAATCTGCTAATCATATAAGCCATGAAATAGAAAGAAATCCTGAAGCTCCAGATTATGGTAGTATGACAGGTAAAAAAAGAGCTACTCCATCTTATTCTAAGATGATTGGTGATAAATCTTCGAAAAAACGAATGTATTATGATGAAGCTGCTGGTTATGAAATGCCAAAAGTTCCACCACAAGATCCAATGTCCGACGATGGTCATAGAGCTAAATATCACCGCAAACATACGACATTAACTAGTATTAGCGGTAAAAAACCAACATCACATGAGCATGCTGAGTACCATCACGAGATGAGTGCTCGATACCACATAAACCACGCAGATCACGACATGAGGAACAAGAAAAACTATCATGCACATATGGAACTGGCTCATGGAAATGCTAATCAGCACATACAAGAGCATAACGATGCAACAGATCCTAAAGAAAAAGAACATCACATGAAAGAGTACCATAAATATAATAATCATATTAAAAAGGTATCTAATGGTGAAGAACATAACAAAAGAGCACGTGAATTACCCCATCATCACAATAAACAATATGATTCACATCACGATATGAATAAATCTATAAAATGGGATAGTTCTGATGTAAACGAATCTATTGTAAACGAAATTAGTGAAACACTTTCAGAAATAGCATTCGGTAAATGGAATGAAGCTTTAAAAGGCGGACAGAAAAAACTTGACCATAATAAAAACGGGAAAATTGACGGACATGATTTCGCAATTATGCGTGCGCGAAAAAAGTCAAATGAGGAAGTTGATGTAGTTGAAACAACTTCCTCTGCAATGAGACATATGGTTACTCAAACAGGACCAGATGGCAAAACTCGTACAGTTATGAAAAAGCTTAGATCTGATAGAACTGACGATCGCGGCCAAGATGTTATTAGAACTAATGAAGCTTCAATGGATAATATGTGCTGCAAAGATTGTGGAGATATGTTTGGTAAGCCGACTAAAGGTAATGCATGCAAAAACGATTGTAATGATCCTAACCAGTCTTGCTGGGTTAATAAAGAATCTTACAACGAAGAAGTAGTTAATGAACTTAACAAGAAAACTCTTGGTAGCTACATCAAAAAAGCTCATAATGATTCAGAGCTACAACGTCAACTTGGCCAACATCATAAAGATCATGCTATGAAATATGGTCAAACCAAGGATGGTCAAAAGCATGCTGCATTGATGCATAAGCATAAAAAGAGATATGTTAATAGAGCAATGGGTATTAATACAGCTGTGAAAAGACTTGTTGGTGAAAGCTTTACTGAAATGTTAGATGAAGCTGTTAGAATGGGAAACCTGAGATTAAAGAATGGTAAAAATGTAAAGGTATCTAACCAAGATGCTAAACTTTTAAATTCTTTTTATAAAAATCTCAATGCTAAAAACCGTAGAGATATGGAAAAGGTAATGATGAAAGACGAATCGGGGTTTAAAGAGATCGTAGGATTTGCCCGAGAAGCGTTATAAATAGAAAAAATAAAGGATCTAAGATATGAGATTAATAACAGAAGTTGTAGAAGATTGCGCTGTTGCTGTAGAATTAAACGAAGAAACGGGTAAGAAAACTCATTTCATCGAAGGTATCTTTATGCAAGGTGATATTAAGAATCGCAACGGAAGAATTTATCCGTCGCAGATTTTAGAAAAAGAAATGGTCAGATACAATTCTGACTTTGTAGAAACAAAGCGAGCGCTAGGCGAATTGGGTCACCCAGACGGACCTACAATCAATGGCGATCGTGTGTCTCATCTTATTACAGAGATGAAACGAGAGGGATCAAACTTTACTGGTAAAGCCAAAATTCTTGGTACACCAATGGGTGAGATAGTCAAAACATTTATGGACGAGGGTGTTAAGATCGGTGTATCTACCCGCGGATTAGGTTCAGTTAAAGCAACGAGAGATGGAATTATGGAAGTACAAAATGACTTTCATTTAGCCACTGTCGACATCGTAACTGACCCATCTGGACCACAATGTTTTGTAAATGGTATTATGGAAAATGCTGAATACTATTACGATATAGCTTCGGGGAACTGGATTGCTCAGGAACCTATTGAACAAGTTATTGAAGAAATACAACAAGTAGTAGAAAAGCAAATTAGACGTGTTGTCACTAGAATTGATGAAGGCACCGCGTCTGAATTATTCGAGCGTTTTGTGAACTCACTTAGAAAAGCTGAAAAATAATATTATTATAAATAATACTTAGATAAAAAGTATCTAATAAAAGGAGTAGAACATATGTCAAATGACTTAGACGAAAAGTTCGTCGAAAAATCTGGCGGAGCAGGTGTTCCTGCGGCAGAAGTTATGGATCCTGCAACACCAGCAGGCGGCGTACATAAAAAGAAGAAAGCTGATGTAAACAAAAAGGTTGATCCAACAGCCGATAAAGTTGCAGCAGCACCAATGCAAGCGGAAGATTCAGAAGTAGATTCTGATGAAATCGTAGAAGAAGTAATTGAAGTAGCAGAGTCAATCGCGACTATTTTCGAAGGCATGGATTTGTCTGAAGAATTTACAGCTAAAGCAACTATGGTATTCGAAGCTGCGGTTAACGAGGCGGCAACAGTCAAGGCTGATGCAATCGTCGTTGAGAAGACAGAAGTTCTAGAAACATCAATGCAAACTGCACTTGATGAATCAGTTGAACAGATGTTAGAAAATCTTGACTCATATCTTGACTACGTTGTAGAAGAGTGGATGTCAGAGAACGAAATTGCTATTGAAGCCGGAATTAAGGTAGAGATGGCGGAGTCGTTAATGGACGGTCTTAAAGGCCTATTCGAAGAGCACAACATTGCCGTTGACGAGGAAACTCTAGACGTCGTTGCTGGCTTGGAAGAAGAAATTGAAACATTAAAAGCAGACGCTAATAAAGCGATTGTTGAGAATGTTGAGCTTAAAAAAGAAGCTGATGCACAAACAGCAGCTGGCGTTTTTGCTGAAATGACTGAAGGTCTTACACTTGTAGAACAAGAAAGATTTAAAGTACTATCAGAAAAGCTTGCTTTCGACGATGTTGACAGCTACAAATCAGACCTTGCAACACTAAAGGAATCGTTTTTCAAAAAAGCGAAACCAGTAGTTGAGGAAGTCGCTGAAGAAGAAGCAATTATCACAGAGGACACAGAAGTGAAACAACCACTTTCTGAGCACCGAACGATCAATGCTCTTTTAGCAGATTTGAACCGTAACTAAGTAACCCAATGAAAAACTTAATTTTTATAAATATATCCAGAATAAATCAACAAGGAGATAGAATCTAATGACTCAGTCAAACTATCAAGCATTAGTTGAAAAATGGGGTCCAATCTTGGAGCATTCCTCTTTTTCTGCTATTACAGACAACCACAAGAAAAGCGTAACAGCTACTATTCTTGAGAACACAGAAAAGGCTTTAGCGGAATCAGGCGATTTGTCTGCTAACATGACAGGCTTACTTTCTGAAACAGCTGCAAACGACACAGGTACAGGCGGTTTCGCTTCTACTTCTGCAGTTGGCGGTCCAACAGCTGGTTACGACCCAGTACTTATTTCACTAGTACGTCGTGCGATGCCAAACTTGATCGCATACGATATTGCTGGCGTTCAGCCAATGACAGGCCCAACAGGCTTGATCTTTGCAATGCGTTCAACACACACTAACCAAACAGCTGCTAACGAAGTATTCTACAACGAAGCAGATACTTCATTCTCTGGTACAGGTACTCACTCTTCAAATGCTCCAGGTCAAGCATCAGTAACAACTGGTACTGGTATGGATACAGGCGATGCTGAAGCACTTGGTTCAACTGGCGATGCATTTGCTGAAATGGCTTTTTCAATCGAAAAAGTTACAGTAGCAGCTAAGTCAAGAGCTTTAAAAGCTGAATACACAACAGAGCTTGCTCAGGATCTTAAAGCCGTACACGGTCTAGATGCTGAAACAGAACTAGCGAACATCTTACAATCTGAAATCCTAGTGGAAATCAACCGTGAATTAGTTCGTACAATCTACACTAACGCGGTACAAGGCGGAAGCGCAACAGCAACTCCGGGCACATTCGACTTAGATGTTGATGCAAACGGTCGTTGGTCAGTAGAGAAGTTCAAAGGTCTTATGTTCCAAATCGAGCAAGAAGCTAACGCAATTGCTAAAGGAACAAGACGTGGGAAAGGTAACATGGTTATCTGTTCATCTGATGTTGCTTCTGCACTTCAAATGGCCGGTGTACTAGATTATACTCCAGCTCTTAACTCTAACTCACTAAACGTTGATGATACAGGCAATACATTCGCCGGTGTTCTTAACGGACGTTATAAAGTGTATATCGACCCATATGCAGGCGCTAACTACATGGTAGTAGGATATAAAGGTTCATCATCTTTCGATGCTGGTCTATTCTATTGTCCATATGTGCCATTACAAATGGTTCGTGCAGTTGGTGAGAATTCTTTCCAACCAAAAATCGGCTTTAAAACTCGTTACGGAATGGTTTCAAACCCATTTGCAAAAGGTGCAACTCAAGGTACACCTCCAGGCGAACTAGAAGCAGACACAAACGTTTACTACCGTCGTGTAATTGTAAGCAACTTGTTCTAAACAAGATATCGGTTAACGATACAAACTTTGGGGAAGCTTTCGGGCTTCCCTTTTTTTATGCAAGATAGTCTGGGAGATATGACGCTTTAGATAAGAAGTCATTATATGAGTCTTCAACCTTATCTTGTTTATAGAATAACCATCTGTGTATTCTATGCCATATACTTTTCTCTACCATTGGATAACCAAACGAAAACACTATACATTCATAATGAGTATAGTTACGATTAGTTTGTATATTCCAAAATTTAGTAAGTTCTAAATCAGTATATGGTTTTTGTCTGCGTCTTTGTTGTGGTGCTTCGTTATATTTTTGGTCGTCATAAACAATGTGTAACGTTATACCACCTTCTGACCACCAAGGTATTTCATGGCACGGTCTTTCAACACTGTTTATCGTATTATCGTACCAATGAATATTACAATTAAGCTTATCCATTGATTCAATAAATTCTTTCTTTTGTTCTTTATTATTAAATACTACTCCAACATACCTATGCTTTGAGTCAGCATGACCTTGACAACTGGTAAAAGTTAAATAACCTTTTGCGTGTAAAGCAAGTACACTCTCCTTTACACGCGGTTCTAGGTTCTGTTCAATAATATCAGAATATTGGCTTACGAAAGTACTAACGTAATTACCATCCTCGTCTTGGAAACAATATGTTCGTCCGTCGATTAAATGGTCGTTACCCTTAACAAACATCGCATAACGATGCCCGTCTTCAGCTGAATTGAGTTGTGGTTCATTTGATTCTTGCTGTTGATAATAAGGTACTGTAATTTCGTATTGAGGTCGCATTACATTCCTAACGCATCCATGTATAGTTCAGTCATAGCATTTTCGTTATCAACATCATCACGGTTTCGTTTACGAATTGAAACAATTTTACGAATGATTTTTGCTTCGTACCCGCGACCTTTTGCTTCAGACATTACGTCTTTTATTTGCTCAGAAACCCCTGTCTTTTCCTCTTCCAAGGTTTCAATTCTTTCAATAAACGCACGCAATTCGTCCGCTGTTACACTTGATGTATCATTCATCATATAGTCTCCTGCTGTTGTAAATTTTAAATCCATTAGTCTTCTCTTTTGCCTACTCCCCAGTCAATAACGACTGGAAACCGTGGTATGCCATCAGGCGTTGGTGAAAAATATCGTAATGTACACCAATCTGGATTTGGTCCATTTTCAAATAGATCCTTTAATACCTTTTGAGTACCACGAACCCCTGCACCAAACTCTTGTCCATTTTCTGTTTGCATAACAAATCTTTTGATATGTCCAGCCCAATTGCCTTTTCCTTCCTCAATTTTAATTACATCATATTCGTCAGTGAGGAATTCTTTTCTTTTAATTAAAAATTTAGAACGCTTGTTCATCTGGTACACATCATCAATTCGTATCATTTGGCCTTCAAATCCATCTTCAAGGTATGCGCCATAAATATCGTCCATCATATTTTGATTATAAATCTGTTGAGTTTCAACAAGTATAACTGAATTGGTAAACTTAGGAATACCTTCAGCTTGTTCAGTAATCCAATCCATACGTTCAGAAAATACACCAGTATGGCTAATTACATCATATACATGATACTCTACTAATCTTGCCGAGTCTTTTATATCCCAAGGTTCTGGTTTTGTTTTACGAACTAAAGAAGTAATCTTATTAAAGTTTTCACGTAATTCATGGTTATATAATTCACCATCCAAAATAGCGTCAGGAAACTTTTGAAAAAATGATTTTAATTCGTCATTAATATGAGGTACACTTATAAGCTCTTTACCTGCTCGAGTCCATAACCCGTCAGATTTAGCAATACATCGAATACCATCAAGCTTTGGTTGTGTGTAATATGTTTTATTTTCAAAATCGTATTTAGCATCTTCATGTTTAGAAGCAAGCATTGGTTTGATTTTATCGTAAGTATCAATTTTATTAATATCGTTAAAATAACCACGATCTGATTTCTTTTTAGCATCTGCTGTTATCTCAGCCAATGCTTGTTCATGTAACGATGTTTCGTTTACTTTACCGATATTTTTTTGTTCAACTTCTCGCCAACCTGACTCTACAAGCTTTCCATCATGTAGACCTGTCACCGCACGTTTATAATACTTACCATTTACTTGGCCAACTTCGCCACGATAAAATCTAATCTTTCCTTTAGAGTCACGTTTATAAAGTTCTTCTGTTGTATTAACTATTTCCATTATATAATCCTTCGTTGTTAGAATCAATATATACCATTATATCAAAAATGTCAACTAGAGTTTTCCATCTTCTCGCATTTGTTTACGTATTTTAGTTGCAGATATATCATGTATATCTTTGCCTAAATCATGTTCAGTAAACGTATATCCAACGCCTCTGCCATAACTAATATCAACAATGTTAGGAACTTCTAATATAAGATATTGGTTTCCATTGTAAAAACCGTGTGGTGCTAATCCTTTTTCAATATTAGCAATTACATCAATAATACCAAAAGGGTTATCGTCTTGTGCTACAGTACGACCAGCACCAGCATCACCTTCAAAGTTAAACACATCACGTATCATAATAACAACTTGACCTGTAATTGAATGTGCACGTTTAAATAGTTCAGTATGACCATCGTGCCATGGTTGCCATCTTCCCAACATTTGTACTGTTGGCTTCTTATAATCAAACATCATTAATCCTTATATGTCTTGCGATAGCATCTGCTAAAGCTTCATCTGTGTTATCAAACCATTTCTCTACATGATAATTTACATTATTAATAGGTGTTTCAAACAAATCATTTGTGTCTTCAAAGCGGCCACGATTAATAGTATCCATCCATACGGTATAGTCAGCGTCAAAAATAGCTCTTGTAAGTTCAGTAGGACAAACAAAATCGCATATGACTGTACGATCGTGATACTTTTCATTGTTAGCAATAGACGCCATTCGATGTGCTTGACGATGCCTAGCCGCTTTAGAAAACTCCCAGTCATTAGCCATTCGGCGTATTTCGTCTGCATTGAACCAAGCGCATTCTAACCGTTTTTGTAATCGTTCGGCTAGCCAAGTTTTACCAGAACCGGGCAAGCCAAAAATCAATATTTTCATTATTCGTCTCCGAGATTAATGTTAGACTCTGTAACTAATAATGAGCTAACCACTACGAATATATATAAAGAAACTATGCCAGCAAAAAACTGATAACCAACTTGCCATATTAAGTATGTTGATAATGCCATGACCGCGTTATGTAGAAATTTCCAACTAACAGGAACATGGTCAGCATATGATAATTCAACGTCCCATGCAGGACTAAGAACTAAAACGCTTACCTTAACATATTGAAACAACCCATAAAGTATAGGTAATGCGCTAAGGATTAAATAATAACTGTCGCCGGTATATTGGTAACCACCTATTCCGGCAAGGTGAAAGGCAATGTAAAGTATTGTGTAGTTCATTTGTTATTCCTGTCTGTTATGCAAATATTTTGTTTATTTGATTATTAATTGCAGTTTGAGGATCATTAATATATTGACTTATATTAAACAACTCTCTTAGTTCATTAATGACTTCAATTCTTGCAGAATCGTTTTCGTTAAAGTATTTAATCCTTTCGTCAATATCCCATGCGTTTTCAACTAATAATTTTTCCTGAATACTAGAAGGGATTTGTAAACATTCAGGATCATATTGTGGATCAATAAATGGTACAATGTTTAAGTAAGCGTATAGTACTGGTCTAAAGTTTAATGAATCTTTAAATGATACACACCTAAAAATCATTCCATACTTATATTTCTTTGTTTCTTCATTAATTTCAGAAGGAATTACCGCATCTCTGGAGTTAATATGTCCTTTAACACTGTTATATAAATCCGTAAATTCCTCAGTTTCTTTAAGAGTTATTTCTGATTTTTCTGATTTACCACTTTTTGTTTTATTAATTCCATTCTTTTTTAATGGAATGTAGTATGAACATTTATCTGATGTTACATCTTTTAAAAACTTATCCCAAATAAATCTTCTCGAGCCTTTATCCTGAAAGAGTGTACCAGCAAAAAACATGTTGTGAGTTTTTTCAACTTCTTTTTCGTCGTCAAAGAAACTATTAATTGTTTTTGGTATAAACTTTTCGTCATAAATGATGTGTTGAAATTGTGACATATCAAATTGTTTAAAATTTCTTGTACCACGAGTATCATCTGCAAAGTAAAAGAATTTTGATTTAATACCTAATTTATTAAAGTATGGTGTATACATAACTGGATCTATAGGAAACGCAATAAGCTCTTTCTTTAACCTATTTGTTTTATGAACAAAACCAATTACTTCCATAAACCAAAAAGCATCACGTACACTAAATGCGTATGGAGATACCTTTCTACTCCAATTAAGAGATATGTTTGTATTTAACTCATCAATTCTATTTATTACATCAGGATCAGTACCTACATAATCAAAAAATTCATTATATAAACCAGACAAATCTTTGTCCGACTTTTTAGTCCATTCCATTAATGGAAGCCTAGAAAAATCATCAGTACCTAAAATTATATAATCAACTACAGGCAAATCTTTAAAGCATTCATCTAGCCAAGACCTTATCGTAGCATCATTCTTTTCTTTATAATCATCATCGTCAGCTTTTCTCAAAAGACTTGATGTAGCGTCTCGTTGGATTTGATAATAGTTATTGTTTAGTTTACACCCTGCGCCAACTGTAATAATATTATATTTGTCTTTAATATTTTCTATTACAATGCGCGCAGTGCCATAGGTATATGTATATTCATTACTGTCCCCTTGTTGAAAAAAGAGGACAGTTGGTTTGTTTTCATCAATAGTAAGATTGCCTACTAATTCAAATATTTTGCTCATTATCCAGCCATATCTAAGGCTACATTAAGAGCATCGACTTTACGTTTTGCGTTTCCACCAAACCATGCTGATGCCATACGTGAGTCAGCTGAACGACCTAAGTTATGGTCAGTCATATATGTAACAGCATTATAAGCATTCCACCAAGTTCCTGGAGCATATTCGTATCCAGGCTGATTTTCAACTAAAGCCATTGCTTCTTTAGCATTACGAGCCAAAGTTTCTTTTTCTTTTGTTGATTTTCCAAATACAACGCCAAAGAACTCTGTAAGTTTTTCATCAGTGTAACGTTTTGAACCAAGGAACTCCGCGGCTGTTTTAAATTCTTCAATTTTATTATGTCCAATACCAAGGATTTCTTTTACACTATCTGGGTTGAATACCGAACGGTGACTTACACGTACTGATGGCTGATTTTTTTCGTTCAAAGCTACAGCCAATGTATTATTACATACAACACGTTCCATAACAAATTTAATGTCGATTGATTTACCATACATATGTGGATTAGAGAATAGTAAATAACCTTTTACTTCGTCTCCACCAAATAATTCAAATCCATCTCGTACATCGGCTAATGCCCATACCAAACGACCATCTTTAAGAGAACCTGCGGTATCCATTTGCATATCGCCATTTGATACGAATTCAGTAAAGAAGTCAAAGGCATCAGCGTTTTGAACTGGGTTCCAACCATTGCCGACCATTGTTAACACTTTTCCATCAGTTGAACGAATAAGTGCTTTTGATCCGGTTGATACAACATCACCTTTCCAACGCGCAAAGCATTCTGATTCTTCAACTGACCAGTCTAGACCAGCAGCTTTCATCATTTCTTGTGGTGACATATCATCTGTTACCGGTGTACCAAGACCATGCCAAGGTAGACCTTTACTTTCTCTATAAGCCATTTGAGCTTGTCCGTTAACCATTTCCAATTCATGTGCCATATTGTATTCCTTTATATTACAGCTAATTTATATTGTTTATTTATGCGACTTCATAACCAAGATAGTCTTCAACGAATTCTTTACCAAGATCGTTTGCAAATGCTACAACCAAATCTTCTCGTGGAGAAGTGTCCATTTGGTCAATATGCTTTGCTAATTTTTTTACATCACCTGCTTCATAAAGTGTAATAGCGGTTTCAATGTCATGTACATCGTCAATGTACATTTGGTAGTTTTCGCCATATGTTCCAGATAAATCTATAAGCTCAGCTTTGATGTTTTTTACATTTGATAAGATTTCGTAATTTGACATTAGTTATATTCCTTATTAATTGATTCTAATATAACACAGTTTAATGGTAATGTCAATAGTTAATTTGATTTTAGTTCAAATTAATGTACGGTATTATTTGGCATTGGTAATGAGTCAATCATTTCCGTGCCATGATCTCCGTAACCGGATCTACATATATCATATATTGATACATAGTCAGTATCAGAATAAGATTCTATTTCAGCCACAAAAGAATGTTTTAAATGTGGTCTAATATATTTGTGCATGTACTCAAAGGCATCTTTGCGTTTTTTCCACGAGACAGCCTGAGTTAATTCTAAAAAGTTGTGTGCAGAGAATAGCATACCAATTCCTTCGTGTTGCATATGTTCACGAGTTCCTAAAAATACGCCTTCGTTTGGATCAATGATTATGTACTTCAAGTGGATACCCTTTAAACCCTTCCCACCAATATGGCGCTACTCTACCTTTTTGCCATACCGCAAATTCCTTGGCTGCATGGTAATAATTACGATATGCTTGTACCGGATTGCCTTCAACTTTACATTCTGGATAGTGACTCATAGCCTGAGGAAACTCGGTGAGACCTATGTCAGGGATGTTTGTAGGAGGCGTGGAAAGAATATCCTTTAGTTTATTTATAGTCATATGGCTCTTCTTATATCGTAACTGAAATTCATCTGATAAGCCTAGAAGATGTTCGTAATGCCATATATAGTTGGCTTTGGATGCCATCGTCCATACTGTGCAAGGGTGAGCATGATGTACAGCTTTGTATAGAATTTCTTCCATATTACCACTGTTATGGACATAGTATTTTACCATACGTTTACCTGATTTGGATAGGCGTTTTTCCATATAACCGTCAAGCATACGATGTGCTGTTGATAACATTTGACCTGCTTCAACGATCATTTTTGAGCAATGTTTGTCACACATCATCTGAGCCGCTTCGCGCGGCTCTTCTGATAATACAAATATATTCATATTACTTTCCCATTAGTTTGTCGTGCCATTCAGGATTTTTATTGGCAAGAATTGCGTGAGGAGTCATACCAAACAAGTAAGCGTTTGCGTAATCTTCTACTGTGTGATTAGCAATAAGTTCTTTAAGAAACTTAGCTTTTGTAATTGGTCCTTTATGTTTGAACCGAGCGATGAAAAGATCCTTACCTTTTCCAACGTTTGAAGGATGGATACGAGGATGTGCTTCCCATACTGGTCGACCTTCATAGTCACCTTGGTATGTTAAGTATCCACCGTGGTAGCTGAATTTTGTTTTGTCAAATTTTGTCATAATATAGTTTCCTTATTGATTGATTCTAATATATACAAGTTTATACCAAATGTCAATAGCTAATTTCATTTAATTTCAAATTATTTCCAACAAGCTTCAAGTAATTCAAATTCTAATAGAGCATCCTTTTTCTCTATCAATAGTTTTTCCAAACTATGAAGGGCGGCAAATTTATCATCAGCCGCCCCTTTATTTAACGCTATTAGCGCATTTTCAATAATTTTAATATCGTGTGCTACTTCAACCATAATGATTCTCCTTTAATTTAGAATCAATATACCACACTTTGTAGTAAATGTCAATAGTTAAACTACACGTGGCTCCTGTGGTTCTTTAAAATAAATTCCAATCATGTCTAATACATCATGGTATTTTGCCATTTCTAGGATTTCTAATTCCATTGCTTCAAACACATCAGGATGTTCGCCAATACCTGCAGGGTTTGCAAGATATACTTCAACAT
>ERZ1047472.889-NODE-889-length-24842-cov-7.237221_pt1 | contig 24842 bp, 23 predicted proteins | sample MGYA00383095_ERZ1047472 | MGnify/ENA primary metagenome ERZ1047472 (study PRJEB29581, sample SAMEA5548365) | metagenome | biome: marine; feature: coastal; material: water | depth 1 m | study: Short-term variability in the microbial, nano- and picoplankton dynamics... | reverse complement strand
GTTGTCATGGCGTGCCGGGACATTTGAAGCCGGCAATCATAGACCCACCAAGCCAGAATCTGTAGTGGCTCCGAGTACTTTGCGAATAGAAATGGCTGGGGCGGACAGGGTGTTCAAGGACCGCTGTTAGAGAACGCCCTCAGCAGACGCCTCGGCCAGCTTCACATGGTCATTTCGTAAAAGCAGATCTTGTTGCCGTCTGGATCGCGAACATACGCCCCATAAAAGACGGGCAATCGCTCCCCGGGGGCGCCCTCATCGGTGGCTCCCAGTTCCAGAGCCTTGTTGTAAACACGCTCAATATCGGCGCGCTTTACGGGTAGGGCGAGCATATTACCGTTGCCTTGATGCTGCGGTTGACCATCGTAGGGGGTGCAAATAGCCACCATGGGCTGCCCGCGACCGGCACTGTAAAACTTGATCCGGTCTTGGCCAAACAGTTGCTTCGCCCCAAGCTCGGCAAACAGCCCGTCGTAAAACGCGCAGGCTTGTTCCATATCGCTAACACCTATCGTGACGTAGCCAATCATGTCCTTCTCCCTTTTATTACAGTGTTTTGTGTTGTGTCTGCCCCAAGACTTGGCAAACGGATCCCAGCGGCAAAATTAGCCCTTTAATCGCCCGCTTAAACAGACCCACTCCTCTTCCTTGGTCACCGGAGCGAAGACCACCTGCGGATACGCATCCATAACCTGCTGAGCCTGTTCCTCGAGTATTCCGGACAGCACTATGTCGCCAGCGTCACCGAGTACGCTGCAAAAGGTCGGCGCAAGTTCGGCGATGGGCCCGGCTAAAATATTGGCAACAATCACATCAAAGTCGCCGGTTCGTTGAGCTTGAGAATCTTGCCACTGTTCCAGCGATAGGGTCGTTATACGTTCGCTGACCCCATTGAATTCCGCGTTTTCACGAGTGGCGATAAGGGCCTGCGGATCATGGTCCACAGCGACCACAGATGCACCGAACAGCCCAGCGGCAATGGCAAGAATGCCCGAGCCGCATCCGAAGTCCAAAACCTGTAGGCCACTGCGAGTATTTCGAGCAATCCAGTCAAGACACATCCGGGTCGTGGGGTGGCTGCCGCTACCAAAGGCCAAGCCCGGCTCGAGATAAAGTGCTCTTGCGGCGGTATCACCTGAATCACCGTTTAGGGATTGGGGCACTGGCGTGCCGTGCTCAGACTTTGGCAGCAGCCACAGTTTGCTGCCGAATTCTGCGCGCACCGTGTGATTCGCTAAACGCCGATGCCAGTCTTCTTCGGCGATAAAATCTACGTCCAATCGCTGATGAATGTTTGAGTCCAGTGCTCGCAGAGCTTCGTTCAATCCCGCCATATCCGCGCCCACTGGAAACAGGGCGAGTAACGAAATACTGTCCCACATGGGTATGGCCCCGGGCGCAGGCTCTAAAACCACCTCATCAGCAAGGCTCTCGTATGTAATGGCCACCGCGCCCGCCGCCACCAAGGCATCTTCAAAGCCCTGAGCTTCCTGTGTACCTAGGGATACTGTGAGTTGAATCCAACTCACGAAATGGCAAACAGCGGCATGCCCGTAGAAACCGCCTCACCGTTGCCCACAAGGATTTTCGAAATTGTCCCAGACTGCTTGGCGACAATCTCATTCATCATTTTCATACTTTCAATGATGCACAAGACGTCTCCGGCACTGACCGTTTGGCCCAACCTGACAAATGGCTCTGCATCCGGACTAGGCGCGGCATAAAATACACCGGCCATGGGTGCTTTTTCTGAGGCACCGGTATCTGAAGGCGTCATCGACGAAGAGGTTGTCGGCCCTTGGGCCACCACCTCCATCGGCTGGACTGCCTGAGACACCGCAGATCCCATGGAGATGCGAATGGATTCATCACCACTACTCACTTCCAACTCAACCACCTTGGACTCTTCCACCAGTTCAATGAGTTTTTTGATTTTTCGTAGATCCATATCCTCTCCTACCAGTCTTCGTTTACCACTCGTCTTTCAACGCTGACTTAACACTCAACAACCTATCAAACTACAAAACTTCGCCTAAAATTACCCTATTGGCCAAAGTTTGCAGCCTAAATCGCGCTTTTTGCAAACTCTGGTTTTTAAGACGTATATCTCTTCTCTGGGTGGTGCGGCACTTCTTTTCGTTTTCAATAACGCACGATAGGGTAATTTTTAGCGAAGTTATCCAAATAAATTAGCGCCCAGAAGCTAAAACCGCGCTCAAGTGTCGGCTTAAAATATCTGAATCCACCTCGCCTTGTATTCTAAAGTCGGCCATTTCACCGCCATTGTCGGCGAAAAAAACCAAACTCGGCGGACCAAACAACCCAAACCGTTTTAACAGGGCTTGGTCTTGATCGTCATTAAGGGTTACGTCAGCGCGTAGCAGTGTAAATTGGCTAAGCTTTTCAGCCACTTGGGGCACGGGAAATACCGAGCGCTCCATCACCTTACAAGAGATACACCAATCCGCGTATAAATCGAGAATTACCGGCGCAGTGGATGCTGCCATGAGACTCTCTACATCACTTATTGTTTTAACCGGTTGCCAACGCAGTTCCGAGTGGCCTGACGCCGAGGCGTCTCCTGCACTGGTGATACCTGCCAACGGCCGGAAGGGATCTACCGCCCCGGCACTGGCTCCAAACAAGCAAGCACTGCCCCAAAGCCCCAAAACCAATCCAACCACTTGAGCGAACCGAGCCCCGGAGGCTTTCGGCACAAATTCCAGTGCTCCAAGATAGACGGCGGCGGCTAGCAACAATACTGCCCACATCGCCAGAGCGAGGGCGCCGGGAAGCAGGCGTTCAAGCAGCCAGACGGCCACACCAAGAAGCCCAAAACCAAAGACCCCCTTTACGGTATCCATCCAAGCACCGGCACGCGGCAACCAATGCCCTCCGCTGCCGCCTACGATCATCAGGGGAACACCCATACCAAGACCGAGAGCAAACAAAGCGCTGCCACCTAACACTGCGTCCCCAGTGTTGGAGAGGTAAATCAGAGCCCCGGCAAGCGGCGCCGAAATACAGGGAGACACCACCAAACTGGACAGTGACCCCATAACGAAGACCGACGGATGCCTGCCCCCATTTTGATTTGCGCTGCGTTGATTGATCCACTGAGTAAGCCTTTCAGGCATCGAAAGCTCGTAAAAACCGAACATCGCTCCGGCCAGCAACACAAACACCACAGAAAACGTGGCCAGCACCCCGGGGCTTTGCAAGGTGGCCTGCAAGTTTAACTCCGCGCCGAAAAGGCCTACCAAAAGACCCACCACCGCATAGGTCATGGCCATGCCTAACACATAGGCCAACGATAAGGTAAAAGCCCGCCCTTTCGTTAGGCTTTGACCTTCTCCTACGATAATGCTGGAAAGGATTGGCACCATGGGGAAAACGCAGGGAGTAAAGGCGAGACCAATACCTGCAACAAAGAACAGGGCAAGTGCTACGGCAAAGTGACTGGCCTCCAGCAGATCCGCCATGGCCCGATCTTCGCTGAGCCCTGAGACGGCACCGACGTTTGACGTTATCACCCCGGCATTAGCAGAGTTTTCAACCTGCGAGGTTTCACCTTGGGAAACCTGAGATTGAGCCGATCTGCCGGCGGCGCCATCCGGCAGCAGACTTTGCCCAGCAACTTGAAAGATCTTTCGTTCCGGGGGATAACACAGCCCCGCATCCGCACAGCCCTGAAAAGCGATAGTAAGAGATGCTCCGTCTGGAAGGCTGCCGATTAGGGGTACACCGATGTCGACTGACCCGTAATAAACTTCGACTTCACCGAAGAATTCATCGACCTTGGTGATTCCTTCAGGGATCTGCAGCTCGCCAAGCTGTACGTCGCCGCCCTGCGAATTGAGTTTGGCGCCAAATTGATGTCTGTATAGGTAGTAGCCGTCGGCCATCCGCCACTGGGCTAATACAGTTCCATTTGGCTGCAGCACCGCGGACAAACGGAAGGCTTCATCCACCGGCAGGAATTCAGGCTCCTCCACCAACCAGTTGGCATCCGCAGCAGACCCAGCATCCAAAGAATAGTCTGCTGCTTGAGCTTGGCCGGCGGTGAAAAAGCTCGCGGCAAAGGCGAGCGCTAAGACAAGGAGGTAGGACCCCTTGGTTTTACCCACCATTTGGTCACCCTTCTCTCCCGGGCCGATGTGTTTTCGTTTCTCTCGCAAGTCTTAGACCTCGTGTTTCGCCCCGCTGCAAGCGACCGCTGCCGGGGACTCTACGATAAAGGCTGTCACCATAACATGGGTGCATGGGACATCTCGGTCATCCCACTCCCTTCACTGTTGCTCTAAACCGGCACTGTGATACCGTCGCCATCCCAAGTTCTACTGCACTGTCATGTGGAAAAAACACCTCCCAACCTCGCGCCAGCTATCGCTGTTACTTCTCAGTTCGGTAAAAACCGTGGCCGCGCTTTTAACACTATTACTGGGCTTATCAGGCTGCACAACCGTTGGGCAAGACCCGGCAAAAAACCTCAGCGCTGAGGAGCAGCTGCAACTTCAGACGCTATTAGAAGATGGACAGGATGCCCTCAGAGCGGGACGAATCATCGCGCCCAGCCAACGCCGAGATAGTGTAACGAGAAGCGGTGCCGCCGAGTTTTTCTACCAGGCATTGGCAATCCAGCCCAACAACCCAGCAGCCCAACGCGGTTTGGAACAGATATTGGAGCAATACGTGGCCCAAGCAATAGAGGCCGCTGATGCTGGCGATTTTTCATCCTCTTACCGTCTGTTAACTCAAGCCAAATCAATTGACCCGGGGCACCCGTCAATCGAACCCGCTCAAGCCTATGTCACGACATTGGATGACGCCGACTACAGAAGCATTATGGTTGAGGGTTTATCACCATCCGGCCTAAGCCAGATCATTGACAGTCTGGTGCTGGAAGCACAGTCCAATGCAGCAAAGTGCCGCTACCGGATCTCTGCCCCTTCCGACTCCCAAACCCGCTCCCTATATAAGGCACTGCGCGAAGGTTATGCCCGCAACAATCTCAACACCCGAATCCGCGTATCCACTACACTCTCGAAACCACAACGACTGGAGCGTATTTGCACCCCATGATCTATTCACTACAAGCCCCTGGGTTCAACCGGCTACTCAAAAGCGTTCTGTGTCTCGTGATCCTTGGACAGCTTGCAAGCTGTGCAGACGCTGAGAGTGGAGCCGACCACCAGCATCCAGCTGCATCAGCCAGCACTGAAGATCCTGCCTTGGCTGGCCTGCATCTGGTTAGCCAACGCTTGCACGCACCGGTTCCCGGACAACCGGTCAGCGCTGGATATTTCACCCTGATGAACCATGGGACCAAGGCCGTCACCTTGGTTGGCGTTGAATCAACCGAGGCCAGCGTGCAAATGCACACCACTCGCACAGAAGATGCCGGTACGTCTATGCGACCGTTAGAACAGGTCGTTATTGAACCTGATCAGCAAACGGTCTTCCGCCCGGGGGGCCACCACTTAATGATTCGTGAGATCAGCAGTGAGGCTCTGGCAGCTCAGTCTTTGCCGGTAGAATTGATACTGGCTAACGGTAGTCGGCTACCATCGGCGCTTGATATCGTACCGATGAGCGAGTGGATGCAAGGATCCGCGGGCGATCACAGCATGCACTAAAGGGAATCTGGCCTTCGAGCCATGCCCTCGTATTTAAAGTCAAAGGCGTTAAGCGTTAGGCATTTTTGAAATCTCGAGATACCCCTCTGCGCTAACAGCCACCCTTTGCCCTATGATGGTGAAGCCCGAGGGTGTAGGCCTATGATCCGAACTTTCGACCAATGAGATCGACAAATGAAATTGAAATTCTGGCAGCGAGACGATGACACCATTGGCCCGGATCCAACCGAGGCACAACCCCTGGGCAGCGGTACTGGATTTTCTGCCATCGGCGCCTCTGGGTCGCTGGCAAAAAGTATCATTTCCATCGCAGGCGCGTATCTTACCGTCGCAGCGGTGGTTGGCATCTGGTGGAGTTTTGAGCCCGACCGCATCGACGTCGCGTCAACGACACCTGAGGCGAACGTCACAGGCTATAAAACCACCGCCACCACCATTCACATCGCCCGCACCCTGCTCCATAAACCCGGCGGCTATCTGACCAACGATCTGTTCCCTCCTGGCTTATGGCTAGATAACGTGCCGTCCTGGGAGATGGGGGCTCTAACGTTGTTGCGAGATACGGCCCGGGTTTATCGGAACGATTTCTCTCGCTCCCAAAGTCAATCTGCAGAGGATCCCAATCTGGCCGAAGCAGAGGGAAAATTCTTCTTCGATAACAATTCATGGTTTTTGCCCGACACCGAGGGCGAGTACGAAGCAGGCATTGATTTCTTTGAAGCCTATTCAGAGCAACTGGCCAACACCTCGGCCAATGATGCGCAGTTTTACGCGCGCAGTGACAACTTGCAGGTCTGGTTAGGGGCCATGGAGACCCGACTGGGAAGCCTGTCCCAGCGCTTGTCGGCCAGCGTCGGAAAACGCCAACTGGACACGTCGTTAGCCGGCGATACGAATGCCAGCCAAAGCACCGCCACACCCGATGAACGGATAGTGCAAACCCCTTGGCTTGAAATCGATAATGTTTTTTATGAGGCCCGAGGATTCACTTGGGCTCTGATACCGCTGCTTGAGGCCATCGAACATGACTTCGGCGATGTGCTGGACAAAAAGGCAGCCCGAGTATCACTGCGCCAAATCGTACGAGAACTTGAACCAACGCAAGATACCTTGTGGAGTCCAATTGTCCTCAACGGTGATGGTTTTGGCATGGTCGCGAATCACTCACTGATCATGGCTTCGCACATCTCACGGGCAAACGCGGCCATTATTGACTTGCGCGCCTTGCTCGCCCAGGGCTAATCATCGGTTTTCACTAGCATTTCGGCTGGTAAGTCCTTGCCACGCTGTTATCATACGCGCGCTCTGAGGAGTGGGGCTTTGCTGCGAGCGACATAACGCCGCTCTGTTAACGCGCCTCTACCTTTTTCATTTATTTGCTGGGGATACAAATGACTTCAACCCTCATTCCACCATTAATTGGTGCCGTCGGCCTTCTCGTCGCAGTCATCATTTACGGTATTGTGCGTCGCTATGACGCGGGCAGTGCAGACCTGGTGAAAATCGCCGATGCCATCCACGAAGGCGCCATGGTTTTCATGAAGCGCGAGTACACTATGCTCGCTGCGTTTGCTTTAGTTTTGCTTATTGGCGTGTACTTCACACCAGGTTTGGGTGAACACACAGCCATTGCATTCTTGGCCGGCGCTCTGTCATCAGCCTGTGCCGGCTGGTTTGGCATGTATACGGCGACCCAAGCTAACGTGCGAACCACCACGGCTGCACACAATGAGGGTCAGGCTGCTGCACTGTCGGTGGCATTTTACGGTGGCTCCATCATGGGCCTAGCCGTTGCCTCCTTGGGCCTGATGGGCTTGGGTTTGGTTTACTTGTACTTCGGTAACGATCCGGAAAGCGCCCACCACATTCACGGCTTCGGCATGGGTGCTTCGGTTGTCGCGTTATTCTCCCGCGTTGGCGGTGGTATCTACACCAAGAGTGCTGACGTTGGCGCTGACCTTGTGGGCAAGCTGGAACAAGGCATCCCCGAAGATGACCCACGTAACCCTGGCGTTATCGCCGACAACGTTGGCGACAACGTAGGTGATGTAGCCGGCATGGGTTCTGACATTTTCGAATCCTACTGCGGCTCGATGATCGCCACCATTGCCATTGCATCAACTCTGGCCTTGGGTTCTTTGAACGTGTTGGTACCTGGCGCAAGCGAAGGCGATGCACGCTCCGCACTGATGTTCTTGCCATTGGCCTTAGCCTCTACCGGCTTGATCGCATCCATTATTGGTATCGGCATCGTCCGCAGCTTCTCTAACGCCAACCCTGCGGTTGCTTTGCGCATCGGCATGATCGGTACGCCAATCCTCTTTATCGGCGCGGCTTACTTCATGATGGGTAACCTTGGTGTTTCTAACAACATCTGGCTGTCCGTACTGTTCGGTGCTGCCGGCGGCGTTGGTATTGGTTTGATTACCGAGTACTACACCTCATCCACCCCGGTTGTCCGAATTGCTGAATCTGGCGAGACCGGCCCTGCCACAGTGATGATCACCGGTTTGGCGGTAGGCATGCAGTCTGTCGTTGGTCCCATCCTCATCATTTGCGCCATCATCTACGTCTCCACCATGCTTGCCGGCTTGTACGGTGTAGGTGTAGCCGCGGTGGGTCTTTTGGCCACCGTTGGCATGACCATGGCCGTTGACGCCTACGGACCAATCGCGGACAACGCAGGCGGCATTGCAGAAATGGGCGGCCTTGGTGAAGACACACGAGCCATCACCGACTCCTTGGATGAGTTGGGTAACACCACCGCAGCCATGGGTAAAGGCTTTGCTATCGGTGCAGCAGCGCTGGCGGCTCTGGCTATTATTGCGGCCTTCGTTGAAACCGTAGCAGCCAGCCGCGGCGGCGAGTTCCTGCTGCACATCGGCGATCCAAACGTTCTGATCGGATTGTTTATTGGTGGCCTGGTGCCATTTTTGATCGCCAGCATGACCATGACCTCGGTGGGTGAAGCGGCCATGGAGATGATTCAAGAGATTCGTCGCCAGTTCCGTGAGATTCCCGGTCTGATGGAAGGTACCGCCGAACCTGATACTGCTAAGTGCGTGGACATTGCGACCACAGCGGCACTCAAGAAAATGCTGATGCCCGGCATCATCGCAGTAGGTGTTCCAATCGTCGTTGGCTTTGGCCTTGGCGCCGAAGCTCTAGGCGGCACCTTGGGCGGCGCTCTGCTGGGCTGTGTGCTGTTGGCCTTGACCATGGCAAATGCTGGCGGTGCGTGGGATAACGCTAAGAAGTATGTTGAAAAGGGCAACCTAGGCGGCAAAGGCTCCGAGGTTCACGCGGCAGCCGTTGTTGGCGACACCGTTGGCGACCCCTTCAAGGATACGTCTGGCCCAGCCATGAACATTCTAATTAATGTTATGGCTATCGTGAGTTTGGTAATTGCGCCTGTACTGGCCTAAGCCCAAACCATGCTGACCTGAGAGGGTCAAACAAAAAGGGGACACGATGTCCCCTTTTTTGTGCCTTGGTTTTAATCTCGGCGCCAAACCGCCCTCGCGCTTAACCTTGCACTGGGCTTTAAAACGAAACCCGCGTTACCACTTTACCGGTAGCTTCTTAGCGACTAGCTGATTCTTCAGCCGCACGTATTGAGGCACACCATTTTTGTAGGCCGGATAGTCCTCGCCGGCAATCAATGGTGCCAAATAACGGTGAGCCTTGGCGGTAATACCAAAACCATCCTTGCTAATGAAACTCTTTGGCATAAACCGTTCAACGTTGGCAACCCGAGACAGCTTGGCCTCACCGATTTTCCAGCGATAGGGCTGGTCACTGGTGCGCACCACTGTGGGCATAACCGCTGTTTTTCCCGCCAATGCAAATTCCACGGCGGCCTTGCCCATGGCATAGGCTTGGGATACATCCGTAGCGGATGCCAAATGTCTGGCCGAGCGCTGCAAATAGTCAGCCACCGCCCAATGGTATTTATAGCCCAAGGCATCCTTGATCATGTTAGCCACCGTTGGGGCGACGCCACCGAGTTGCGCGTGCCCAAAGGCATCCTTAGTGCCGCCAGCTTCGCCCAAAAACTTACCGCTGGCATACTTCGCACCTTCAGAAACGACGATTACGCAAAATCCTTTTTCGCGAACCGTAGCTTTGACCTTGGCTAAAAATGCCTTTTTGTTAAACGCCACTTCCGGCAGCAAAATAATGTGCGGCGCATCTCCCGGTTCATCTTGGGCCAAGGCGCCGGCGGCTGCGATCCAACCCGCGTGTCTGCCCATGACTTCTAGGACAAAGACCTTAGTGGAGGTTTCGCACATAGACGCCACATCTAAGGCTGCTTCCTTGGTGGAGGTGGCCACGTACTTAGCCACAGAACCAAAGCCCGGACAGGTATCCGTGAACGGTAAATCGTTATCCACGGTCTTTGGAATTCCAATGCTTTGCAGCGGATAACCCATCTTCTTGCTCAGCTGGGAAATCTTATTGGCCGTATCTTGGGAATCGCCGCCACCGTTATAGAAGAAGTATTGAATGTTGTGAGCCTTGAACACCTCGATCAGGCGATGATATTCCCGGGCATCTTCCTCCAGGGACTTGAGCTTAAAGCGACAAGAGCCAAATGCACCGCCCGGGGTGCTGCGCAAACCAGCGATATCGCGTTTGCTCTCCTTGGAGGTATCAATCAGCTCTTCGTTCAGCGCGCCTAAAATACCATTGCGCCCCACCAGTACTTTGCCGATTTGATCCTTGTGGCTGCGAGCGGTTTCAATCACCCCACAGGCCGAAGCATTGATCACGGAGGTAACACCACCAGATTGGGCATAAAAAGCATTCGGCTTGGGCATGGTCATTCCTTTTCGACTTAGCTGGGACTTGGAATCCGCTGAATAAATGTTCTCTGCGGCACCGCAATTGTCCGTGAACCGGCGCTTTTGTGCGACAATTTCCCGCATCCAATAGACGAAGACCTCATGCTTTACATCTTTTCCATGTTCTGGCGCATAGCACAATTGAAAAGCGGCCCTGAAGATCTACCCAGCAGCAGTTTTTTGTTGCTAGTCGTCACAGTGGCGAACATTCTCTTGAGCCTCGCGGTATCCATGAGCATTGGCACACAGCCGGTGGGTATCGTAGCCACCACTATCCTGACAAACCTAGCTGCCCAAGCCCTCATTATCTATGGGTTGCTGGCCTTGGTGGCTAAACCGGCCAGGCTAACCCAAACACTGACTGCCTACTTTGGCTGCGATCTGCTGCTGAACCTCGTAATTGGTATGAGCATCGCGCTGATGCGCTTGCTCAGCGTCGATTTCATGACCACTCTCGCCTTGCTGATTTTTTTCTGGAGCATTCTTATTTTTGGCCACATTCTTCGTAAGGCGATGGAGGTGCACTTGATCATGGCCATCACGCTAGCCTTTTTGCTGACCCTCGTGACTGTCGCTCTGGGTCAACTGGCGGTAGGTCAAACCTAAGGGATAACAGCCCTGTCTATCACAAGGAGTCTTTCCCATGCTGGGACATCTCTATTTTCTCGGAATCGGTGGCACACTCATGGGCAGTCTTGCTCTTTTGGCCAAGGACATGGGATTTCAGGTAAGCGGCAGCGACGGGAAGATTTACCCGCCCATGTCAGATTTGCTGGCCGCGGCAGACATTACCATTCATGAAGGCTTTAGCCCGGAACAATTAGATCCGGCACCGGATCTGGTTGTGGTAGGTAACGCGAACCTGCCTCGGGGAAGCGATGCCATCGAATACGTCCTAAACGCAGGGTTGCCCTATACCTCCGGTGCCCAATGGTTGGGCGATACGGTTCTCCAAGATCGCTGGGTCATTGCCGTCGCCGGCACTCACGGAAAAACAACCACGGCCAGCATGATCGCGTGGATTTTGGAGCATGCGGGCATGGCTCCGGGCTATCTGATCGGCGGTGCACCAGCAAACTTTTCAGCTTCCGCACGACTGGGAGACACCCCGTTCTTCGTAGTGGAAGCGGACGAATACGATACGAGCTACTTTGATCGCCGATCCAAGTTCGTTCACTACCGGCCGCGCACAGTGGTTCTTAACAATCTGGAATATGACCACGCGGACATTTTCCCCGATCTGGCTGCTATCCAAAGTCAGTTCCACCTGCTGATGCGTACCATTCCAAATCAAGGTTTGGTTGTTGCCCCCAGCGATAGCGAAGCCATTAGTGAAGTCCTCAATGAGGGCTGCTGGACGCCCATCAGTCGCGTCGGTCAGCGTGCCGGCAAACGCGTCCACCCCCAAGACAGCGGAGAGCAATGGTCCTTTAGTTCTGAGAAAGGCGCCCAAGACCGTTTTACTGTGTTGCTCAATGACGAACCACAAGGGGAAGTGGAATGGCCCTTGCTCGGCGAACACAACAAAGCCAACGCCTTAAACGCCATAGCTGCTGCACGGCACGCTGGCGTGCCCACGGAAGTGGCTATTGAAGCCCTGTGCTCATTTCGCGGGGTAAAGCGTCGTATGGAGGTCATATACCAAGACGACGGCACCGTGGTTTATGACGATTTTGCCCACCATCCAACAGCGATACGAACCACCCTGCAAGGCTTGCGCGCCCAAAACAGCCAGGACGAAATCGTGGCTATTATCGAACCTCGAACACATACCATGTCGCTGGGGTCACTGCGCAACGAGCTAACCACCTGCTGCGCTGCCGCGGACCGGGTGATTTGGTTTCGCGGCGAAAACATCAAGTGGGATCTGCACGAAATAGCAGAACAGTGTGTAGTGCCCGCTCAGATTGTGGACAACGTCGATAAACTGGTACAACAGCTTGCAGGAGAGAAGCCAGATGCGGGCAACCGCAAAAGGCATCTGGTCATCATGAGCAATGGAGCCTTTGGCGGTATTTACCAAGAGCTGGCCGAAGCGCTCGAAAAGCGCAATTAATCGCGAAACGGAGGGGATCCAACCATGCGAAAAAGCAACTTAAACACTCTGCTAGGTAACGCCCTGCGTGGCCTAGGCCTTCTCACATTGGTTTTGGGCACCGCTCACGCCAATGACAATTGGTACCCGTCCAAATATGGGGCCGAAGACACCATTGGGGCGCTCAATGAGTTAAGCCCGACGAAAACCAAGCAAGCTGCCGAGTTGGTAAAGCTGGGCAAAACCTATGCCTTGGGTGTAGAAACAGGCCCGGACTCACCGGCCTATGCCCCGCGCACGTACAGCGTGACCGTACTTCAGTTGGACGACGGCATGGGAACCCCCATGGGCAGTAACAAGGCTACCGGCAACGATGACCTGCTGACCTTCTGGATGGGTATTGGCAGTCAAATCGATGGCCTCGGCCACATGGGCGAGAATCATCGCTACTACAATGGTCACCTAGCCAAAGATTTCGTCACGCCTGTTGGTTTATCCAAATTGTCCATCGACAAACTGCCTCCAGTAGCCACCCGAGGTGTCCTGCTGGATATGGCCAAGCTCATGGGCAAAGACATTCTTCCAGAGGGCACGGCGTTTAACAGCAAAGAAATAAAGGCTGCAGCCAAGGCAGCCAACATCAAAATCGAAGCCGGCGACGTCGTACTTTTCCATACCGGCTGGCTCAACGTCGCTGAAACGGATAAAGCACGATTCATGGCAGGGGAACCGGGACTTGGCCTAGAAGGTGCCCAGTACTTGGCTAGCCTTGGAGTCGCGGCGGTGGGCTCTGACAGCTGGGCCTTGGAAGTCCTGCCCGGCGAAGATCCAGCGCAACTATTCCCAGTACACCCTGAGCTGCTGGCTAAGAATGGAATTTACATCCTCGAAAACATGGACACGCGAGCCTTGGCTGCGGACGGAGCTACAGAGTTTTTGTTTGTCCTCGGCGTACCGCGTTTCGTCGGTGCGGTGCAGGCCGTGATCAACCCCGTCGCAATTCGCTAGAGAGGCTTATGTTAGAAAATAAGAATATCGTCATCACCGGCGCGGGCAGTGGCATCGGACGAGCTACCAGTTTGTTGGCTGCCGGCTACGGCGCCAAGGTAGTCTGCGTGGATCTCACCGACGGCGCAGAGGAAACTGCTGCAGAAATCATCGCTGCCGGCGGTACCGCTACCTCAGTGCGGGCCAATGTCGCCGAGGAAGCCGAAGTAGAAGCCTTTGTCCAAACCTGTGTGGACCAGTACGGTCGCATTGACGGCATTTACGCCAACGCAGGCGTCTCTGGCGGCAGAAAGCCCATGAATGAGCTCACCGTCGAAGATTGGCAACGCACGCTCAGCGTCAACACAGTGGGCGTATTTCTGGCTGCCAAACACAGCCTGAAGCATTTCCTAGCCCAAGGACATGGCGCTATCTTATGCACTGCGTCGGTGGCTGGCTTGCGGGCAAATGCCGGTGGGGTCGATTACTCCGCCAGTAAAGCCGGCGTCATTAGCATCGTGCAGACAACGGCCTATCAGACCTACGGTACCGGGGTTCGCATAAACGCTATTTGCCCGGGACTGATCGAAACAGGTATGACCAAGCCTACCTTTGATCTAGCCCGGGAGCGCGGCAAAGAAGACAAGATAGGCCAAATCAATCCCATGAAACGCTTTGGGCAACCCAGCGAAATCGGCGAAATGGCCTGCTTCTTGCTCAGCGACCGCGCGTCCTACGTCAACGGCCAAGCGGTTCCTGTGGATGGTGGGTTGTCATCGTCACACCCGTGGGTTTATCCACGGTCCTAATCCGGCGACTAAACCAAGCGCCGGCCTAGGCGCTTGGTTTAACCGAATTTAGGCGTTGAACAACGCCTCTGGCATGTCCATAAGCACATCTGAGCTGGCCAAGATACTTTGTTCAAGGCCCAAGGTCCTTGGCAACAAACGCGCAAAAAAGAACCGGGCAGTCTGTTTCTTCGCTAGCCCGAAATCATCATCCCCTGCTTGATGCGCCATAACACCCCAAGCCCATGCGCACAGCGTCATGCCCATCAAATCCAAAAAGTCCGCGGACACGGCTCCAGGCAAGTTTGCGTCCTCGTTGCTTCTTGCAACCATGGACTGGGAAGCTCTCAGCAATCGAGCGAAGGCCAGCGCTACCTGGGATTGATGTTCCGGATCGATCTCAAATTCTGCAAGCACATCGAGCAGCTCTGCTAGGGTCTTGCCGCCGTCACGCACCACCTTGCGGCCAGCCAAATCCAAGGCCTGAATACCGTTAGCGCCTTCGTAAATCTGAGCGATACGCGCATCCCGCACAATTTGCTCGACCCCCCACTCTTTAACGTAGCCGTGGCCGCCCAGTATCTGCTGAGCCATAACCGCCCCCTCCAGCCCTTTGTCGGTCAGAAAGGCTTTCACCACTGGCGTCAGCAGTTGGCCAAAACGATCTGCCTGCTCATCGCCTTTGTGCTTAGCTGCATCCAGCTGCATCCCGGCAAAAAACGCAAATGCTCGGCAACCGTCAACGTAAGCACGCTGGGTTAATAACATGCGGCGCACATCTGGATGCACTAAGAGTGAATCCGCTTCAGCGTCCGGGTTTTGGGCGCCTGTGGCTGATCTGCCTTGAATACGGTCTTGGGCGTAGCGCGCCGAATGCTGATAGGCCAGGTCACCAGCCCCCAACCCTTGTAGACCTACGCTTAAACGTTCGTAGTTCATCATGGTGAACATGGCACCCAAGCCTTGGTGTTCTTCACCCAACAAAAACCCGTTGGCGCCATCGTAGTTAATCACCGACGTTGCGCTGCCATTTATGCCCATCTTGTGTTCAAGGGAGCCACTGGCCCAACCATTGCGAGGACCCAAACTGCCATCTTCGTTAGGCAAGAATTTGGGCACGATAAATAAGGAAATTCCCTTAGTGCCCTTAGGGCCGTCCACAATCCGCGCCAGGGTCAAATGCACGATATTCTCCGCCATATCGTGCTCGCCACTGGTGATGAATATCTTCGTGCCGGTAATGTTGTAGGAACCATCCGCCTGAGGTTCTGCCTTAGTGCGCATCATGCCCAAGTCAGTACCCGCATGAGATTCCGTCAGAGCCATAGCCCCGGTCCACTGACCGCTGTAGAGCTTTTCCAAATACGTGTTTTTCTGCTCCGCTGATCCGTGCGCATCGATGCTTAAGCAGGCACCCACAGTAAGCGAGCCATATAGAAAGAGGCTGCTATTTGCCGCCCAAAACATTTCTTCGATCAAGCCCGCTACGCTCTTTGGCATGCCCTGTCCGCCAAAAGCCGGGTTGCCGGACAAACCGAGCCAACCGCCTTGGGTTAACTGCGCAAACGCATCTTTGAATCCTGGCGGTGTGATGACCTCTCCGTCTTTTAATTCACACCCGTGGGCATCGCCGACTTCGTTCAGGGGCGCCATGACTTCAGATGCCAGCCGTCCGCCCTCGGCTACTACGGCTTTGATGAGATCCGATGAGAGCTCTTGGTAGGCCTCTATTTCCGCCCAGCTCTTTTGCACGTCGAATACGTCGTTCATTAAAAAGTCTGCGTCGCGCTCTCTGGCGGTGTAGTCCATGGGTCGTCCCAGTATTAATTTCGCGCGATTTTAGCCTTGCCGTCGGTTGGGGGCCATTGGTTTTCTCTCGACACGCTCTCGACCAACGCTGCTTTGGGGCCTTGGGCTGCCACCGAGAACTTAGCCATGGCCTGCTGGGTTGGGTTGGGTTGGGTTGGGGGAACTTCTTACACAGCCAAGGGCCAGCGCTTCTATTGATCTGATTCATGGCGCGAGATGCTCCACTGCCGTTTAACAGCTGGCCCGCGTTTGCCACAGGTAGTTTTCATGCAATGAAATTTGACCAAGATGCTTAACATTTTGCTACCGAGCCACTGCCTGCTCTGCGAGCGCACTATTTTTGCAGACCAATCAGACCCCCAGGATCATTTGTGTAGCCAGTGCCGTCTTGCCCTGCCGTTGAACGTCCACGCCTGCCATCACTGCGCACTGCCCCTACCACCTAGGTCTTTGGACAGTAGCAAGTCAGTCCATTCAACCTGCGGAGCCTGTATAACCCAGCCATTGGCCGACAGAACTTTTGCACCATTGCTCCACCAAGGCGCCGGAGCCTACTTGCTACACCGGCTTAAATTCAATCGTGGCGAAGCCGAGGGTCGCACGTTAGCCCAAATCATGCTGACCCAGATCCGGCCCCAAATAGCCGAAGCCCGACCAGATCTTCTGCTACCGGTGCCCTTGAACTACTGGTCATTGGTTCGACGGGGCTTCAACCAGAGTTCGCTGCTGGCAGCAGCTATTGGTAAGGCGCTCAGAATTCCCGTTGCCGACAAACTCATCGCCCGTCGCCGAGGTCCTGCCCAGCGCACCCTTTCCCGAGTGCAAAGGCAGCAGTTGGTCAAGCACAGCTTCGTTTGGCGTGGCCAACCTAAACAGGATTTTCGGAACACCTACATCGCCATTGTCGATGATGTCCTGACCACCGGTGCTACCGCCCAGCAAATAGTTCGGATAGTGCGACAACAGGGCGCTGGGCGGGTGGACGTCTGGTGCGCGACACGGGCTGAAGCCGTCGGCGGTTGAAACCAAATATTGTCCTGCCGTAGCTGGTACAGTGCCGCCATGCCAGACTCATCCCACAACTCAGTGCAAGCCCCCTACGACGGCCTTACCCCGGATGCGGTTCTCGATGCCGTTGAAGCGGCAGGATTTGAACCCACCGGCGGGCTCAATGCGCTAAACAGCTACGAAAACCGGGTGTATCAAATTGCGTTGGAAGACGGTTCATTCGTCATCTGCAAATTTTATCGTCCCGGACGCTGGTCGAGCGAGGCCATTGAAGAAGAGCATACCTTCACCCACGGGCTATTCGACGCCGAGCTCTCTGTGGTGCCGCCACTCAAGATTCTCGGGAAAAGTGTGTTTAATCATGCCGGCTTCCGTTTCGCCGTTTTCCCGAGGCAAGGCGGCCATCCGCCAAACTTAGAAAACGAAGACGATCTGGAAGTGCTGGCGCGATCCATTGCCCGACTGCATGCCTACGGCGCAAGCAGACCGTTTTCTCACCGCGTATCGCTCACAGTGCAGCGTCTAGGTTGGGAAAGCAGAGAATTTTTGCTGGCAAACAATTTTTTGCCCTTGGAAATGGAAGAAGCCTATCGGTCCATTACCGAACAGCTTCTAGCACGGATTGAACCATTGATGGCGAGCACGCCGTTAACCGCTATTCACGGCGACTGCCACATGGGCAATATTTTATGGCGGGACGACACCCCCCACTTCGTTGACTTTGACGACTGTATGCTCGGCCCCCAGATCCAAGATTTATGGATGCTGCTCAGCGGTGAACGGGCGAATCAAACCCTGCAGCTGAATCTGATTTTGGACGCCTATCGAGATTTCCATGACTTTGATCTGTCGACCCTCAATTTGATCGAGCCACTACGCACTCTTCGGATCATGTACCACGCCGGGTGGATTGCTCGTCGCTGGCATGACCCAGCCTTTCCCATGGCTTTTCCCACCTTCGATTCCGTGAACTATTGGTCCGCCCACGTACTGGCTCTGAGAGAGCAATTGGCCATGTTGGACGAACCGCCCTTAGTTTACCTAGGCTAACGCTACTGGTTCACACACGCGTTCACCGTCTGCTGAGATTGGGTTGCGGTCTGGCCTTGCGCGTTATAGCTTCTTTACTGCCTTCGAGCCTAATTGGGTTCCACCTGCCAGTAGCGACAGCGCGGTTTCATTGCTGCCTAACAAATTCGGTGGAACGCCTTCGGAGATTCAACGCAGAGGAGAACAATCGTGGCAAACGCACAACCTATCGCTACCACCCAAGAGCAAACGGACTTTGATGCATTAATTGTTGGTGCCGGCATTTCCGGTATCGGCGAGGCCTACCATTTACAGCAGCAATGCCCAAACAAGAGCTACTGCATACTTGAAATGAAGGAGACCTTTGGGGGCACGTGGGAGACCCATAAATACCCGGGTATCCGCTCTGATTCGGATCTTTATACCTTTGGCTACCGCTTCAAGCCTTGGACCGGAGTTCCCATTGCCAGCGCCGAGGCCATTCTGGAGTACATGGGAGAGGTCATCGAAGAAAATGCCATCGACCAACACATTCGATACGGACATCGTATTACGCACTGCAGCTGGTCAAGCGAACAAAACAAGTGGATCGTAGAGGCAACCCGAACCGCTGATGGTGCCAATCTAACCTTCACCTGCAACTTCTTGTGGATGTGCCAAGGTTATTACGACCACGAAAATCCAAATATCCCCGACTGGCCGGGTATGGATCAATACCAAGGGCAGCTGGTTCACGCCCAGCTATGGAACCCTGAGACCGACTACACCGGCAAGAAAGTCCTAGTCATCGGTTCTGGCGCCACCGCCGCCACGGTAATTCCGGAGTTTGCCAAAAAGGCCGAGCACGTCACCATGCTCCAGCGCTCGCCCACCTACTTCTTTTGTAGCGAAAATCGCAACGAGCTAGCAGACCGGCTGAGAGAAATTGGTATTGATGAGCCGACGATTCACCGAGTCGTTCGCGCACAAATTCTGTATGACCAAGATGTACTCACAGAGCGCTGCAAGACCGAACCGGACGCAGTTTTTGAGGAACTCAAAGGCTTAATTCGACAATACGCCGGCGACGATTTTGAGTTCGAACCGCACTTCACGCCGAGGTATCGACCGTGGCAGCAGCGCTTGGCTTTTTGCCCAGATGGCGACGTTTTTCAGGCAGCGGCGGCGGGTAAGCTGTCTGTGGTCACCGATACCATTGACTCGTTTACCGCGACCGGCGTGCGTACAACCTCCGGTGAAGAAATTGAAGCGGACATTGTCTGCGTGTGCACCGGCTTCCATCTCGCCGTCATGGGCAACATTCCCTTCGACGTGGACGGTATACCCGTGGATTGGCACGACACCGTTAATTATCGCGGCATGATGTTTACGGGTGTGCCCAACCTAGCTTGGGTGTTCGGCTATTTTCGTGCCAGCTGGACCTTGCGGGTAGACCTGCTGGGTGACTTTGTTTGCGGTTTGTTGAACCACATGGATAGCATCGGCGCACGTAAGGTAGAAGTCGCCTTGCGGGAAGACGATGCGAACATGGATATCTTGCCCTGGATCGAGGAAGACAATTTCAACCCCAGCTACCTGATGCGGGATATCGATAAAATGCCACAGCGTGGCGCCAAGCCCGAATGGCGGCATAACCAAGACTACTGGCAGGAAAAAGACGAAATTCCTCAGACGAACCTACGAGGTTCTGAATTTGTCTACGATGGTGTGCGGGCTTCCGACCTCCCCCCACAAGCGAAATCTGCGTGAGTCGCCTTTTGCGCCAACAGTGCGGATAAAACCCCGCACTCCTCTGCGCTCACCCATGGCATAAAACCAAGACGCAGACTTAGATAGAAAAGACAGGGCTAGGTAATTCCTAGCTCTTCGCGGTTACGCCAAACATTCGCATATTGCTTGAGCAGATACGGCCGCTCACCCTCAGGAAGCTCATTCAACTGCGCGGCAAGTGCGCGCACCGACGGGCTGTTAAGCAAATCCTGAACAGATTGACCCTCCAATACTGACTTGGCGTAGCGATGAGTCGGATAAAGGCGCGTATTCGCCACAATGCTTTGATCCAGCTGAGCGGCTAAATCTTCCAAACTGGATGCTTGGGTAATGGGCTGACCAAAGCACAGTCGCACCCGGCCCTTAGGCCCCATCAAGCCTTGAACCATACTTTTTAGATCTTCGTGGGGGGACTTTTGGTAGCTACCGGATAAGTCCACGGTTGCTAGCTCGTGGGCCTTACTCGGCCCACAAGGGTCCAATTCGTATGACACCGATACGGGCACCACAGGCGCCACCTGCAGCAGCTTATCCAAGGGTTCTTGATCCGAACCTTTGTCTCGATAGGCCAGAAGCAGCATCTTTAGCAGCGCAGGATCGGTGCGATCGAAGCCGTCCTTGGCCCGGCCTTGGCGCTGAGCGATCCAAACGGATATGCCTTGCTGAAGCGAGTGCTGCATGTAGCGGCTGGTGCGGCCCAAGGCCTGATATTGAGCGCGCACTCCCTCCACATTGCGTTCAACCACAAAGCTCTTATTCAAGCGCATCAGATCGGCCGCTAACGAGTTACTCAGCAAGTTATCGCCCACCGCCATTCGACAGGTGTCGTGGCCGGCGTCCTGAAGCAGATAATTCAGCAAACTGGAATCCATCAAGATATCCCGGTGATTCGAGATAAACAGATAGTGATCATTAGGACTCAGCCGATCTAGTCCGCTGACCGAAAGTCGATCTATCGACTGCTTAATCACTGTTTCAAATAACCCAGCGACGACGTTTTGGCAGTCGCGTATGGATCCCAGGTTGCGGGTTTTTAAGCGCAGAATCAGCCGAGTAAGCCAACGGCCTACCGCGCGATTGCCCAACCAACTGGGCAAAACCAACTGGCTAGCCGCTTGGGCAAGCTCCCTAGAGGCCACCAGCCGAGCCAGCACTTGAGGCACTTCGTGGTCGTAGTACGGGCGTATGGCATCGAATTCAGACATGTTTTTTCTCAATAGGACCCTGCCATCAAACTCTCGAAACTGCGGACACCCATTCCGCACGCTCTAGAGAACCTTGGTGGCTGCGCATGAATCACTCCATGCCTATGTAGTTCGGCAGCGATTGTATTCGATCTATCCATTCTATGATCGCCTGATATTTTCCAAGTTCAAAACCGCCTTCCTCGGCCACGTGGGTATAACCAAATAGGCAGATGTCCGCCGTGGTCGGGCGATTGCCGACCAAATACGGCGTCTGCTGTAGTTGTTGCTCCATGACTTGAAGCGCTTTGTGGCCACCCTCTTGCTTGGAGAAATACTCTGCTTCGCGCGCTTTAGGTAAACCCAAGTACTTGGCTATGTATCTAGCTACTGCGATGTACGGTTCGTGACTGTACTGCTCAAAAAACTGCCATTGCTGGATTTTCGCGTATTCGAATACGTCCTTTGATAAAAATTCGGTGTCCGTTGCCAGAAAATTCAAAATCGCATTTGACTCGGATAAGTACCGCCCGTCGTCACATTCCAGAACTGGGATCTTCGCTATCGGAGTTCTTTTGAGAAACTCTGGCGTGCGCGTTTCGCCCGCGAGGATATCTATGTGGATCCAATCGAGTTCGATTTCGAGCACCGCAGCAAGCAGCTTTATCTTGTAGCAGTTACCCGACAGGAAATCACCGTAGAGTTTCATGGTTACCTCAGTCCATTAGTCCTTTTCCAATGGCGCTAAAACAAATCCAAATCCCCATTAGCAACAGCAGCATAAACACTCCTCGCTTCATAGTCTGTTCCGAAACCACGGGCGGGAATCTGCGGCCCAACCAAGCGCCCAGCACGACCACTGGCGCTCCCAAGCCTGCATATACTAATACCGACGTGGTAAGACTGCCGTCGAAAAACACAATCACGGTTCGAGCCGAAGTGGTCAAAAAAAAGTAGCTCAGTAGCGTTGCGCGAATAACCGCTACAGACAGGGGCTGGCTGTAGGCAAACCAGCCAAGCAATGGGCCACTGGCTGAAAACAAACCGCCCAGAACGCCGCCAACAACCCCCATGGACCACGTAAACGGCGCTCCCGACTGTTGTGGCCAGCTTCTGGGACGAATACTCATGGACAAGCCGCCAACGGTAATAAACAGGCCCAGACACAGCTCCAACAGCCATAGTGCACTGCCATGCAGGTAAAGCATTAGCCAATATCCCAGCAGCAGACCCGGCACGATGCCGACACCCAACCAAAACAGCAGGTTGCGGTGAATGTGCTGAACGCTGCCCTGCAAGGAAAGCGCCGCATTCAGCATGCTCAGGAAGCTGACCATGGCAGCCAAGGTCGGAATGTCCATCAGCCGCAAACCGCCAATGATGGCTACCGCAATCATGCCCAGGGCAAACCCGGCAACCGCCTGAACATAGCTGCCGAAAAGAAGCACGAGCAAGATAATAAGAAGGGGGACGTCGAACATGGACGCAGTCTGCCACACTCGGCCCCCTGCCATGGGTTTTGTTGTCCTCAGAAAAAGAACCCAGGCAAGTTCTGAGCAAAACGACGATCTGGTAGGGTGACCGATCTGCAAAGAGGAATCGGTTTATGGATCTGGCCCTTAACAACAAAATCGCCCTGGTAACCGGAAGCCACAGAGGCACCGGCCAAATCATAGCTCAGACTCTCATACGAGAAGGAGCCGAGGTGCTCGTACACGGCATGACCCGAGAGCAGGCTGAGTCATCGGTTCAAGAATTGGGCGGCGGCACCGCGGTCTGGGGTGACATTGTCACCAGCGAGGGTGCCCAAGAGTTACTTGATCAGTGCCAAGCTTTTGAGATTTCGATTTTAATCAACAACTTTGGTGCAGCAGACGGGGGCACTTGGCAGACACAGGACGAAGCAGCTTGGCTATTGGCGTACCAGAAAAACGTACTGTCCGCCCAGCGGCTAATCGCGGCCATGTTACCCAACATGACTACTCTGCCGTGGGCTAGGATCATCAATCTTGGTACGGTGGGTTCTACTGCCCCCAACGCTCGCATGCCTGGCTACTATGCCGCCAAGGGTGCCATGGCCAATATGACCATCGGCCTAGCCAAGGAAGTTTCTGGCAGCAACATCCGCGTCAATTTGGTCTCCCCGGGCATGATCCTTACACCGGAGGTGGAAGCGAACTACATGCGCATGGCGGCCGAGCGAAACTGGGGCGATACATGGGAAGAAGTAGAGGCTCATGTGGCCAAGGACATTCCCATCAAGCGCATCAGCCGGCGAGAGGAAGTCGCCGCCTTAGTTGCCTTTTTGTGTAGTCCGCTGGCCGATGCCATACACGGCCAGAACATTCGAATCGACGGTGGTCAGCTGGGTATTGTGAACTGATGGAGAGGCAACCCATAAATCACCTGTCCCTGCGGATGGCTGGCGTCGCCCTGATTCTAGCCGTGTTGTTCGTACTGGACCTGAATCAAAACGATCCGGCTAACCAGCTGTGGCTGCCCCTGCTGCTGGCGGCGGGAGCCTTTCTCATGACTTTGTCAGCTATGGCGGTAGCCATTGCGGTGGGTACCTTGGCGATTTTGCATATGGATCTTGACTCAACTTTTTGGGTTACTGCCAGCGCCTACCCTCTTCTTGTCGCCTTCAGCGGCGCCTTCATCGGCTGGACTCTGCTGCAGCGCTTCCGCCAGCGGATTAAAGATACTCACGAGGAACGTTGGGCAAATCGGCAGGAAGAACCCAAAGAATGACCGCTAAAGGCATCCTTTTCGATTTTGACGGCACGTTGGTCCCAAACCTAGATCTGTCGGATATGCGCCGTCAAATCGCGGCCATGGCCGATGACGCCGGTGTACCAGCACAGATCTACGCAGATCTTTATATCGTCGAAATCATTGATGCATCCCAGGCTTGGCTTGCAGCTCAACCCAATACTGGAGCTGCCAAGGCCGACGCATATGCTGCGGCCAGCCATCAACGAATCAGTGACATCGAGTTGCGAGCGGCAGCCCAAACCCAACTGTTCGATCAAGCAAGGCATGTGCTCGCTCGACTCCGCCAAGCCGGTTATCAACTTGGGATAGTCACAAGAAACTGCCGAGAGGCAGTTCTGACCATGTTCCCGGATCTGGATCAATACATCGATGCCTTACATGCCCGGGACGACGTGGCATTTCTCAAACCAGACCCCCGCCACCTCGCAGCCAACTTGTTGACTCTGGGTGTGGAGGCTAAAAATGCTGTCATGGTGGGTGATGGTGCACTGGACATGCAGGCCGGGCGTCAGCTGAATATGCTGTGCCTTGGCGTACTCACCGGTAGCAATGATGCCCGGGCGCTGGAGGCCGCAGGTGCTGACCGAGTGCTTGAGGATTATCGCGGACTTATCAGCCTGTTAACCTAGTCCCAACTAGATTTGGTAACAAAAGCAACAACTTATCGAGGAAGCACATGACCATTACCGTTACTCAGTTACATCGCTATCCCGTCAAAAGCATGGGCGGCCATGCCATGGATCAAGTTTCACTCACCGCCAAGGGGATCCCCGGCGACCGGTCATGGGCGTTAAAAGACGAGGAACGCGGTGGTATCAAGGGCGGTAAGCGTTTCCCTGGATTGCTGGCCATGCAGGCTCACTTCGCCGCTGAGCCCACCGAGGAAACTGTTTCCCCAGAGGTAAGAATTACGCTGAGCGATGGCCAAAGCGTCTCCACCTCGGACCCCGACATTAATGCCATCCTGAGTACTCAGG
>ERZ1047472.878-NODE-878-length-25075-cov-13.314668_pt1 | contig 25075 bp, 20 predicted proteins | sample MGYA00383095_ERZ1047472 | MGnify/ENA primary metagenome ERZ1047472 (study PRJEB29581, sample SAMEA5548365) | metagenome | biome: marine; feature: coastal; material: water | depth 1 m | study: Short-term variability in the microbial, nano- and picoplankton... | reverse complement strand
TAGCTGAAGGTTTTGAAGCTGGTGGTCACAATGGAAGAGAAGAAACGACCACATTCACTTTGATTCCAATGGTAAAAGAACAAATTCAAATCCCTTTAATAGCTGCTGGTGGCATTGCAACTGGAAAGGGAATGTTAGCAGCAATGGTTTTGGGTGCTGATGGAGTTCAAATTGGCAGTAGATTTGTTGCTAGTGAAGAATCAAGTGCGCACATTAATTTTAAAAACAAAGTAATAGAGGCTAAAGATGGAGACACATTATTGACTTTAAAAGAACTTGCCCCTGTAAGATTGTTAAAAAATAAGTTTTCAAATGATGTGCTTGAACTTTACAAGAAGAATCCTTCAAAACAAGATTTAATTGATTTATTGGGTAGAGCACGAGCAAAAAAAGGAATGTTTGAAGGTGATTTAGAAGACGGTGAGTTAGAAATAGGACAAATTACAGGCTTAATTAATCAAATCCAACCTGCATCAGCTATTGTAAACGAGATTATTACTGAATTTAACTTTGAAAAAGAAAATTTAAAAGACTTTGTGTTTTAGTTTTATTTTTCATTTCAATTAATCATGGTAATTAAATTTACATTTCATTTCCAAAAAATATAGCGTTCATGAGCAACTTATTGGTGCCATACCAAAATGCTCTAAAATTGGTATTGTCTGTAAAATAAATAATTTTTCCTTTACCAATAGTTCCAATTTTACACATACTTGTATTTCTTAATTCCGATAAGTTTTTATCGGAGATATAACCGCTTAACAGTGGATTTTCTGTGTATTTAATAGGATTATTATAACTATTATTATCTGGCTTCATAAATAGAGTTGAGTTTCTGAAAACTGGAAGTTTTTCATTTGTATATCCAAATGCTATTGGATGTGATCGATCAATTTTAGTTTCAAATATGGCTCCACCTATTACTTGAGCTCCAAAAAAATCACGTTTTTGCTCGAATGAAATATTTTGCGCAGAATCCTTTCTAGATTTAAAGTCAATTTTTAAAATTTCGTGTTTATTAAACCATCTGCCTACATTTTTATAACCTATCAGCGTACCTCCTAGTTTTACCCATGCTTTAAGTTTTTGAGCATCAGCTTTTGTAAGTGAAGCCCCCCAACTATTGGGTATTATGATATCGGTGTATTTACTCAAGTCTTTTTTTTGAAAATCGCGGGTATCTAATTTAGTGATTAGTATGTCATATCGTTGATCAAATAAATGCCAGATCTCACCAGCGTCATATGGGGTGATTCCAGGGCCTACAAGAAGGGCGATTTTTTGGTCCCCAACCAATTTAAAGTTGCTACTACCCAAATCAATTCCTTCAGAAAGTCCAGTTGAAGTTGAGGTTATAACTACGTTATTTTCTTCTATTAATTTATGGATGAAATTAAATAGTTCTTTTGAATTAAGTTTTTGATTCTGAACAGGTATCAAAATTGTTCCGTATTCATATTTTGTTCCTTCCAACATAAAAGGTTTTAAACCTACCTTTACTCGTAACCCTTTTTCAAGCAGTTGGTTTAAAACTTTTGGACTGTTGTAGTCATTCCATTCCATCAAATAGGCATATGAAGATGCCAATGGAAGTAAAGCAGTGTTTTTGTCGTTGACCAACATTCTATCACCTAGTTTGTTGGTAGATTCATTTTCTTCATAATTTAGATTAAATGCCAAAGGGAGCGTCCACGCGCTTACATCATAAAATAAACTGTCTCGAAAAACAGTGCGTTTTTGAAACATAGCATTTATTAATCGATGTTGCTTTTGATTTTTTGGGATGACATAGCTAAATTCTTTTTTAAATGCTTTTCCATTTTTTAAAAAATCTTCTTTTAAGTAATGAACTTCGATTTTATGATGATTTAGTAGATCTATAAACTTATGAACTTTAGTGGCATCTTTCTCATCTCCAAAAACAATGACTCCAGCGTTAGATGACTCTTTACGTGCGTTTGTGTAAAATGTTTTTTGATAATTCAAGATCTCTTCTCGCAATTCTACTGCTGCCTTCAATGTAGATAACGCAGCAGTAAATTGATTGCGAATTGTAAAAGGAAAAGTTAAAATTCCATTGTCACTTTCTTGAGCATGACCTCTTGAGGATGCCTGTTCAAATAAAATTCCAATACCTCCGTTGATGTCGGGAAATGTAGAACCTTTTCCATAATAAAAATCATCAAAACTCTCTTTACTATAATATAGACTTCCAATCTTATTTAGATCTTTGGCATGATACTTTCCAATTTCACCGGTTAACTCTTGATTTCTGTTGGGTGTTAGCGGATTTGTTCTAGAGGGAATTCCAGGTTGAAAGAAAAAAGTTGAATTTGTTCCCATTTCATGATGGTCTGTAAGAATGTTTGGATACCATTCATGATAGGTTTTAATTCTAGCTTGACTTTCTGGCAGCTGAACAGGCAGCCAGTCTCTATTCATATCAAACCAATAATGGTTAGTTCTGCCTCCTGGCCATATTTCGTTGTATTCTCTATCATTTGGATCAGGATTAATATTCTTCCCTTTATGCATGTTAGCCCAATAGGCGAAACGTTGTAATCCATCGGGATTGTAGGATGGATCAAATAAAATAACCGACTTATCTAATAATAAATCTATTTCAGGCCCTTGTGCAGCAGCTAAATAATAGGCAATTGCTAAAGCGGCATTTGAACCACTTGCTTCGTTTCCATGTATAGAAAATCCTTGATAAACTACAATAGGTAAATTTTTGACGTCTAAATTTTCTGCTCCTTTTTCAGTTATTGAAATATGATTTCTCCTGATTTCCTGGAGATTATTTTGATTTTTAGGAGAGGTAATATAGAGTAGAATTAATGGTCTACCTTCAAAAGTTTTTCCTCTATTTTCAATACTAATACGATCACTACTTTCAGCAAGTTGGTACATATAATTTACCAACTTGTCGTGTGTAATATGCCAGTCACCCAGCTCGTGACCTATTATACTTGCCGGTGTTGGGATTTCAGAATTGTATACTAGGTTGTTAGGAAGAAAATAATCAAGTTTTACATGATAATCTTGGCTTGTTACGTTAAAACATGTGAAGACTAGTAAATAAAAACAAATTTTTTTCATGTTATTTTTTTGTTTGCCTAAAGTATAAAAAAAAACATCCTTTTAAAATTAATCTAAAAGGATGTTGATAAAATTTATAGAATTTAGGATTATATATCCTCAAAATCAACATCTGTGAAGCTAGACGTTGTAGAATCGGTATTTTCTGAATCAGTCTCTTCAGAACTTTCTTTTTTATAATCGCTCTGGTGACGTTCACTGATTACTTCTTCCCCTTTTTCATCAATGATAAAAGAAATCATTTCGTCCAAACTATCTTTAAATTCAGAAAAATCTTCTTTATAAAGATATATTTTGTGTTTCTTGTAGTGAAATGATCCATCATCATTGGTGAACTTTTTACTTTCAGTTATGGTCAAATAATAATCTCCTGCTTTGGTAGCTCTTACATCGAAGAAGTACGTTCTTCTTCCGGCTCGCATAACTTTAGAGTGAATTTCTTCTCTCTCCATCATATAATTATCACTCATAGTATTTTTTTTAAATTAAACATTATGTCAAAAATCTTAAAAAAATATAAGTATGGCAACATTAATGTCAGTTTTCTTTTTCTAATAATTGTTTGGCGTAAAGTTCTTTATAATAGCCTATTTGTTTTATTAGCTCATTATGAGTTCCTTGCTGTATAATTTTCCCCTGATCCAGAACTATTATTTTATCCGCTTTTTTAGCTGAAGAAACTCGATGACTCACAATTATTGTTGTTTTGTCTTTAGTAATGGCGCTTAAATTATTAATAATATTTTCTTCAGTCTCAGTATCTACCGCGGAAAGACAGTCATCCAACAACAATATTTGTGGATTTTTGATGATCGCTCTAGCAATAGAAATTCGTTGTTTTTGACCGCCACTTAAGGTAATTCCACGTTCACCTAGTATGGTACGATAACCTTCTTGAAATTTGATAATATTTGTGTGTACAGATGCAATTTTTGCTGCCTGATACACTTCTTCATCGGTAGCGTTTTCTTTCCCAAATTTAATATTATTAATAATCGAATCGCTAAAAAGAAACGCATCTTGGGGTACATAGCCAATGTGGCTTCTTAAGTCAAATAAATTTAAGTCTTTAATGTTTTTATCTTGAATTGTTAATTGTCCATTATCCACATCATAGAGTCTGCCAATAAGCTCTAAAATAGTAGATTTTCCAGATCCGGTATTACCAAGTATAGCAACTGTCTCACCTTGATTGACGGTAAATGATATGTTTTTCAAGGCAGTAATATTGGTATCTGAATACGTAAAGGAAAGATTTTTTAATTCTATTTTTCCACTAATTTGAGAGTTTGAATTTTCATGATTTAGGATGCTGGGTTGTTCCTTTAAAAACTCATTAATTCTCTTTTGAGAAGCCTCGGCTTGTTGAATCATTGACGTTACCCAACCTACCACTGCTACAGGCCATGTTAACATATTTACGTAGATTAAAAACTCAACAATAGTTCCAAGTTCTTTAATTTGTCCACTAATAAATTGATTTCCTCCAATGTAAACCACTAAAATATTACTCAAGCCTATCAGTAAAATCATTAAGGGGAAAAATAGTGCTTGTACTTTTACGAGATCAATATTTTTATTTTTACTTTCTTCAGATAGTTTGTTGAAATCACTAATAATTCTGGGTTCAATTCCATAAGCTTTAATGACCGATATACCACTAAAACTTTCTTGAGTAAAAGATGTTAATTTTGATAAATATTGTTGAACTACCGTACTTTTTTTATGAATGGCTGCACTTAATTTATAAATTGCAAATGACAACAGTGGTAATGGTGCTATGGCATATATAGCTAAACTGGGTGCTTTATAAAACATGTAACTAATAGTAACTATAAGTAAGGTTAAATTAGTAACACTATACATTAGTGCGGGACCAGCATACATTCTTACTTTAGAAACATCCTCGCTGATTCGGTTCATTAAATCGCCGGTTCTATTTTTTTTATAAAAACTTAACGAAAGTCGCTGATATTGTTTGAAAATTTCATTTTTTAGATCAAACTCAATATACCTAGAAACAACAATAAAAGTTTGCCTCATTAAAAAAGTGAAAAAACCAGCTAGTATCGCTGCGCCCAAAATCATTAGGATATAACTAATTAATTCTTGCTTCACTATTTCGATATCGGTTATGGTTCCATCAAGGTAGTCTTTTACAACATCTACGATATCACCAATAATTTTGGGTACGATTATCTTGAATATGGTAGCTATAATTGTAATTATTAAGCCTAAAGTTAGTCTTCCGCTATATTTTTTAAAATAGAGGTTAAGGTACTGTAACTCTTTCATTTATACTGTTTCGATATTTATTAACAATATCATAATTTAATTCTGATATTTTTGCGAGATTATTAGTAAACAACTACTTTTGCACCGCCTTTTTAAGGATATAAAAAATCAATATATGGAGACTGAAGTAGTTAGCAAAAGCGAACTTAAAAAATTAAACCCTGTTTTTGGACAATTATCATTTGATAATCACGAACAAGTTGTTTTTTGCAATGACAAAGATACAGGATTAAAAGCAATAATTAGTATACATAATACCGTCATGGGTCCTGCTTTGGGGGGAACACGCATGTGGCAGTACAATAATGAATGGGAAGCATTAAACGATGTTTTGCGCTTGTCAAGAGGAATGACCTACAAGTCTGCTGTTACTGGACTTAATTTGGGAGGTGGTAAGGCTGTTATTATAGGCGATGCGAAAACACAAAAAACACCAGAGTTGATGCTTCGATTTGGAGAGTTCGTTCACTCCCTAGGAGGCAAATATATTACAGCTGAAGATGTTGGAATGGCTACCTCAGATATGGATTTGGTTCGAACAGTGACTCCTTATGTTACCGGCATTTCAGAAGATAAAGGAGGTGCAGGCAATCCGTCACCAATTACTGCCTACGGGGTGTTTATGGGGATGAAAGCTGCAGCACACCATGCGTTTGGAACAAATATTCTTGAGGATAAAATTGTTTATGTTCAAGGAATTGGAAATGTTGGTGAAGCTTTAGTTGAAAATTTATCTAATGAGGGAGCTAAAGTTTTTATTTCTGATATCAATCAAAATAGGTTAGAGGAAGTAAGAGATCGATACAATGTCGAAATTTATGAAGGAAATAATATTTATGCTGAAGAAATGGATATTTATGCACCTTGTGCTCTGGGAGCAACAATAAATGATCATACGTTGCCACTACTCAGAACTAAAGTAATTGCTGGAGCAGCAAACAACCAGTTAGCTGATGAAAATAAACATGGTCTATTGTTAAAAGAAAGAGGGATTACATATGCACCCGATTTTTTAATTAATGCTGGAGGTATCATTAATGTTTACGCAGAATTAGAAAATTATGGTAAACCAGAAATTATTCGTAAAACAGAAAATTTATACAATACTACATTAGAAATATTAAACAATGCAGACGCTAATGGAATAACGACCCACCAAGCTGCTTTTGATGTTGCCAAATCTAGAATAGACGCTAGAAAGCTTAAAAATAATGCTGAGCAATTAAATTAACATACAAAATAGCATTGCTATTTTTTTATATCGTTCTTATAAATTATGCTAACACGTAGACATATCAGAGTAAAAGTTTTGCAATCTATCTATGCTTACAACCAAAGTGAATACAAAGATTTAGAAAAGCAAGAAAAGTTTTTGTTATACAACATGGAACAAATCCAAGATTTGTATCTGCTAATGCTTCAAATGCTTGTTTCTCTTCGTGATCAAGCTGAAAACTATCTGGTAGTTTCTCAAAAGAAACATTTAGCGACCGAGTTAGAAAAAAATCCAAGTAGAACTTTTATCAACAATAAGATAATCTCTCTTATAGGTTCCAATGAAAAATTTAATAATTTAATAGAAAAAAGAAATTTAAATTATTGGAAAAATGACTCTGAATATGTTTCAATCATTTTTAATGAGCTAAAAGAAAAAGATTGGTATTTAAAATCTATTGCAAAAAACGACACTAGTTTCATTGAAGATAAAGATTTAATCATAAAAATATTCAAAGAAATTATTGCTCCCAACAATAAGCTCTATGAATATTTGGAAGATAAACGGCTTACTTGGTTGGACGATTTTCCTCTAGTTAACACACTTGTGCTAAAAACACTTCAAAAAATAACTAAAAAAAATACGGATAGTATTTTAATTCCTGTGGTATATAAAAACAATGAAGATAGAGACTATGCACTTGAATTGCTGCAAAAAGTAATTCTTAATGATGATGAACTATCAAATGAAATAGATGGAAAGACTCCAAACTGGGATAAAGAAAGGATAGCAGATTTAGATATGATTATATTAAAAATGGGGATTTCTGAATTTATGCATTTTGAATCCATTCCTGTAAAAGTTTCTATAAATGAGTATTTAGAAGTCTCTAAAGAATATTCAACACCTAAAAGTTCAATATTTATCAACGGAATACTAGACAAAATAGTGAAGGATTTAAAAGAAGCTGGCAAATTAAATAAAATAGGCCGAGGGCTCCAATAAAATAAAAATAATAAGTATTTTAGCAACGCAAAAATTTAAACTATAATAAAATGAAAAATTTAATCTTAATGGTGGTTGTAATCATAGCATTTACAATTACCTCATGTAAAGAAGATGCAGCAGCGAAAGTAAGTAAAGAAAAAGTAGAAAAAGCGGAAACACGTGATGCAAATTCAGGAAAATTTCCAAAAATGGAATTTACTGAAACAGAATTCGATTTCGGAACAATTGACCAAGGAACTAATGTAGAACATGTATTCGAATTTAAAAATACAGGGGAAGCACCATTGGTAATAGTTAACGCAAAAAGTAGTTGTGGATGTACTGTTCCTACGTATCCAAAAACTCCTGTTGAACCCGGAGATACTGCAGAAATGCTAGTTAAGTTTAACGGTAGTGGAAAAAACCAAGTGAGTAAAACGGTAACCATTACTGCCAACACTGAAACAGGAAAAGAAACAATTAAAATAAAAGCTTTTGTTAATCCAAAAGGGAATAGTGGTCCAACTAAAAAATAACTAGAATTAACTAAAAATTATTATGGAACAATTACAAAGTTTTTTTCCACTCATATTATTATTTATGGTCATCTATCTTTTTATGATACGACCACAAGTTAAAAAACAAAAGCAAGAGAAAAATTTTGTAGGTGAACTCAAGAAAGGAGCTAAAGTTATCACGAAAAGCGGGATGCATGCTAAAGTCTTAGACATCAATCAAGATGGCACTTGTCTTTTAGAAACTTCTGCAGGAAAAATGAAATTTGAAATTTCTGCTATTTCTATGGATATGAGCAAGAAATTAAATTCGCCAGAAAAAAAGAAATAATTTCACCATAATTCTAAATAAAAAAACCTTCAGTTTACTGAAGGTTTTTTTATTGCTTTATTTGATCATTACTTCGCGACCAATTGCGCTATATTAACGATCACTTCGATGGCTTTTTGCATACTCTCTACAGGAACATATTCATACCTACCATGAAAGTTGTGTCCTCCTGCAAATATGTTTGGACAGGGTAAGCCCATATAACTTAATTGAGAACCATCGGTACCTCCTCTAATTGGTTTTACTAAGGGTTTAATATTCGCTTTAACCATAGCTTTTTCAGCAATAGAAACAATATGCATTACAGGCTCAATCTTTTCTCTCATATTAAAATATTGATCTTTTATTTCAATAGTAATTACCTCTCGACCATATTGCGTGTTTAAATCTTCTGCTAATTTATTGATGACATTTTTTCGGGCCTCGAAATGCAAACGATCATGGTCTCTTATGATGTAATGAAGTTTTGTTTCTTCGACAGCTCCAGCCATATTGTGAAGATGAAAAAACCCTTCTCGACCTTCGGTGTGTTCCGGGGTTTCTAATTGAGGTAACGAGTTAATAAATTGTGTAGCGATGTACATACTATTAATCATTTTTCCTTTTGCATAACCGGGATGTACAATTTTACCTTTTACAGTAACAACGGCCCCAGCCGCATTAAAATTTTCATATTCTAATTCTCCAACTTGACTACCATCCATCGTATAGGCCCAATCAGCACCAAATTTTTTGACATCAAATTTATGAGCGCCACGTCCGATTTCTTCATCAGGAGTAAACCCAACTTTAATGGTTCCGTGTTTAATTTCTGGGTGATTAATTAAATATTCCATAGCAGAAATTATTTCAGTAATACCAGCTTTGTCATCAGCTCCTAACAAGGTGTTTCCATCTGTAGTTATTAGGGTTTGTCCTTTATAAAGTAATAAATCCTCAAAATATGAAGGTGATAAAATAATATTTTGTTCTTTGTTTAAAATGATATCATTACCATCGTAATTTTCGATGATCTGTGGTCTCACATTGGCACCAGTAAAATCTGGAGAAGTGTCAAAATGAGAAATGAATCCGATAACAGGAAGTTCTTTTTCTGAATTACTTGGAAGGGTTGCCATGATGTAGGCGTTTTCATCAATGGACACCTCCTGCATTCCAATACTTTTTAATTCCTCCACTAAAGCATTTGCAAGATCCCACTGTTTTTCTGTGCTAGGAGTGCTTTCGCTCGTTGGATCACTTTCTGTGTCAACGGTTACATAACTTACAAATCGGTTAATCAGGTGTTGTTTTTCAATCATTACTTTTTTTCTTAAAATCTAATCCACAAAAATAGTATTTTTGCACTTCATATTAGTTCTATGTATAAATTAATAATCAGACCAATATTATTTCTTTTTGACCCTGAAAAAGTACATTATTTTACGTTCTCTTTGATTAAATTTTTTAGTCTAATTGGTTTTGGAATTATTTTCAGAAACTTATTTCAAATAAAAAACTCAAAACTGGAACGAGAGGTTTTTGGAATTAAATTTCCTAATCCTGTTGGATTGGCAGCAGGATTTGATAAAAATGCGGTTTTATTTAATGAATTATCAAATTTTGGATTTGGATTTATTGAGATTGGAACTGTAACACCAAAAGGACAACTTGGTAATGATAAAAAAAGATTATTTAGACTAAAAGAGGATGATGGGATAATTAACAGAATGGGTTTTAATAATAAAGGGGTTAATGCAGCTATAAGCAAGTTAAAATCAAAAAGAAACATAATTATAGGTGGAAATATTGGTAAAAATACTGAAACAGCTCCTGAGAATTATACAGGTGATTATTTAGAATGTTTTAATGCTTTACATCGCTATGTAGACTATTTTGTTTTAAACGTTAGTTGTCCTAATGTATCTAGTCACGCAAAGTTAAATGACAAGGAATATCTAAAAGAATTAATAACTGATGTGCAGAAAGCTAATAAAAAATTTGAAACACAAAAACCAATACTCCTAAAAATAGCTCCCGATTTGAATAACATTCAATTAGACGAAATAATAGCGCTTATAAATGAAACGTCTATTGATGGGGTTATTGCATCAAACACCTCTACAAAAAGAGATGATTTACTTTCGAAAAATAAAAAAGAAATAGGAGGTTTAAGTGGAAAACCAATTTCAAAAAAATCAACAGAGATAATCCGTTATTTATATCGAAAAAGTAAAGGTTCTTTTCCCATAATTGGAGTTGGCGGGATACATTCCGAGAAAGATGCACTTGAGAAAATAAAAGCTGGAGCTAGTTTAGTTCAAATTTACACCGGATTTATCTACGAGGGTCCACAATTAGTAAAACGAATAAATAAAGCCATACTAAAAGAATGTTAGAAAGTCTTATTTCTTTTTCAATGGCGTCTATCCTTTTGGCTTTTTCCCCTGGTCCTGACAATCTTTATGTAATTACTCAATCATTAGCTAATGGAACAAAAAGTGGTATTGCAACGACTTTGGGATTAGTAAGTGGTTGTATTGTTCATACTACATTGTTAGCTTTTGGAGTTTCCGCAATTATTTCTGCATCGTACACTGCATTTTATATTTTAAAAGTAATTGGGGCACTATACTTAATTTATCTTGCCTATCAAGTCTTAAGTACTGAAACTTCTCTAAAGTTTAATGCAAATGTTACGAAAAAATCGACCGCTGAATTGTTCAAACAGGGTGTTTTAATGAACCTTATGAATCCAAAAATACTTATTTTTTTCTTAGCATTTTTTCCTGGTTTTCTGTGGGATCCAACAGAAAATATTATTCTACAGTTTTATATTTTAGGAATAGTCTTTATGTTGATATCCTTTATAATTTTTAGTTTTCTAGCTTTTTTAGCCGGGTATATTTCTTTATCGTTAACTAAAAATAAAACTTTTTCAAGTTTATTAAAATGGCTTCAATTTATTGTATTTATTGGTATAGCTATATTTATTTTAATTCCTTAATCCTAAGTTTTAACAAAATAAACAACTTGGAATTCTTATCTTTGACCAATGCAGAATGTAAAAATAATAGAGTGTCCTCGCGATGCAATGCAAGGCATAAAAGATTGGATCCCAACAGCTGAAAAAGCTCAGTTTATACAATCTTTATTGAGTTGCGGCTTTGACACTATCGATTTTGGTAGTTTTGTTTCTCCTCGAGCTATTCCACAAATGAGAGATACTGCCGAATTGCTTTCTGCACTTGATTTGTCTAAATCTAAGAGTAAACTTTTATCTATTGTTGCAAATGTAAGAGGTGCTCATGATGCGGTACGATTTACTGAAATTGATTATTTAGGATACCCTTTTTCTATTTCTGAAAATTTTCAAATGAGAAATACACACAAAACAATTAATCAGTCTCTCGATCAGCTAAATGAAATTTTAAATATTGCAGATTCTAATAATAAAGTTGTAGTTGCCTATCTATCCATGGGTTTTGGTAACCCCTATGGTGATCCTTGGAATTTAGAAATTGTAGCAGAGTGGACAGAAAAATTAGCAAGTATGGGAGTAAGAATAATCTCCTTAAGTGATACCATAGGCTCTTCTACACCAGACACGATTACCTATTTGTTTTCTGAATTAATTTCAAAGTATCCAACCATAGAATTTGGAGCACATTTACACACGACAAAGGATAAATGGCATGAGAAAATTGATTCCGCATTTCATGCTGGTTGTAAAAGGTTTGACGGTGCAATACAAGGTTTTGGAGGTTGTCCAATGGCAAAAGATGAACTTACGGGAAACATGCCCACGGAGAAATTACTCAGTTATTTTACTGCGAAGAAAATCCCAACTCATATACATCCTATGTCTTTCGAAAGTGCTTATAATAGAGCTTCTAAAATCTTTAATACCTACCACTAATAAAAAAAACTTACCCAATGAAAAATAAATTATTTTTAGCTGTTATCTCCATAATTGTTTTTTTTAGTTGCAAACAAAATACCTCAAAAAATGAGCTTACGTTTAAATTTATTCAGTTGAACGATGTTTATGAGATTGCTCCACTTGGTGATGGAACTTTTGGAGGATTGGCACGAGTTGCCCATGTTCGAGATTCTATAAAGAAAGAAAATCCAAATACGTTTCTTTTTATGGCCGGTGATTTTCTGAGTCCTTCACTTTTGGGGACTATAAAAGTTAATGGGGAACGAATTCAAGGAAAACAAATGATAGAGGTCATGAACGCTATGGAATTTGATTTAGTCACTTTTGGAAATCACGAGTTTGATTTAAAAGAAAATGATTTACAAAAAAGATTAAATGAGTCCTCCTTTCCTTGGATGTCATCGAATGTAAGACATAAAAAAAATGATACGGTATCTTTTTTTGAAATTCAGCAGTATAAAGACACTTTGCTAGTGAGTGATATTTTTACAATGGAAGTGAGTGATGCTAATAATAAACAAATTAAAATTGGTTTTTTAGGGGTTACACTACCCTATAGCGTAAAAGATTATGTTTATTACGGTAATATTTATGACGAGGCAGAAAGAGCTCATAATGAATTGAAAAATAAGGTAGATTTAGTATTTGGTCTAACTCATCTAGAATTGGAACAAGATAAAGAGTTTCTTAAAAGAATTCCGGAAATACCCCTAGTTATGGGTGGACACGAACATTACGCTATGTCAGTTCCTGTAGGAAATTCAAAAATTACCAAGGCAGATGCCAACGCTAAAACTATATATATTCACACGCTAGTTTATAATGTAGATGATAAGAATTTAAAAATCGAGTCCGAGTTATTTAACATTGACGATAAAATAACTTCAAAACCGGAAATTGAAAATATTGTCAATAAATGGGGAAATATTCTAAATTTTAAAATCAAAGAAATTATTGATGAGCCTTCAGAGGTAATATTTGTCTCGTCAGAATCTCTAGACGGTACTGAAAAATCCAACAGGAGTATTCAAACCAATTTAGGGGCTATTATAACGCAATCTATGGCATGGTCTTTCAATGATGAAGTAGATGCAGCACTTGTTAACGGAGGTTCAATACGTGTTGATGATATGCTTCCGATTAATTTATCGAGTATGGATATCTTTAGAACTTTACCTTTTGGTGGAGGAATATTAAAAGTTGATTTAAAAGGTGTTTTATTGAAAGAAGTTCTAGATTATGGAATGTCTAAAAAAGGAACAGGCGCCTACCTACAACGACACTTTGTAGATCAAGGACCTGATGGAAAATGGTTAATTCAAGGGGAAGAAATTATTTTGGATAAAATTTATAGAGTAGCTTTTAGTGATTTTTTACTCAGGGGTTTTGATATCCCTTTTTTGACCCCTAATAACAAACATGTAAAAAATATATATAGACCTACTAAAGAAGATAAAGCTTATGACATAAGAAAAGCAACTATTCTTTATCTGAAATCACTAGGAAATTAACCATGTTTCAGCTATTAAATCAGCCTGATAGTAAATTTTACGCTGGATTCAGGTGAAATTTTTAACTTAAAGTTCCTGCGTGACATAATTATTTCGTTCATCTTTTTATAACATCTTAAATTTCAGTCATAAAAAAACAGAACAATAACCAACTTTTTGTAGTATATTTGCACGCAATTAAATAGTAACCATTTCTTCTTTAGGAACTTAATTTTAATTGCAATGAAAGCACACCAAAACAAAATACTAGGAGAGGGATTAACATACGATGACGTTTTGTTAGTACCAGCATATTCAGAGGTTTTACCTAGAGAAGTATCAATAGGTACCAAGTTTACAAGAAACATTAAACTTAACGTTCCTATTTTATCTGCTGCTATGGATACCGTAACAGAAAGTGCTATGGCTATGGCTATGGCTCGTGAAGGAGGAATAGGGGTGCTTCATAAAAACATGAGTATTAAAGCCCAAGCTGCCGAAGTAAGAAAAGTGAAAAGAGCAGAGAGCGGTATGATACTTGATCCTGTGACCTTACCAAAAAATGCAACGATTGGTGATGCGCAAAATACAATGAGAGAGTATAGTATTGGAGGTATTCCGATTATTGATGATCAAAAAAAATTAATTGGTATTGTTACTAACAGAGATTTACGATTTGAAAAAGATTACAATAAATCACTATCAGAGGTAATGACTTCCGAAAACCTTGTGACAGTGAGTAAAGGAACATCCTTACAAGAAGCAGAAATCATTCTCCAAAAAAATAAAATTGAAAAACTACCGGTGGTAAGTAATGACAATACCTTATTAGGGCTTATTACTTTCAGAGATATTACAAAAGTCACACAAAAGCCAATTGCAAATAAAGATCAATTCGGAAGATTGCGGGTTGCTGCTGCAATTGGAGTTACCGCAGATGCAATAGAAAGAACCGAAGCCCTAGTGAAAGCTCAAGTAGATGCTGTAATAATAGATACAGCTCACGGTCATACCAAAGGGGTGGTAAAAGTTTTAAAAAATATAAAAAATAAATTCCCTGATTTAGAAGTTGTTGTAGGCAATATTGCTACTGCAGATGCAGCAAAATATTTAGCTGATGCAGGAGCCGATGCTGTTAAAGTGGGAATTGGACCAGGATCTATTTGTACTACAAGAGTAATTGCTGGTGTTGGTTTTCCTCAGTTCTCTGCAGTGTTAGAGGTTGCTGCTGCTTTAAAAGGCACTGGAGTTCCTGTTATAGCAGATGGGGGTGTTCGATACACGGGTGATATTGTAAAAGCAATCGCAGCTGGAGCAGATTGTGTGATGTTAGGGTCTTTATTAGCAGGAACTAAAGAATCTCCTGGAGAAACCATAATATATGAGGGGAGAAAATTTAAATCATATAGAGGTATGGGCTCTGTTGAGGCTATGAAGCAAGGATCAAAAGATCGTTATTTTCAAGATGTTGAGGATGATATCAAGAAGTTAGTTCCGGAAGGGATTGTTGGAAGAGTGCCTTATAAAGGAGAGCTTTTTGAGAGTATGACTCAGTTTATAGGTGGCTTAAGAGCAGGTATGGGGTACTGTGGTGCTGAAAATATTGAGATGTTAAAAGAATCTGCAAAGTTTGTAAAAATTACTGCATCTGGAATAAAAGAGAGTCATCCGCACAATGTTACCATCACCAAAGAAGCACCCAACTATTCCCGATAGCAATAATAATGAGTTGGCGTGAATCTATTCTATTGTCCATTGAGATTTAACGGCCGGATAAATTAACTTACAGCCCTCGTTTAGATTAACGCTAAAAAAATCGATTATGATTTTACCTGTTATCGCTATTTTAAAGTTAAAATAACAGAGACGATATTAATTAAAGCTTAACAAAATTGAGGTTTGCTTAAACTATAGTTTTTGCTACATTTGTTTCGCTTAAATATTTTACAACAAATTATTAAAAATGAATACAAGAAATTTAGTAGTGCTATTAATTTTTATTGGCTATTTCAGTGGAAATGCTCAAAATAAAAAAGATGTTTTATTGACGATAAACTCCAATCCTATTTATTCCTCAGATTTTACGAAAGTATTCAATAAAAACCTTGATTTAGTTGTAGAGGAATCTCAAAAAAATGTAGCTGGATATTTAGATTTATTTATTGATTATAAACTTAAAATAACTGAAGCCTATGCCCAGGAGTTGGATAAAGATAAACAGTATATAAATGAATTTAAAAAGTACCAAGATCAGCTTGCAAAGAAATATATTTATGACAAGAGAATTATTTCAAAATTAGTAGTGGAGGCCTACGATAGAAGTTTAGAAGAAATAAACGCTGATCATATTTTAGTGCTTTCAAACTTAAACGATTCTCCTAGTGATACTTTAAAAGCGTATAGCAAAATAAAGGAAGCCCATATTAAAGCTATCAACGGTGAAAATTTTACATCCCTAGTAAAAGAATATTCGGAAGAACCTGGGGCAAAAAAATCAAAAGGAAATTTAGGATACTTCACGGCATTTCAAATGGTATACCCTTTTGAAAATACGGCTTACAGCACCAAGGTAGGAGAAATATCAAAAATCACAAGAACTACTTTTGGCTATCATATTCTAAAAATCAACGATAGAAGGGAGAAAAAACCAAAAATCAATGTTTCTCATATCATGATTTTTTCGAATAAAAATAAAAAGGTTGAAAATCCTGAGGAGAGAATCAATGAATTGTATGCTATGATTATGCAAGGAGAACCATTTGAAAATGTAGCAAAACAATTCTCTGAAGATAAAAATACAGGAATCAAAGGAGGTCAGTTAAAAACATTTGGTCCAGGAGACTTAAAAGCTCCAAAATTTGAAGACGCTGCTTATTCTATACAAAATAATGGTGAAATATTAGCTCCAATTCAGAGTGCTTTTGGCTGGCACATTATAAGGTTAAACGAAAAATTTTCAATTCCTTCTTTTGAAGAGCAAAAAGATGATATTGAGAAAAAAGTAAAAGGAGGCGCGCGAGCATTAGTGGTTACCCAAGCTATTAATAACAAAATAAAGAAAAAATACGGCTACAAAGAAGGCGTAAGTTGTGTCCCATACTTTAATACTTATGTTAGCGATAGTATTTTAAATCGAAAATGGACATATACTCCGATTTCTTTGTCAGAAAATCAGATTTTGTTTACGATAGGCGATCATGATGCTACTTATATAGATTTCTCACTATACCTAAGAGATAATCAAAAGACCATTAAAAAATATATGAATAAAGAATCATTATTATTGGACCTATATGTTAGGTTTAAAAATGAAACTTTGGAAAATTATTTTAAGAAAAGATTGGAAATTGAAAATCAAGAATATGCAACAATTATTGATGATTACAGAAATGGTCTGTTAGTTTACGACGTAATGAATAAAAATATTTGGCAAGTTGCAAAAACAGATTCTACTGGGCTTGAACTTTTCTATGAAAAAACTAAAGATAACTATAAATGGAAAAAAAGATTGGATGTTGATATCTACTCCTCGTCGGATGAGTCCATAACAAAACAAGTGCAAATTTTATTAAATGAAGGAGAAGAATTAACAGATATTAAACAACAAATCAATTTAGACGGAAAAATAAACATTATCACTGTAAGTGATATTTTTGAAATTGATCAAAGCGAATTACCTAAGGGTTTAATGACCGAAAAGGGAGTTTCTGGTATCAAAGTAGATGACGGTTTTTACACGGTTGTAAAAATAAAAGAAGTAATAGAGCCTACTTTAAAGGAATTTAAAGAGGTTAGAGGAACAGTTATCAGTAATTTCCAAACAGAAATTGAAAAAAAATGGATGGAAAGCTTGCATCAAAAATATGATGTTGAAATTAATAACAAAGCTTTAAAAAAACTCAAAAAAAAGTTAGATAACTGATGAATCAATTATTTGTAGCAATTCTAAGTTTTTTATTTTTTTCTTCTTGTAATTATTTAATACAAGACACTTCTGTTACTCCCATTGCAAGAGTTAATGATAATTATTTGTATCAAATCGATATACAGGATTTAATTTCTGAAACCACTTCTAAAGAAGATAGCGTACTGATAGTAAATAATTTTATTAATCGCTGGGCAACAAAACAATTATTGATGGATCAATCTATGATTAATTTACCCCAAGAAAAGCAGAATGTTTTCAATGAAATGGTAAATCAATATAAATCTGATTTATACATGGAAGCCTACAAAAGCTCAATTGTATCAAAGCAGTTGGATACCATCATTCTTGAGAGCGAATATGAAAATTATTATAGCTTAAACAAAAGAAATTTTAAATTAAACGATGAGCTTTTAAAAGTGAGATATGTTCATGTAGACGATTTTTTTTTAAATATCAAAGCTTTAGAAAGAAAAATTAAAAGGTTTGATTCCGTTGATAAAAAAGATCTCACAGATCTAAGTATTAAGTTCAAATCTTTCAATTTAAATGATTCCATATGGATCAAAGAAGATGTATTGGTCGCAAAATTACCGATACTTAAGGTTAAAAATTCGAAAGTGTTAAAAAAACCAAATTTTACAAAGCTACAAGATTCATTAGGAGTATATTTGGTGAAAATTGAAGCGGTTTTAAAAACTAATGATATAGCACCGCTTTCCTATGTGAAGCCAACAATTGAACAAATTATATTGAATAAAAGGAAGCAGAACCTCTTAAAAAAAATTCAAAAAGACATTACTATAGATGCAATTAAAAATAAAAACTTTGAAATTTTCTCGAAAAACTAATTGGGTACTTCTATTCGCTGTAATGGTATTTTCTCAATCGTTCTGTCAAGAAGTTGTAACGATTGATAGTACAGGTGTAGTTAAAAGTTCTGAGATAGATCCTCAGACAACGGTAAATGATTCCATCAATAATTTTAAACGATATAAAGCAGAAGGTGTATGCGGTGTCGTAGGAGATTTTGTAATCTTAGAATTCGATATTGATAAAAGTTATTTGGAATTTGAACAAAATGGAGTCGATGTAAATTCTATCGATCGTTGCGAAATGATTGGTAAGCTGATGGAGGATAAGTTATATGTTCATCATGCTATTCAAGATAGTATTATTATTTCTGATGCTGAAATTAAACCTGAAGTAGATCAGCTAATGGCCTATATGGTAGATCAAGTAGGTAGTGTAGAGAAAGTTGTTAATTACTACCGAAAATCTAATGAAACAGAATTAAGAGCTGATTTAATGAAAGCCAGAAAAGAAATTAGGTTAACAGAAAGAATGCAAGAGAATATAGTTTCTAGTATCACGATTACACCTGAAGAGGTAAGGACATTTTTCTTTTCTATTCCAGTTGACGAAAGGCCAATATTTAGCGCAGAACTCGAGGTTTCTCAATTAGTTGTTGAACCAGAAGTCACTGAGAAAGCGAGACAAGATGCCATCAATAGATTGAAATCTATTCGAACTGATATCGTAGATAATGGCTCGTCATTTGCAACAAAAGCGGTATTGTATTCCAAAGACGGCACCCGTTCTAAGGGTGGAGTAATTGAGGGTGTTAGGAAAGATTCGCCTATGGCCAAGGAATTTAAAGATATGGCTTTTTCATTACAAGAAGGGGAAGTAAGTGAGCCTTTCGAAACGGAATTTGGATTTCATTTGCTTAAAGTAGACAAAGTTAGAGGCCAACAAGTAGATGTTCGCCATATCATTATTTTTCCCGAAGTATCACAGTCAATTGTCAACGAGGCCCGTAAAAAAATTGATACCATAAGGCAAAGTATTCTTGATAACAAAATTCCATTTGCAGATGCTGCAAAATTATATTCAGACGATAAAGAAACTAGAAATAATGGCGGTTTGTTAGTTAATCCGCAAACACTCGATACTCGATTTGACCTAACAAAAATGGATCCAACGCTAAGTGCACAAGTTTACAATGTTAAGAAAGGGGAAATAACTAAAGTTTATACCGATTCAGATCGTACAGGTAAAAGTATTTTTAAAATACTAACGGTAACCAACAGACATGAAGAGCATGTTGCTGACTATGTAAAAGATTACGAAAAAGTACACGAATTAGCACTCAAAGAAAAACAATTAAGGGCTATTGAAGACTGGCAAGAAGAAAAGATTAAAGAAACTTATATTAAAATAAGTTCAGACTACAAAGATTGTAACTTTACTAACAATTGGATTAATAAGGAAAATTAATATGTCAGATGTTACAGCAATTAATCAGCTTGTTAAGAAATACAATGAGCTAAGAAATGAAATAAAAAAAGTAATAGTTGGACAAGATGAAACTGTTGAGCAGGTTTTAATTTCTGTATTTTCAGGAGGTCATGCTTTATTAATCGGTGTTCCTGGTTTAGCAAAAACATTATTAGTTCATACAGTAGCTGACGCACTAGGATTAAATTTTAAGCGAATACAATTCACTCCAGACCTCATGCCAAGTGATATTTTGGGGTCCGAATTATTAGATGAAAACAGGCAATTTAAGTTTATAAAAGGTCCAATATTTTCAAATATTATTTTAGCAGACGAGATTAACAGAACCCCTCCCAAAACTCAAGCAGCTTTATTAGAAGCAATGCAGGAAAAATCGGTAACAATAAGTGGTCACAGTTACTTACTAGATAAACCTTATTTTGTTTTAGCAACCCAAAATCCAATTGAGCAAGAAGGGACCTATCCATTACCTGAAGCGCAATTAGATCGGTTTATGTTCGCTATCAATCTTGATTATCCATCTTTTTCAGAGGAAGTAGCCATTGTAAAAACCACTACGATTGGTTCTATGCCAATCATTAATTCATTATTTACATCGGAAGAAATTATTTTCTATCAAGAGTTGATTCAAAAAATACCAGTTGCTGACAATGTGATTGAATATGCAGTAACATTGGTAGGTAAAACAAGACCTAAGAGTTCAGCAGCTCCAGAATTAGTAAAAAAATATATTGATTGGGGTGCTGGTCCAAGAGCCTCTCAAAATTTAATATTGGGAGCAAAAACCTATGCAGCACTTCACGGTAAGTTTTCTCCAGATATCGAAGATGTTCAAAAAGTAGCTGTAGGCATTCTTCGTCACAGATTAATAAAAAACTACAAAGCAGAGGCAGAAGGTTTAAGTATTGAGGATATCATAAAAAACTTGTTTTAAATTACATTATTCATAATAATTTAGCGTTATAAACCTTGTTTTATTAATATATAATCAGTAAAATAATGTTATTAATAAATTATACTCATTAAATAAGCAATATTGTTCCATATTTGTTAATAATCTATATATTTTGTAATTTTGCAAAACTTTAATCTAAGAGATTTAAGCGTTAAGTTTTAAAATTATAAAATAAAAATATGGCATTCGATATTGATATGATAAAAAAAGTCTACTCTCAAATGGTTGAGCGAGTAGATAAAGCGAGAGAAATTACCGGGAAACCACTAACACTCTCCGAAAAAATATTATACAATCATCTTTGGGATGGAAATGCAACCAAGGTGCTTCTTAGAGGAAAAGATTACGTAGATTTTGCGCCAGATCGTATAGCTTGTCAAGATGCTACTGCCCAAATGGCTTTATTACAATTTATGCAAGCTGGAAAAAATAAAGTGGCCGTTCCTACTACGGTTCATTGTGATCATTTAATTCAGGCCAAAGAAGGAGCTGCTACTGACCTGAAAAATGCAAATAATATTAGTAGTGAAGTTTTTAATTTTTTAGAGTCGGTATCCAATAAATATGGAATTGGGTTTTGGAAACCTGGTGCTGGAATTATACACCAAGTTGTTTTAGAAAACTATGCATTTCCTGGAGGAATGATGATTGGTACAGATTCACATACCGTAAATGCAGGTGGATTGGGAATGGTAGCAATTGGAGTCGGGGGCGCTGATGCAGTCGATGTAATGGCGGGTATGCCCTGGGAATTAAAATTCCCCAAACTAATTGGAGTAAAATTAACTGGTAAAGTTTCTGGTTGGACAGCACCAAAAGATGTTATTTTAAAAGTAGCTGGTATTGTAAGTGCCAAAGGAGGTACTGGTGCTATTGTTGAATATTTTGGTGATGGTGCTCAATCGTTATCTTGTACAGGTAAAGGAACTATTTGTAATATGGGTGCAGAAATAGGAGCTACTACCTCTACATTTGGATATGATGATTCAATGGAACGCTATTTACGTTCTACAGATAGGGCAGATGTAGCTGATGCAGCTAATGAAATAAAAGAATATTTAACAGGTGATGCTGAGGTTTATGCCCATCCAGAAAATTATTTTGACGAGGTAATTGAAATTAATTTAACGGAGTTAAGTCCTCTGTTAAATGGACCATTTACTCCTGATTTATCTACAAAGGTTGGTCAAACCATGACTAAAGTTGCCACTGATAATGAATGGCCATTAGCCGTAGAGTGGGGCTTAATAGGTTCTTGTACAAATTCATCCTATGAGGATTTGTCCAGAGCTTCATCCATCGCACAGCAGGCTTTAGATAAAGGGATTCCAATGAAAGCTGATTTGGGTATAAACCCAGGATCAGAGCAAGTTCGTTATACCGCTGAGCGTGATGGTATTCTTCAAGTTTTTAAAAATTTAAACGCAAAAATATTTACAAATGCTTGTGGACCTTGTATTGGTCAATGGGCACGATATAGTGATCCTAAAAATGCACCAAAAAATAGTATTGTGCATTCTTTTAATAGAAATTTTGCAAAGCGAGCAGATGGAAATCCAAATACACACGCTTTTGTTGCTTCACCCGAAATAACCGCTGCTATTGCAATTTCTGGAAGATTAGATTTTAACCCAATGAGTGATACTTTAACCAATCAAAATGGTGAAGAAGTAATGTTTGACGAACCCACAGGGTGGGAATTACCACCCAATGGATTTGATGTTGTAGATAATGGCTATTTAGCTCCTGAGACAGATGGAGGGCATGTTCAAGTTACAGTGAATGAAGATTCTGAACGGTTACAGTTATTAACTCCATTTACTCCAATTGGCGATAAAATAGAAGGTGCAAAACTGTTGATTAAAGCACACGGCAAATGTACAACAGATCACATATCTATGGCGGGGCCTTGGTTACGTTATAGAGGGCATTTAGATAATATTTCAAACAATTGTTTAATTGGAGCTGTCAATGCATTTAATATGAAAACGAACTTTGTAAAAAGTCAATTAAATGGAGATTACGATGCAGTTCCAAAAACACAAAGAGCTTATAAAGATGCTGGAATACACACTGTTGTTGTTGGTGATCATAATTATGGAGAAGGCTCCTCTAGGGAGCACGCCGCTATGGAGCCTCGTCATCTAGGGGTTGCTGCAGTGATTGTGAAATCCTTTGCAAGAATTCATGAAACCAATCTAAAAAAGCAAGGAATGTTAGGTCTGACTTTCGCCAATGAAAGTGATTACGATTTAATTCAGGAAGATGATACGTTTAATTTTTTAGATTTGAATGAATTTACACCTGGTAAGACATTAACAATAGAGGTAATACATTCTGATGACACAAAGGATATAATTGAAGTAAATCATACCTACAACGATTCACAAATTGATTGGTATAATGAGGGTTCTGCCCTTAATCTAATAAAGAAGCAAAACGCTTAATTATTTATTTATAAAATTTAAAGAGCTTTAATTAAATCATTATAATTTTTTTAATATTCCATTAAATTAGCGTACTTGAAACTATAATTTAATAATTTTTTAAGCCGATTGCTATTTATGATTTTATAATCATTGAGTGAGGTCTCATTAAAAACCGGAGTTTTACGACCTTCTTTTAAAAATTCTCTAGTATAAAAATCTCTTCTCGTTGGATGAGAATCTGTACAGGCATTTAAGGTTTCTTCCCATATATTATTTTTAACGATACAATTAATTATTTGTATACAATCATCTCTATGGATAAGGTTTACAAACCCTTTGGGACGATCAATAATAGTTTCTTTTTTGAAAAATTCTCCTGGTTTTCTGTCAAATCCTATAAGACCTCCAAATCGAATAATGGTAGTTTTAAAATTAGTATTCATTCTAAATAGTTGTTCAATTTGTGAGAGAGCAGTTTTGTGAATAGGACTATCCTCTGTTGTTAGGGAGTTATTCAACGGATAAACAGATGTAGAACTAATAAATAATATTTTTTCAATAGTTGATTTTTCTATTTCTGAAATCAAATATTCAAAGTCTTCAATGTTTTTTGATGGAATAGAAATGACTAATAATTTAACTTTTAGAAAGTTTGTAAACTCATTTTTTCTTTTATTAATATCGATAACAAAAGGGTTAATTTTCATCTTCTTTAGAGAAGCTATTTTAATTGGAGTTGTTGTTGATCCATTTACTTTTCTTCCATTTTTAATAAAATATTCTGCCAATGGTTTTCCCAACCAACCGCAACCTAAAATACTTATGGTGTCCTCATTCATTTATTAAAGTTTTATAGATTGGAAAATTTATTCACTAATAGCATCAACAGTTTTATTATTTTTGATTTTTTAAAAATAAAATATTTTTTCTAATATAGATTTATGAAAAATAATTTAAATCATTTTTTTGATTATAAAATTGGTATTGCAGGAGCCGTAGTAATGGGTATCACAGTTTTTTGTATAAATTATTTTATTACTTACGTAGTATTTGATTCACTGACTGCCTCTATAAAACAAGCTTCCTATACTTTTTTTTTAGGAGGTTTTTTTATGAAAGGAGCTGAATATATTGCTGTACACATTAAAAAATTTAGTCTTGCAATATTTTTGGCAGTATGTATCCCCTCATCCATTACTATACTCTTGACTTATGGAATGCATCTTTTTAAGGGGACCCCAGCACCTTTAGCTTCAACAATTCCGACATTAGCTATTGTACCAGCAACCTTGATATGGTCTGTAAAAAAGAGAAAGTCTTTTATTAAATAAAAAATTGCTAATTCAAATTTAGCTGTAACGTTTTATTAAAATCTCACTATTTTTTTAGTAATCATACCTTTTGAGGTTTTTACACTCAAAAAATAAATACCTGTATTGATATCTGACAGATCTATACTTTCGTTAGATGGATTAATTTCAATAGTCGTTCCTAATGTATTGTATAATGTAACTTCTAAAATTTCAAATAAATTATTTGATTCTATATGTAATAATCCATTAGTCGGGTTAGGAAAAACATCAATATTTTTTTCTAAAAAACTATAA
>ERZ1047472.874-NODE-874-length-25121-cov-9.712200_pt1 | contig 25121 bp, 24 predicted proteins | sample MGYA00383095_ERZ1047472 | MGnify/ENA primary metagenome ERZ1047472 (study PRJEB29581, sample SAMEA5548365) | metagenome | biome: marine; feature: coastal; material: water | depth 1 m | study: Short-term variability in the microbial, nano- and picoplankton dynamics... | reverse complement strand
ACTTAGAGGAGTATTATGATTTTACAGATGATTTGCAACGCAAAGATTATTTTGCCATTTTTTTAACCACAATTGTGGAGCAGTTTGACCCACACACCAACTATATGGCGCCTCCAGATAAAGATCGTTTTGACCAGCGCATGTCAGGAAAACTTGAAGGTGTTGGGGCTAGACTCCAAAAAAAGAAAGATTACATTAATGTAATGGAGGTTATAAGTGGCGGTCCTGCTTGGCGTGGTGAACACATCGAGGTAGGAGATGTTTTACTGAAAGTTAGACAGCAAGATGAACTGGAGCCGGTTAGTATTGTTGGGATGAGAATTGATGATGCTGTAAAACTAATAAAAGGACCCAAGGGATCAAAGGTAATACTTACTGTCAAAGGAGTAGACGGGTCAATACGAGAAGAAACAATTACACGTGATGTTGTAGAATTAGAAGAAACCTATGCAAAATCAACTATAATTGATAAACAGGACAATACCTACGGGCTTATAAATTTGCCTGCATTTTACTTTAACATGCAAAACTATAAGGAGCGTAATGCCGCTACAGATATTAAAAGAGAAATCCTCAGTCTCAAAAAAGAGGGGATAGAAGGTTTGGTACTAGATTTAAGAAACAATGGAGGAGGTTCACTCAGAACGGCAGTAGATATTGCAGGTCTTTTCATTAAAGAGGGTCCCGTTGTGCAAGTTGCAAGTAGTGATGGTTCTAAAGATGTATTAGAGGACGAAGATGCCTCAATTATGTGGGACGGGCCTCTTGTTATTTTAGTAAACGAACTTTCTGCATCTGCTTCAGAAATTTTGGCTGCTGCCATGCAAGATTACAAAAGGGCTATTGTTATTGGAAGCAAGCAAACCTACGGAAAAGGTACGGTTCAAAATGTGGTAGATTTAAATAGGTGGTTGCGTAAAAATGACCAAGGAGATATGGGCGCCTTAAAGCTAACCACCCAAAAGTTTTACAGAGTTAACGGAGGGTCTACGCAGTTAGAGGGCGTTAAAAGTGATGTGGTGATGCCAGATCAGTACAGCTATTTTGATATTGGAGAGCGAGATTATGACAACCCCTTGCCTTATGATAAAATTACTCCAGCATCCTATGAGCTTTGGGAAGGAGACATAGACTATCTAGCAACCATAAATAAAAGCAAAAAACGAATTGCTCAAAACAACCAATTAAGACTTATTGAGCAAAACGCTATGTATATCAAAGAGCGTCGAGACCAAATGGAGGTGACGCTCAATTTAACTGGATATAGCAATCAGATAGATGAAAATAAGCAGGCTTTAGAGAAATTTGATTCTTTAGACACCTATGATAATAAACTAAGTTATCGCTCACTTCCAGATGAGCTGGTTTTAATGCGTGAAGACACTACCTTGGTTGAGAAACGTAAAAGATGGCATAAAAATCTGACCAAAGATGTATACCTTGAAGAGGCAATTAGCGTTTTACAAGATTTAAAGCTGGTAGATATTAAAAATGGGAATCTACCAAAACTGAAAAATTAAAATTTCATTAACATCTATACAACCTGCTATTATCAAACCGATATAGCAGGTTTTTTTCTGCCTTAAAAGTGGCTAAGTTTTGCTACATTTACCTTGTGAAAAAAGCTACCTCATTATCACAATTAGCCTTTCAAAAGTTTTGTAAAAACTTTTGGGGAATGCTAAGTGTTGCTTTTTTAACCTTGGCTATTTTAGTGGCAATTTTCGCCTATGCTTTGGCGCCAGATACCAGTGAAAATGCAAATCAAATGCATTTATCTATTCATTCTAAAGCGCCAGGATTTACGGTAAAAATGCTTGTTTTACCTGCTGGGTTAGCCCAACAAAATAGCTTTTATACTTTTTTCTTTGGCAGTAAAAATGCTACCACAGAAATTCCAATAAGTGGCTATAGTGTTTTACAAAATGGTATTTCTATTTCCCAGTACACAGAAGACGGCTCTGGATTCACAAAAGATTTTTTACTTAATAAGTTTCCAAATGTTACCGCATCAAGCCAAATACCAAGTAAATATATTAAAGAACAAACTTTTTTATTAGGCACAGATAAGTATGGCCGTGACCTGTTAAGTAGGATGTTAATTGGCATACGTATTTCTTTAGCGATCGGTTTTGTAGCGGTATTTATATCACTTATAATAGGAATATCTATGGGTGCTGTTGCAGGGTATTTTGGCGGAAAAATCGATGCCATTATCATGTGGATTATTAATGTAACCTGGTCTATCCCAACTCTTTTGTTGGTTATTGCCATTACGCTGGCTCTTGGAAAGGGGTTTTGGCAGGTTTTTATAGCCGTAGGGCTCACCATGTGGGTTGAGGTTGCAAGAGTGGTAAGAGGACAGGTAATGAGTGTAAAACAAATGCAATATGTTACTGCTGCCAGAGCCTTAGGTTTTACAGATTATAGAATTATCATAAAGCACATACTGCCTAATATTATGGCGCCAGTTATTATTATTAGCGCTGCTAATTTTGCAGGTGCAATTCTTATAGAAAGCGGTCTTAGCTTTTTGGGTATTGGAGCCCAGCCTCCAATGCCTAGCTGGGGAGGTATTATTAAAGACCATTACAGCTATATTGTTTTGGGTAAGCCTTACCTGGCGATCATTCCTGGGCTAGCCATTATGAGTTTAGTCACCGCATTTATGCTAGTTGGTAATGCCCTTCGAGATGCACTAGATGTGAAAAATTAATACTTTTAGGTGTAGTAATAGTTAGAGGCATCAAGCCTTACAAAAATAAAGAGTAAAATAGTAAAGCCCCAAAGCCCAGAGCCTCCATAACTAAAAAAGGGTAGCGGAATCCCCACCGTAGGGAATAACCCTGTTACCATCCCCACATTTATAAAAAAATGAAAGAAGAGGATAGCTCCCACGCTATAGCCGTATATACGTGCAAATTTACTTTTTTGTTGCTCTGCTAGTACCAGTACCCGTATTATTAAAAAGATAAATAAAATGACCACCCCTAGGCTACCAATAAAACCCCATTCTTCTCCAACGGTACTAAAAATATAATCTGTGTGTTGCTCTGGAACAAAATTACCTTTGGTCTGTGTGCCTTGTGTCCAACCTTTGCCAAACCATCCGCCACTTCCAATAGCAATTTCACTTTGGTTGGTGTTGTATCCTATCCCTTTAGTGTCTATTTCTTTTCCCAGCACTATATTAAATCTGTCTCTGTGGCGCTGTTCAAAAACATTGTTAAATATATAACTCACAGAAAAGGCAAAACTAATACACGCCAAGGCAATGGTTGCATATTTAAAAACAGATGGTTTTTGCTTTTGTTTTTTGTTTCTAACAAAGATACCAGTGGCTATAAGTGCTACTATAAGTGCAATCCATGGAGCACCCACAACCAGGGTTCCTACAAAAAGAGCAGCGGCAAAAAAACCAAGTAATAAGTATACAAAATGGAGCCCTTCTCGATATAGCGGAAAAATAAATGCAACATAAATTAAGGCGCTTCCTGGATCTGGCTGCGGAATAATAAACATAGCAGGCAACGCCAAAATAAGAAATGCTTTGAGTTGGTCTTTAAAACCGTTCATGTTGGTTTGTATGTCACTCACATATTTTGCTAGCGCTAGCGCTGTAGCTGCCTTGGCAAACTCACTAGGTTGTATACTTGCAGGACCAATTAAATACCACGATGTGGCACCATTTACATTATTTCCCAGGACATACAGCCCTAGAAGGGTTATTAATGAAACGAGGTAAATTATACTCGAAAACCGTTCATAAAACTTAGCTTCTAGCGCCAAAATAAATACAATAAGTATAAAGCTAAGGCAAATCCAAAGCAGCTGCTTGGTGTAAATATTGCTAAAGTCAAAAAAGCTCCCGCCAGATTGAGTGTATGATGCAGAATAGATGTTTACCCACCCTATACTTACCAAGGATAAAAATAGCAGGATGATAATCCAATCAAATTTTAATGTGTTTTTTATCCCTGCCATTATTGGTTGATTTTAAATGGCTTTCCAGCATAAGGTTTGTTGTACTCCTGTTCCAAAGATCCGTTTAAAACAAATGCCTCCAAATCTGTTCTGGTAATTTCTCCTTTAAGGTACTTTTCTATCATAAGACTGGCAATTCTTCCTGCCCAACGCGCACCCCAATATCCGTTTTCAACAAAAACAGCAATGGCAATTTTTGGTTTGTCTTTAGGAGCAAAGGCAACAAAAACAGAGTGGTCTGTAAGTTGTTTTACACTACCATCAATTTTTTTAAAGTTTTCAGCAGTCCCGGTTTTTCCGCAAATTTCTATGTCTGGTATTTTTAGAAAAGAAGCTGTTCCATCTCTATATACATCATGCATGCCTTCTATAATGGGTTCAAAATACTTGGGGTCTATAGTGGTTTTGTTTTTGAGTTTAAATTTTTTATTTATGGTATCATGATCTTGTATGTTTTTTATCATGTGAGGGCGTATCCACCAACCTCTATTTGCAATGGCTGCTGTAAAATTTGCCATCTGTATTGGAGTTAACAATACCTCTCCTTGGCCTATTGCATTTGAGATGGTAGCTGTTGCATACCAGTTGTTGTTTGGATATTTGGCATCATAGGTTTTTGAATTAGGTATCTTTCCTTTACTACCAACGGGAAGGTCATAGCCAAGGTAATTTCCTAAGCCAAAACTCGTTAAATGATTTTTCCAATTATCTATTCCCTTTTGTGGGGTGTTGTATTTTTCAATCACTCGTTTGTAAACATTACAAAAATAGGTGTTACACGATTTGGCAATTCCTCCCTGCAAATCTATAGGGCTCTTGTGCTCATGACATCCTAATTTACGACCTCTTTTTCCGTAATAATATCCTCCCCGACATTCAATTTTTTCATCAAGGCTTACTACATTTTCTTGCATAGCAATAAGCGCTGTTAGGGTTTTAAATGGAGATCCTGGAGGGTATTCCGCTTTAAGACCTCTGTCAAAAAGTGGGATGGCTATGGTGTCATAATAAAGTTTGGTAAAATTTTCTGAGCGTTCTCTACCCACCAATAATCCAGGATCATAATAGGGTGCAGTTACCAGAGATAAAATCTCTCCCGATGATGGTTCTAAGGCAACAATACCTCCTCTTTTGTTGGTAAATAGTTTTTCTCCGTAGGCCTGAAGTGTGGCATCAATAGTGAGAGTGATATCTTTTCCGCGTTTTGGGAGTGTGTCAAAAACACCGTTTTTGTAGGCACCTATATCTCTATTAAATCTGTCCTTTTGAATGTATTTTACTCCTTTTGTCCCTCGTAAAATTTCTTCATATTGTTTTTCGATGCCAGTCATCCCTATTATTTCTCCTAATTCATAGGCAGGGTTTCTGTCAATAATATTTTGATCTACTTCTCTAATATACCCAAGAACATTTGCAGAGTGCGAAACTTCATAATCTCGTAATGATCTTTTCTGAATAAAAAATCCATGATGCTTATGTATTTTTTCAGAGAGTGAGGCGAACTCTTGTTTGGTGAGTTGAGGTATAATAGGGGAGGCCAAACGAGGAGAATACCGCTTTGCATTAGAGAGTTTTTTTAGAAATTTTTCTTTAGAAATATGAAGCAGTTCACAAAATGCCACTGTGTCCAAATCTTTAATCTCTCTTGGAACAACCATTACATCATAAGATGGCTGGTTTTGGACCAATAAGGACCCGTTTCTATCAAATATATATCCTCTTTGCGGGAAATCATAGACCGTTTTTACAGCATTATTCTCAGAAAGTTTTGCAAAAGAAGTGTCATAAATTTGCAAATAAAATAACCTCCCTGTAAATACAAGGGCAGTGACAAGAACAATAAAAAGCAATAAAAACTTTCTCATTTTATATAACAGTGGTACTCTTTAATTTGGTCTTTTTAACTTTCTTTTGTTTTAAATAAAAGGAGTATGCATAAAATTAGTAGCACACTAAATATCCCAGAAAACAGCGTTGATGTAATTATTAAAACAATGTGAGATGGGCTAAAAATCTCTAGGCTAAACAACACAAAGTGATGTATAAACACCATAAGTGCAACGTATAACAAGCGTTCTTTGAACGTAACTTTATTTAATTTTACCGCATTGTATTGATAGCTTACGCCAAAAGAAAATTTAAGTAACATAGGCCGTAAAAAGCCAACAAGCACACAAGCAGCTGCATGAACACCTCCAGAATCTGAGAATATATCTATACTAAGGCCTAACAAGAAGCTTAAAAAAATGAGCAGTGTCTTACTTGCATCAAAGGGAAACAGTAGTATGAAAATAAGATATGCATACGGATTTACATACCCCGTAAAGTTAATATGGTTTAATACAATGACCTGTAACAGCATTAAGACACTAAAGCGAACTATGTTTATAAAGATTTGATTATTCTGCATCGTCACTTAATTGAAGTTGAATAATCTCTTGCTTGTTTTTATTTTTAATCACATACACATGACTAAGATTGGTCATGTCGTTAAATAGCCTAACATCTACCGTATAACTATCGTTGTTCTCTAAGGTATAGTTTGCAACACTGCCCACTAAAATACCTTTAGGGAAAATGGAAGAATTTCCTCCGGTAATAATAGTGTCTCCAATAGCAATAGGAGCTAGTTTAGGGATTTCTGTGAGTTGTACAACGTACGGGTTTTGAGTGTTCCAGGTTAAAAATCCAAAATGTTTTGATTTTTTGAGTTGTGCATTTATTTGACTTTTTGTGTTTAGTACAGATTGAATCCTAGCGTATTTACCACTTGTTTTATTTACAATACCAACCAAGCCTTTTGAGGTGATAACGCCCATGTCAATCTCTAAGGAGTCATTGTGGCCTTTGTCTATAGTGATGTGGTTGTTTGTTTTACCATACACATTGTTGATGACCCTTGCACCCGTAAATTTGAAATTCTTTGACAAGGTGCTATCCAGGGCTTTTTGCAATATGGGGTTGTTGCTATTTGCCTGAAACTTTAAAAGCATGCTATTTTGCTCTAAAAGAATTTTATTTTGCTGTTTAAGGTCAAAATATTCGGTGATATTTGATGTTACATTATAGATCTTACCACTAAAAAAATTTGTAGAACTTATTAGTTTACTGTTGTGGTATGAGTGAGATTGAAGTGTTAGAATAAAGGAAACTAAAAACAATAGTACAAACAACAGAAAATTTTTGTTCTTGATAAAGAAGTAAATAATTTGCTGCATGAATTTAGTGTGTCAAGAAATACTTTTTTTAGTACCTATTATTTGCATAAAAACCTTAGATAAAAAAACAAAACAAGGTTCGTTTAATTTTTGAATTCTTATCCTTTCCCTATTAAAACACTCTTGTACTTAGGAAGGTTTTTTAAGGTAATACCCGTTCCACGAACAACAGCTCTTAATGGATCTTCTGCAATGTATACTGGCAGGTCTGTTTTTTGAGATAAGCGTTTGTCAAGACCTCTAAGCATTGACCCTCCACCGGCAAGATAAATACCAGTGTTGTATATGTCTGCTGCTAGTTCTGGTGGTGTTTGTGATAATGTTTCCATTACAGCATCTTCAATACGTAGGATAGATTTATCAAGTGCTTTTGCAATTTCACGATACCCTGTCATTACTTGTTTAGGTTTCCCTGTTAACAAATCACGACCTTGTACTGCCATTTCTTCTGGCGGAAGTTCTAAATCTTCTGTGGCTGCACCAATTTGTATTTTAATTTTCTCGGCGGTTCTATCTCCAACATATAAATTGTGCTGTGTACGCATGTAATATACAATGTCATTGGTAAAAACATCTCCGGCAACTTTCACAGACTTATCACAAACAATACCGCCAAGGGCTATTACTGCAATTTCTGTGGTACCACCTCCAATATCTACCACCATATTTCCTTTTGGTTGCATAATATCTACACCAATACCTATGGCTGCGGCCATTGGCTCATGTATTAGATATACTTCTTTCCCGTTTACACGTTCTGCACTTTCTTTTACAGCACGCATTTCTACCTCTGTAATACCACTAGGGATACATATTACCATTCTAAGAGAAGGTGTAATCCATTTTTTCTTTAAGGCTGGAATGTCTTTAATAAAAACATTTATCATCTGTTCACTGGCATCAAAATCTGCAATTACTCCGTCCTTAAGAGGCCTAATTGTTTTGATGTTTTCATGAGTTTTTCCTTGCATTAAAGCAGCTTCTCTACCTACGGCTATTATTTTACCAGTTTCACGATCACGTGCAACGATAGAGGGCGCATCTACCACCACTTTATCGTTATGAATAATAAGCGTATTTGCCGTTCCTAGGTCTATGGCAATCTCTTCAGTAAGGAAATCAAAAAATCCCATGGATGTTATTGTGGTGTTTTAATTATAAATTCTTGTTTATCCTCTTACACAAATGTACTAAAATTTAATGCTTAAAATGACGTGTTGCTGTAAATACCATTGAAACATTATTTGCGTCACAATAATCAATACTTAATTGATCTTTTATAGAGCCTCCTGGTTGTATTACAGCGGTTATTCCTGCGGTATCTGCAATTTCTACACAATCAGGAAAAGGGAAGAAGGCATCACTTGCCATGACCGCTCCTTGAAGATCAAAATTAAAGTTTTTTGCTTTTTCTATTGCTTGATTTAGGGCATCTACTCGAGAGGTTTGTCCTGTTCCGCTGGCACATAACTGACCATTTTTTGCCAGCACAATTGTATTTGATTTGGTATGCTTGCAAATTTTGGATGCAAAAAGTAAATCTTTCAGCTCTTGAGTGGTTGGTTTTTTATTTGTTGGGTGTGTTAACCCTTCAGCGGTATCTGTAATGGTATTTCTTTGTTGTACTAGGGTTCCATTAAGGCAGGTTCTAACTATTGTTTTTGAAAGTGTAACTTGTTTTTGTGTCAACAAGATTCTGTTTTTCTTTCCTTTTAAGATTTCCATAGCATCACTAGCAAAAGAAGGTGCAATGACAACCTCACAAAATAATGTATGGATCTCATTTGCGGTAGCTGCATCAATTTGGGTGTTAGAAATTAAAACCCCTCCAAAGGCAGAAACAGGATCTCCAGCCAAGGCATCAACATAGGCCTGGTGTAGCGTATCTCTTTGTGCAAAACCACAGGCATTGTTGTGTTTTAAAATAGCAAAAGTTGGTTGCTCTCCCCTAAACTCATCCATTAAATTTACAGCGGCATCCACATCCAAAAGGTTGTTGTAGCTCAGCTCTTTTCCGTGGAGTTTATCAAACATCTGGTCGAAATCTCCAAAGAAGTATCCTTTTTGATGCGGGTTTTCTCCGTACCGTAATTCATTGCCCTTTGTTTGTGAAATTTTAAGGGCCGAAATTTCTTGATCTTCATTAAAATAATTGAAAATTGCCGTGTCATAGTTAGAAGAAACATTAAAAGCCTTTGCAGCAAAATGTTTTCTAGCAGCCATGGCAATAGTTCCATCGTTTTGAGAAATAAGATCTAAAAACTCTGTGTAATCTTCCATGGAAGAAACGCAAATGGTGTCTTTGAAATTTTTTGCAGCTGCACGAATTAGTGAGATACCACCAATGTCAATTTTTTCTATAATATCTTCTTGTGAAGCCCCACTAGAAACTGTTTTTTCAAAAGGATATAAATCTACAATAACAACATCTAACTGCGGAATGTTGTACTGTTGCATTTGCTCTATATCTGAGGGGTTGTCTTGCCTGTTTAGAATACCTCCAAATACTTTGGGGTGTAATGTTTTAACACGACCGCCCAAAATAGATGGGTAGTCTGTAACGCTTTCAACGGCAACCACATCAATACCCAAATCATTAATGAATTTTTGAGTACCTCCAGTAGAGTATATGGTAACCCCAAGATCATTTAGTTTTTGTACAATAGGGGCTAATCCGTCTTTATGGAATACAGAGATTAAAGCCGAAGATATTTTTTTGAGATCACTCATTATTTTGATGGTTTTTTTGAAGTGTAATTAAGCGTGTTTTACAGACGTAAAAATACATAATAAGACCTATTGTTTGTAACAAAATTAATCACTTTGCGACTTACTTTTTGTTTGTGTTTAACTATTTTAGATATAAAAGAACCTGTTATGCCTTTGTTTAGTAAGTTCGGGGTATTTTTGATTTGTTAATAGGCATTTCATAACTTTATAAAATTAAATATTTATAGGTTTTAACGAGATTTTTTTTCACAAAAACATCAAAGATTTACAACTCCTTTACCTGGTTTATACCAAATTAAAAAAGCTACTATGTTAATTTATCTTAGGGTCCTTAAAGAAAGTTTATTCTTTGCTATAAGTGCCCTTGTGAACAATAAATTGAGAACCTTTTTATCTTTGCTAGGGGTTACCATTGGGATTTTCTCAATTATAGCTGTACTAGCTGCGGTAGATTCTTTAAAAAATGAGATTGAGGGCAGTATTAGTTCTTTAGATAACTCTACTATTTTCTTGGCGAGATTTTCTTTTGGACCCTCAGAGGTTCCTCGTTGGAAACGAGAGCAATTTCCAAACGTGACTTTTGATGAATACAAACTTCTAAAGGATGCCGTTCCAAATTTAAAGTCCGCTTCCTTTACCCTGAATGTTGCCCCAGCTACAATTAAGCATGAAGATAAGACAGTGAGCAATGTTGACGTTGCTGCAGTTACAGAGGGGTATTATGATATTGAATCTCTGCAATTGGCCCAGGGAAGGTTTTTTAATGAGGCAGAGTCTAACAGTGGTACTCCTGTAATTGTTCTAGGAGATGAGATTGCTGTATCTCTTTTTGATGACGTTTCCTATGCCCTAGGAAAAAAAATACGCCTATACGGTATAAAATTTATCGTTATTGGTGTACTAGAAAAACAAGGGAGCCCTCTCTTTGGAAATTCTAAAGACACCTCTATATTTATACCCTCCAACGTGGTAAGAAGAATTTATGGAGACAATAATAGAGGGGTATTACCCTTTATAGTAATCAAACCAGAAAAAGGGATTGATAATGATGAGTTTATTGCTTTATTAAAACAGCGTTTAAGAATTAAAAGAGGTATAAGGGCCGATGAAGTAGACAATTTTTTCGTGAATCAATTACAAGGTTTTGCAGATGTCATTGATGATATTATAGGTACTTTAAACCTAGTTGGGCTTTTTATTAGTTTCTTCTCTCTACTTGTTGGGGGCTTCGGGATTGCCAACATTATGTTTGTGAGTGTAAAGGAGCGAACCAATTTGATTGGAATTCAAAAATCTCTTGGCGCAAAAAATAAATTTATTTTATTTCAATTTTTATTTGAAGCTGTAATTCTTGCCCTTATTGGTGGAGTTATAGGGCTTGTTTTGGTGTATTTTGTTTCTCTTATAGCTTCTTCAATAGCAGGAGATTTTGAGTTTATACTCTCTGTAAAAAACATGATTATTGGAACGGGTGTTTCTGCAGCTATTGGTTTAATTTCTGGAATACTACCTGCAGTTTCTGCCTCTAGATTAGATCCTGTGGAGGCCATAAGAACCGGCATGTAGTTTTACAAAATCGCAGCTACCTTTTCATTAAGCCAGCCTAGAAAATCTTCATCTGCCTTTGTGAAGGGATCTGGAGTGTTTGAGTCTATGTCTATTTGACCAATATTTACACCGTTTTTAAAAAGTGGTATTACAATCTCTGCTTTTACTGAAATGCTACATGCAATATAATTGTCTTGCGCCTTTACATCTGGCACCACAAAGTTTTGGTTGCTCAGGGCTACCTGGCCACAGATGCCTTTTCCAAAGGGAATAACCGTGTGCTGTGTTGCTTCTCCTGAGTATGCCTTTAAATGTAGTGTTTGCTCTTGGTGATTGGCAAAATAAAACCCCACCCAATGATAGTAAGAAATATTTTGCCTAAGAAGATCACAAATATTTTGTAATCGCTGTTTTGGGCTAGCGGTTTGATCTTCTATAATGGTGGTAAGTTGTGGTTTTAAGGTATCAAAAATCATGACAACAAATTTTTAGTAAAAGTATTTTAAACTAGATGTATTTACCAAATTCTTGTCTTATTTTTTTGGCGTTTATTTTAAGTATAAAGAACAAACCCTTTTTGTACATTTACAGTCTAATTTACATACATGAAATACATATTATATAGTTTATCGTTAGGGCTTTCAATTTTTCTTTTCTCTTGTAAGAATGAAACAAAAACTGAGCAGCCAGCAATAAAAATTGCTCCAGTGGTCACTCAACAAATAGATCTAGGGGAGATTGAAGAAGTAACTTTTAAAACAAAAGAAGCCTCTAAGGTTTTTTATTACTACACAGAATTAAAAAATTCTTTAGTAAACACAGATGCTGTTCTTGCTTCAAAAGCCTCTTCCATGCTTAAGGATGTTATCACTTCAATAGATGACCAAGAATCTACAGTTACTATTTTAGAGCAGATGTCAACATCAAATGATATACAGCTCCAGCGCCAACAATTTCTAATAGTTACTGCTAGTGTAGAGAAACTATTAGAAGATAATGTAGCTACAGGTTCTTTTTTTAAGCAGTATTGCCCTATGGCTTTTAACAACACAGGAGGCTATTGGTTAAGTAATTCTAAAGAAATTAGAAACCCGTATTTTGGAAATAAAATGCTAAAATGTGGTAGAGTAGATAAACAAATTAACTAAACATTAATACAACTGTAGCAGTATTAATGTAATTTTGCGACCATGAAACAACTCATTTCCATACTATTAACTCTATTGCTGCTAGTTAGTAACTTTGGTGTTGCCTATGCCCAACATTTTTGTGGTGAGTATGAAATGATGGCAAAAGTTACCTTGGGTCATGAAAGATTATCCTGTGGGATGGTCATGCAAGAGAGTGTTTGTGATCAAGACAAAGAAAATGACAGCCATTCTTGCTGCAACAATCAATACACGCAGGTAGAGTTTGATGATACCCTTACCCAAACTGTTTTTGAGTTTCAAACAATACCTACTTTTAATCTAATTAACAGGGGTGTGAGCTCTTGTGTTTCTGAAATTTTAACACTCCAAAAACAGGTTGTATACATTACCTACAACCCACCACCTCTTATAAAAGACATCCCTGTTCTTTTAGAAACCTTTTTAATTTAATATACTATAAACTGCTATTTTTAGATAGCAGTGTTTTTGGGTGCATGCATACTTTAATGCGGCAGTTTTAATCTTATATTAAATTTAAAATAATGACACAAACATATCTTATTCAAGGAATGACTTGTAATGGTTGTAGGTATTCTGTAACAAGAGCTTTTCAATCTTTAAAAGGAGTTGACAGGGTAGAGGTTGATCTTGAAAAGGGCACCGCTACACTAACCATGGATGCTGTTATTCCAACCAATTTATTTAAAGAGGTGCTACCCTCAAAATTCACCTTGATTAGCCCTAGTGCCCAGCCTGTAAAACAAAACAGTTTAGCTAACAGTGCAAAAAAAACACCTAAAAAGTCAAAGCTGGAGCAATTAAAACCTTTGTTTTTAATTTTTGGTTTTTTACTACTTATTAGTGGCGCATTAAATTTCAGAGAACATACTACTTTAGATTTTATGCTAGATTTTATGGGCTTGTTTTTCTTTGTCTTTAGCCTTTTTAAGTTTTTTGATCTTTCTGGATTTGCCTTGTCATTTGCTATGTATGACCCTATAGCAAAAAGGGTGCCTGTATACGGGATGATATATCCTTTTTTGGAATTGATTCTTGGTTTTTTATTGTTGGCTCAAATCCAACTACCAATAACCTTACTTGTATCCATTATTTTATTAGGTATAACCACCATTGGAGTTTCTATTACCTTACTTCAAAAAAAACAAATAACATGTGCCTGTCTTGGAACAGTTTTAAAACTCCCCATGACCCAAGCCACATTTATTGAAAATAGCGTCATGATTTTCATGGCCACATTCATCTTATTAACACATTATATATAATGAAACATATTTTATTCTTATTACTGTTTGCTCCGGCACTGCTTTTTTCACAACAAAAACTATCTGGAAGCATTTTAGAACTACAAAACAATAAAGAAGTACCCTTGCCTTTTGCTAATGTTTTTTGGCTTAACTCACAAGTTGGAACTGTCACTGATTTCGACGGAAATTTTAACATTGAGTTTTCGTCTGAGTATTCAAAATTAGTGGTAAGCTACGTGGGCTATACTACAGATACTATTTCGATTACCAACCCCAATACGTTTGTAAAACACGTATTAAGGTCTAAAGGAACTTTAGATGAAGTGGTTATAACTTCAAGAATTAAAGCAACCTCTAGGTCTTATCTCCAGGCAGAAAACGTGATTAATATTTCTAGTGCAGAGCTTTTAAAGGCGGCATGTTGTAATCTTTCAGAAAGTTTTGAAACCAATCCATCTATAGATGTAAACTTTGCAGATGCTATAACGGGTGTTCGCCAAATAAGAATGTTAGGATTAACCACACCCTATACTGTAATTACCACTGAGAACATACCTTCTGTAAGGGGCGCTTCTCAGGCCTATGGGCTTAGTTTTATACCCGGAACATGGGTAGAGAGTATACAAATCACTAAAGGGGCAGGGAGTGTTGTAAACAGTTTTGAAAGTATTGCAGGACAGATTAATGCAGAGCTGGTAAAGCCAAGTACAGATAGTAAATTATTTGTAAATGCTTTTGGTGCTTTGGGCGGTAGGCAAGAATTAAATGTTCACCTAAACACAAAACTTACAGATAATTGGAGCACTGGGGTGTACCTTCACGGAAATGCCAGAGATAAAAAAAATGACCGAAATGAAGATGGATTTCTTGACAACCCGCTGGCCAAACAAATGAATTTTATGAACAGGTGGCAATATGCAAATCCTAAAACAGGTGTTGTAAGTTTTATATCTCTTAATTATTTAAAAGATGATAAGCAAGTTGGGCAAACAGGTTTTGTACCAAATCGAGATCGTGGCACTACCAATTTTTGGGGAGGAGAGATAGATACCCAGCGTGCTGGGTTCACAGCCAAGGTTGGTTATGTAACTCCAAGTGCGCCTTATCAGTCTATTGGTTTACAAGTGGCTGGAAATAGGCATGAGCAAAATTCTTATTTTGGATTACGTGACTACAACATACAGCATGATAGTGGGTATGTAAGTGGTATTTTTAATTCCATCATTGGTGATTCTAGGCATACTTTTAAAACAGGTATTACGGCAACCTATGATGATTATAAAGAACTAGTAGAGACCACAACCTATGACAGGACAGAACAGAGCCTTGGAGCTTTTTTTGAATACTCATTTGATGATTTAGAGAATTTTACCATGACAGCTGGCCTGCGGATAGATGCCCATAATTTATTAGGCACCTTTGTTACCCCAAGATTTCATGCGCGTTATACCCCTTGGGATAAAGCGGCCTTAAGAGCTTCTTTTGGTAGAGGGAAACGCAGCGCTACTATTTTTACAGAAAACCAATCTCTTTTTGCCACCTCCAGAGCTATCTCTATCACAGATAATGGTGGGCCTATTTATGGACTGAATCCAGAAATTGCCTGGAACTACGGCCTCTCTTTTTTACAAGGATTTACTGTGTTTGATCGCAAGGCTGAGGTGAGTATAGATTTTTTCAGAACAGATTTTCAAAACCAAGTGGTTGTAGACTGGGAAGATCCTAACCAGATACGTTTTTACAATGCACAAAATGCCACTACTGCCAATAGTCTTCAAATAGACTTGAGCTATGCTATTTTAGAGCGTTTAGATTTCAGAACAACCTACAAGTACTATGATGTACAAACAGACTATGCCTCTGGAAGATTAACCAGGCCTCTTACTCCAGAACATCGTTTTTTTGCAAATCTGTCGTATGAGACACAACGCTATAACCAGAGCCAATGGAAATTTGACGCAACTTACAATTGGTTGAGTTCTCAACGCCTCCCTAGTACTCAAGCCAACACAGCTGCCTACAGACTTCCAGAGAATACTCCTGCTCTTGGAACCTTAAATACGCAAATCACTAAAGTTTTTAGCTCTAAGTTTGAAATATACATAGGGGCAGAGAATATTACAGATCAAAGACAAGACAATCCAATTTTGGATGCCCAAAACCCTTTTGGTTCAAATTTTGACACTACATTTGTATATGGTCCAATTTTTGGAAGTAATTATTACGCAGGATTAAGATATAACATTAACTAAAATTTAAACAGTATGGAAAAAGTAGTAGTAGTATTAATGCTTCTTATGGGAGCCACTTCATTTGGGCAAAATAAAAATGAAAAAGCAGTAATTACCGTAGACGGCGTGTGTATGATGTGTAAAGTTCGTATAGAAAAAGCTGCTATAAAGACCAAAGGAGTAAAGTCTGCGGTTTGGAATCTAGACACAAAAGAATTGCGTGTAATTTATAATGAAGAAAAAACAACTTTGGCTTCTATAAATGCTTCTGTTGCCGCCGTTGGTCATGATACAGAGCAAATAAAGGCTACAGATAAGGCTTATGAAAGAGTGCACCCTTGCTGTAAATACAGAGATGATAGCGTACAAAAAGATCACACTATGGACAATTAATTTTTAGCTACATATAGTTTCTTAAAACCACTTTTTTTTGAAAGTGGTTTTTGTATTTTTATACCATGAAATTAACACCAAAAATTTTACTATACATTATAACAGTAGTGGTTGTTGTTGCGGCCATTGTTTGGGAGTATTACATGCAGCAGTGGCTGTCTTATCAAATAGATGATGGCGCAGATGTACTTCGGGTTGACCTTTTTGTAATATGGCCAGTGGTCCTTACCTTAGTTGGGGTGTCTTTATTTAGGATACTTGAAAATAGAAAATAAAAAAAACAGGCTACACTTAAGTGTAGCCTGTTTTTTTAATGCAAAAAAACTAAAAAATTAATTCTCTTCTGTTACTTTTTGTACTTCTAATACTTCTACAACTGAGTCTGTAGCTACTTCTACTGCTTCTCCAACTGAGTCTGTAACGGCTTCAACTGCCTCTGTAGCTTCAACTGCTTTTTCTTCTACTACTTCAACTGCTTCTTTAGTTTTGTCTGTGGTTTCTCTACAAGATGTTACAGAAACTATTAACGCTAGTGCAGCAAATGTTGTGATTACTTTTTTCATGATGTTTTTTTTAAGTTTAGCCATAAATATACTTTAATAATTAACAATATAAGTTATTAGTAGTTTTATTTTCAATGTGTTATATGAGATTAATGATGTGAGGGACACCTGTTATGGAAATATTCCTTTTTTTGGAAGATTTCCGAATAAAATATTGGATATATTCCAAAAAAATGTATATTTGAATATGGACACAAAATTATCTATAGAAGCCAGACGGTTTAAAAAAGTACGTGAAGAACTCAATCATACCCAGCAATACTTTGCTGAAATTCTTGGTATTGGTGCTACTACAGCAGATATAGAAAGAGGTAAAACCAAATTATCTGGGAAGGTAGTTATGGAGCTTTTACGTCAATTTAATATAAATCCTTTGTGGTTGTTTGGAGAAAGTTACAATAAGATTGTCAATATTAATGGTGGTGATGTAAGCCCAAAGGTAATCACCCTTGATGTAGATCAAAATGATACCATCGCTTTGGTGAATCAAAAAGCAGCTGCAGGATATCCTCATAATGTTCAAGATGTAGAATGGTATGAAACCTTACCTGCATTTAATATACCTCTTCCCCAATACAGAAATGCAACCTACAGAGGTTTTCAAGTAGAAGGAGATAGTATGTTGCCAAGTATAAGACCCAATGAGTGGGTTCTTGGTAAAGCGGTACCAAGTATAACAGAGGCCAGTGATAGCAAAATTTATATTGTAGTGCTGCATGACTCTGTCTTAGTGAAAAAATTACAAAAAGTACCAAGTGCTCCAGATCGGGTTCGGTTAATTTCGTTAAACCCAGAATACATTCCAATAGAAGTTGCTGTTAAAAATATTCAAGAGCTTTGGCTTGTTAACAGCAAACTTACCTTTGGTATTGATGAGCCAAGTGAGAGTTCTTTACTCAGGGAGTTACAACAATCTATGGAAGAATTGAAGGGGCAAATTAATAGTTTAAACGCCTAATTTTTTTGACCATGAGTTTTGAGAACCTTTATGAGTTTCTTGCTGCCCTTGGGCAAAATAACTCCAAAGAATGGATGGACTCCAATCGAAAGCAATACCATAGGGTTCGAGACTTTTATATTGCTTGGCTAGAAGTTTTGAATCAAGAATTGGCTGGCATTGATCCAGACTATTTTGATACACCCGGTAAAAAAGCCATTAACCGTATTAACAACAATTTGATGTTTCAGCCCCTGAAGCCGGTGTATAAAAATCATTTTGGTGCTGGTTTAGATCAAATCACTAAACAAGGAGATTTTTATATACAAATTGGTATCGAAGAGAATTTTATTGGTGGAGGATATTGGCACCCTAGTTCAAAAGTGTTAAAAAGTATAAGAGAGGCTATTGATTATAACGGCCAGGAGCTAACACAAATTTTAAACAAGAAGTCTTTTAAAGAAACCTTTGGAGATTTATTGCCAGGGGAGTCTTTAAAGAATGCTCCAAAGGGATACCCGAGAGATCATCAATACATCAAGCTCTTAAGAAGAAAGTCATTTGCGGCAGGAAAGACCTTTACAAAACAAGAGGTCTTAGCCCCAGATTTTAACCAAAGAGTAGTTGCGCTTTATTTGGAGTTACTGCCTTTTAGAAGGTATTTAAATAATGCTGTAACGGTATAGCTATAAGAGTAGGTTTTCACTTTTAAGATACGCTGTTATTGTTTTTGTTGCCCCAGTATTACTGTCCACAAAATGCCCGCATATCATTCCTGTTTTATTTCTAAAATTTGAATCTTCTACTAATTTAGTGAGTATGGTTTTGCACTCCGTGCTATTTTCTACAGAGAATAGCCCAGCCAATGATCTTAATTTCACTGCTTCAGGGAAATTGTTATAATTTTTACCAATTACAATAGGAACCCCAAAAGTTGCAGGCTCTAATATATTGTGCAAGCCTTTAGTTCCTGCGCCCCCTCCAACGTATACAATATCTGCATAACTATATATTTTGGCTAGTAGGCCAATAGTGTCAATAATAAAAACGTGTGCCGTTTCAATATTTTCTGTATTTCCCTTTGCGATGGTTTGAGAGTATAAAACGCTTTGCTTGTTCATCTTTTTCCTTAATGCTGAAATTTTAGCTGCATCTATGGCATGAGGTGCAATGATAAATTTGACCTGCTTTGGTGCTTGGTTTATATACTCAAGCAGCAAGTCTTGATCTTCCTCCCAAGTACTCCCGCAAACAATACATACATGGTCTTTTTTAAAATGGGCTATAAAATCTAAGGTGTTGTCCATCTCAATTTGACGAGATACTCTATCAAATCTAGTGTCTCCACTAACACTTGTGTTTGTGATGCCAATGGTTTGTAATAACTCTTTTGAGTGTTTGTCTTGCAAGAAAAAGTGATCAAAGCTGTCTAGTGCCTTGCGCATAAAACCTGCGTAGGGCTTAAAAAATAGTTGCTCTTTTTTGAAAACTCCAGAAATTAAAAGAGTTGTTATTTCTTGGCGCTTTAATTCTATTAAGTAGTTGGGCCAAAATTCATATTTCACAAAAAACACAAGGGAAGGATGTACTTTGTCTATAAACTTTTTTGCCTTGCTTTTGGTGTCTATAGGCAAGTAAACAACCACATCTGCAAGAGATGTATTTTTTTTATTCTCATAGCCAGAAGGGGAGAAAAAACTTACAACAATTTTGTGTTCTGGATGCGATGTTCTTAGAAATTCCATTACTGGAACTCCTTGCTCAAACTCACCTAAGGAAGCGCAGTGAAACCAAATCGTTTTATCTTCTGGAGAAATACCATGGGCTATTATCTGGAAGGTTTGTTTTCTGCCTGCCATAAATAGTTTCAGTTTTTTACTCAAATGCTGCGCTATAGATAAAAAACCTATTGTGATATAAAGCAGTATGTTGTAAAGTAAACTCATGTGTGTAAAAGTACAAAATTGAAGTTTTAGAATATACCTGTGCTGTAGATATTAAATATCTTATACTCATTTACTCAACTAGGGGTGTTGTAGTGGTTTTAATATCATGCAATTTTGTATTTTTACATTATAAAAATGTCTAGTCTGTCAAGGTTATTTTTTTGCAGTACCAGACAACATTTTAATTAATTCTATAATAAGAAGCATTGGTATGAGAAAAATACAAATGGTAGATCTAAAAGGTCAATATGCCGCAATAAAAGAAAGGGTAAACACATCCATTCAAGAGGTTATAGATACTACAGCTTTTATTAACGGACCACAGGTACATGCATTTCAAAAAGAACTAGAAACCTATCTTGGAGTAAAACATGTTATTCCTTGCGCCAATGGTACAGATGCCCTGCAAGTAGCTATGATGGGATTAAATTTGCAGCCTGGCGATGAAATTATCACTGCAGATTTTACATTTGCAGCCACTGTTGAGGTGATTGCTTTGTTGCAGCTTACCCCTGTTTTAGTGGATGTTGATCCTATCAATTTTAATATTGATATTGCTGCTATTGAAAAAGCAATTACACCAAAAACCAAAGCTATAATCCCTGTACATTTATTTGGTTTGGCCGCTAATATGGATGAGGTTATGGCCCTGGCAGAAAAACATAACCTTTATGTGATAGAGGATAATGCTCAAGGCATTGGAGCTACTTACACCTCTAAAACTGGTCAGAAAAAAATGACCGGGGGTATTGGTCATGTTGGTTCTACCTCTTTTTTCCCTTCAAAGAACCTAGGTTGTTATGGAGATGGTGGAGCGATTTTCACAAATGATGATGATTTGGCTCATGTAATAAGAGGGATTGTTAACCATGGCATGTACAAAAGATATCACCATGATGTTGTTGGGGTTAATTCAAGATTAGATTCTATACAAGCCGCAGTACTAAGAGCAAAATTACCAAAGCTTGACCTCTACAATACCACGCGAAGAAATACAGCTAGAAAATACACAAAGGCCTTTGTAGGCATCCAAAATATTATAACACCAACTGGGTTTTGCGATAGTTCTTCTTCTATTTGCGACACCTGTGATTGTCATGTATTTCATCAGTACACATTACAGGTTAAAAATATTGATAGAGACGCATTGGTAGCCCATTTAAACGCAAATGACATCCCTTGTGGGGTATACTATCCAATACCGTTACATTTACAAAAAGCATATGCAGATACAAGATATAAAGAGGCAGATTTTACCGTAACAAATACACTAGTAAAAGAGGTTGTTTCTCTGCCTATGCATACAGAGCTTGACGATGAGCAAATTGCTTTTATTACAAAAACCCTGATTGATTTTGTGACAAAATAGTTTAAAATTAAATTTCTCCTTTTGATGTCTCTACACTTCTATCTATTTTACGCATCAATCCTTGTAAGACATTACCCGGGCCTATTTCGGTAAAATGAGATGCTCCATCTGCAATCATGTTTTGCATACTTTGGGTCCATTTAACAGGAGCGGTGAGTTGTGCAATTAAGTTTTGTTGAATTTCTGCTGCATCTGTAACTCCTGTTGTACTCACGTTTTGATAAATAGGGCAGCTTGGTTTTGCAAAATGGGTAGCCTGTATAGCAGCGGCTAATTCTTCTCTTGCAGGCTCCATAAGTGGGCTATGAAAGGCTCCACCAACTGGCAGTAATAAGGCGCGTCTTGCACCTGCTTGTTTTAAAGCTTCACAAGCATTATTAACGGCTTGTATCTCTCCACTAATAACCAATTGTCCTGGGCAGTTGTAGTTTGCAGCAACAACAATTCCAGATTGCAAGGCGCAAATATCTTCTACAACTGTATTTTCAAGACCTAGTACAGCCGCCATTGTTGAGGGTGCTGCTTCACATGCTTTTTGCATGGCAAGTGCTCTTTTGTATACCAATTGCAAGGCGTCTGTAAAGTCAAGTGTCTTGTTGGCAACAAGTGCAGATATTTCACCTAAAGAATGACCAGCTACCATATCTGGGGCAAAACGAGCTCCCATAACTTCTGCAGTAATAGTAGAGTGCAAGAAAATTGCTGGTTGGGTTACTTTTGTTTGTTTGAGCTGCTCTGGGGTGCCTTCAAACATGATTTTAGTAATTTCAAAACCAAGGGTTTGATTTGCCTTTTCAAAAAGCGCTTTTGCACGTGCAGAGTTTTGGTATAACTCAAGGCCCATTCCTGTATATTGAGCACCTTGTCCTGGAAATATATATGCTTTCATGTTCTGTTTTTTAATTAATTACTACAAAAATAAGATTATTATTTTTATGACATTTAGATACGATCCCAAGTTTCATAGGTAAACCCGTGTAGATGTTTCTCATCTATATCATGGTGTATTTCTGAGGTTTTTTGCCAAAGGCTTGTGTCAATTTCTGGAAAAAAAGTATCTGCTTCAAACTTGCCATGTACTCTAGTGAGCTCTATGCTATCTGCCACCTGCATAGATAAATTATAAATCTCTCCTCCGCCAATAATAAATATTTTTTGTTGTGAAGCAGCTTTTACTAAAGCCTGGTCTAGACTGTGCACTACAATGATATTTTGTTCTTGATCTGGCCCAACTTTTGGACAGTAGGTGGTATCTCTAGTGATAATTATATGTGTTCTGTTGGGCAAGGGCTTTGGAAAAGATTCAAAAGTTTTGCGTCCCATAATAATATAGTGCCCCGTTGTTAGCGCTTTAAAGCGTTTAAAGTCATCAGGCAAGTGCCAAATTAAATCATTGTCTTTACCAAGTTCATTATTTTGGCCCGCAGCGGCTATTATTGTGATCATATCTTTTGTTCAGGGAATGATGGTGCTTATATTCTTTTTAAATTATACCAAAAACAAAGCATTATTAATGTGGTATCAAAGGGTAAAAATACCTAATTTTAAATACCTATCCTATCTCTTTTTTACAAGATTTAATCTTTCTTAGGGTATCGTTTTATTTCAACTTCACTGGCCTTAATTTAACTTTTGAAGTATAAATATCAATATATTTGTATTAAATTAAACGTTATACAAATGAAAATTCTCGTTACAGGTGGTTTAGGTTTTATTGGTTCTCATGTAGTGGTTAGATTGCAGGAAGAAGGTTTTGATGTTGTCATTATAGACAATTTATCAAACTCAGATATTAAAGTATTGGATGGTATTGTTGCCATTACGGGTATAACTCCAGCCTTTGAGCAGTTAGATTTAAGAGAGAAATCTGCAGTAACTGGTTTTTTCAAAAAGTATGATGATATACAGGGAGTAATTCATTTTGCTGCCTCTAAGGCAGTTGGGGAGAGTGTAGAGAATCCTTTATTATACTATGAAAACAACATTGGTACTTTAGTATATCTATTACAAGAATTACAAAAAAAAGAGCAGGCTTCTTTTATTTTCAGTTCCTCTTGTACGGTCTATGGGCAAGCAGATCAGATGCCAATTACCGAGACTGCAGCTATCAAAAAAGCAGAATCTCCCTACGGAAATACCAAACAAATTGGAGAAGAGATTATACAAGACACCTGCAAAGTGTGCCCAAATATTAAAGCTACAGCCTTGCGTTACTTTAACCCAATTGGAGCTCACCAAAGTGCACTTATTGGGGAGCTTCCTATTGGAGTTCCTCAAAATTTGGTGCCTTATATAACACAAACAGCAACAGGCCAACGAGCACAGTTATCTGTTTTTGGTGATGATTACCCAACCCCAGATGGAACTGCCATTAGAGATTATATTCATGTTGTAGATTTGGCACAGGCGCATGTAACGGCGCTAAAAAAATTACTTGAAAATGGCCAAGCAACTAACTTTGATTTCTATAACGTTGGTACAGGAAAGGGATCTTCTGTCCTGGAGGTAATTACTGCCTTTGAAACTGTTACAGGAAAAAAATTAAACTATAAAATTGTAGACAAGCGAGAGGGTGATGTTATACAGGCTTTTGCAGATACCACCAAGGCAAATAATATACTGGGTTGGAAGGCTGAACGCACTTTAGAGCAGGCCTTGTTGTCTGCCTGGAACTGGGAAGAAAAACAATAGTCATTGGGGAGCGTATTTTTGACCCTAGGTTGAAATATTTATATACACCCAAGAGGTACGTCTCTGTTTTTTTGTAACTATCTTTGCCCCATGGAAAATACACCACACAAAGCAGGTTTTGTAAACATCATTGGTAATCCCAATGTGGGTAAGAGCACCCTTATGAACGCTTTTGTAGGAGAACGCCTTTCTATTATTACCTCTAAGGCACAAACCACACGCCACAGAATTTTAGGAATTGTAAATGGAGATGATTTCCAGATGCTGCTAAGTGATACCCCTGGTATTATAAAGCCTGCATACCAACTCCAAGAAAGCATGATGGATTTTGTGAAATCTGCTTTTGATGATGCAGATGTCTTATTGTATATCGTAGAACTTGGAGAGAAAGAGTTAAAGGACGAAGCTTTTTTCAGTAAAATAACAAATAGTAAAATCCCTGTTTTACTGCTTATAAATAAGATAGATAAAGGAGATGAGGCCTTGCTAAAAGAGGCCATGACCCTGTGGCAAGAAAAAGTGCCAAATGCAGAAATTTTTGCAATCTCTGCCCTAGAAAACTTTGGAGTTACAGAGGTTTTTAAACGTATTATAGATTTATTGCCACAATCTCCAGCATTTTATCCTAAAGACCAACTAACAGATAAGCCTGAACGTTTTTTTGTAAACGAAACCATTAGAGAGAAAATCCTGATGCACTACAAAAAAGAAATCCCTTACAGTGTTGAGATAGAAACAGAGGAGTTTTTTGAAGACGAAGATATTATAAGAATACGGGCCGTAATTATGGTAGAGCGTGATTCTCAAAAAGGAATCATCATTGGCCATAAGGGTGAAGCTATAAAGCGAATAGGAATTGAGTCTAGAAAAGATTTAGAGAAGTTTTTTGGAAAGCAAATACATCTAGAAACCTATGTAAAAGTCAATAAAAACTGGCGTAATAATGACAGGCAATTACGCAGGTTTGGCTACAACGGCTAGAGATTTTAAAACCATAAAATACAAAGGAAATAAAGACTCTATACTTCCTGCCTAATATAAAATCTAAAAGAGTACTTTTGCAGACTAGAAAATTTCAGAAACTATGAGTATTGT
>ERZ1047472.867-NODE-867-length-25284-cov-11.228031_pt1 | contig 25284 bp, 19 predicted proteins | sample MGYA00383095_ERZ1047472 | MGnify/ENA primary metagenome ERZ1047472 (study PRJEB29581, sample SAMEA5548365) | metagenome | biome: marine; feature: coastal; material: water | depth 1 m | study: Short-term variability in the microbial, nano- and picoplankton... | reverse complement strand
CAAATTATAAAACTCAAGTTTTTGTAGAATCTAAATTTCTTGAAATCCAGAAAGAAACATATCATAACGATTGGTCTTTTGGCATATTTAAAGAACTTGATAATTCTTATGACTTATTTATTAGCATAGGAGGCGATGGCACCATTTTAAGAGCAATCACTTATGTTAGAGATTTAGATATTCCTATTGTTGGCATCAATACAGGTAGATTAGGATTTTTGGCGACCGTACAAACCAATGAAATTAAAGATGCTCTCTCTGACATTTTTAATAATAAATATAAAATTTCTAACAGAACCTTGGTTTCTGTTAATGTCTCTCCAAAAAACAAGCTAGTTACAGAAACCAATTTTGCACTCAACGAGGTCACCATTAGTCGTAAGAATACAACGTCGATGATTACAGTTGAAACACATCTTGATGACGAATATCTTACCTCTTATTGGGCAGATGGTCTTATACTGTCTACACCTACTGGATCAACAGGTTATTCATTGAGCTGTGGTGGACCTGTTATTTCACCTAATGCAGGGAGTTTTGTATTGACGCCCATTGCACCACACAATCTTAATGCAAGACCATTAGTGATCCCTGATAATACAGATGTAAAACTAAAAGTAGAAGGAAGAGAAGATCAGTTTTTACTATCCTTAGATTCCAGAATTATTACACTTCCAAATTCAACAACTGTAACCATTAAAAAAGCAGATTTTAAAATAAAGATGGTTGAACTTTTGAATGAAAGTTTTATAGACACACTTCGCAAAAAATTGCTTTGGGGAGAAGATAGACGAAACTAGACAATAAATGCTCGTAAATAATGTTTTCTGTAAGACAATTTATATCAAATTATTATAGAGTAATCTTAATTGTTATATTTGCAAACTTTTAAAAATTTATGAGGTATCTACTAGTATTTTTATTGTGTCTGGTTGGAAGTCAAACTACTAAAGCTCAAATTTATGAATTTGGATTATTTGCTGGTGGAAGTAATTTTATTGGAGATGTTGGTGCTACAAATTATATTTCCCCTAACCAAATTGCTTTTGGTGGTATTGTTAAATGGAATAGAAGCCCACGACACGCGTTTAGAGCTTCATTTATTTTTACAAATCTAGAAGCAGATGACACAAAATCTGATGATCCTAGACGCATACAAAGAGGTTATGGATTTAGAACCGGTATTTTTGAAGCTTCGTTAGGTATGGAATTTACTTTTTTTGATTTCAATCTTCATGATTTAACTCCAAAAGGCACTCCTTATTTGTATACAGGAGTTTCTGTCGCTAACCACGAAAATTTCTTTTTTGATAGTAGTGGTCGTTTAACCACAGAGAATACCAATAGTTGGGCTTACGGCATACCCATGGTCCTTGGGTACAAACAATCTATCAGTCCTAATTTTATTTTAGCTGCCGAAATCGGTGCGAGATATACTTTTTCTGACGAGTTAGACGGCAGTGTACCTGACGCAGATTTTAGAGAACAGTTTGCCTTTGGAAACACTAACAGTAACGATTGGTATGTATTTACAGGAATAACTTTAACTTACACCTTCGGAAAAAAACCCTGTTATTGCGATTTTTAGCATGAATTTAAAAGACCAAATAGACAACTCAAGGCTACCAAACCATATTGCAATTATTATGGATGGCAACGGTCGTTGGGCTAAACAAAAAGGTCTAATTAGGATTTTAGGACATGAAAGTGGAACCAAAGCTGTAAGAGAAACTGTTGAAGCATGTGCTGAATTCGGAATAAAACACTTGACACTTTACGCTTTTTCTACAGAAAATTGGAACAGACCAAAACTAGAAATTCAAACTTTAATGAAACTTTTAGTGAAGTCTTTAAAAAAAGAAATCAAAACACTTCAAGAAAACAAAATTAAGTTAACAGCAATAGGCTGTCTAAAAGACTTACCAAAAAAAGCTTATAAAGAGTTAGAATTTGTTATAGAAAAAACAAAAAATAATACACAAATGACATTAAATTTAGCTTTAAGTTACGGTTCTCGTGATGAACTTGTTAATGTTGTTAAGGAATTATCAGTTAAAGTTAAAAATAATATAATTTCCGCTGAAAGTATTGATGAATCGATTATAAATAAGCATCTTTACACAAACAATTTACCAGACGTAGATTTGCTAATTCGTACGAGTGGAGAACAACGAATTAGCAATTTTTTATTATGGCAAATAGCATATGCAGAGTTATATTTTACAGACATCTTTTGGCCAGATTTTAAGAAAGAAAATCTTGTTGAAGCCATTGTAGATTATCAAAATAGAGAACGACGATTTGGAAAAACAAGCGAACAGCTTATTTAAAAGCATAAACTTAAAAGCATTGAAGAAATTTTACGCTTTAGCATTATTAATTACAATAGGTTTCCCCCTAAATTCTTTTGCTCAGAGTGGTGACAAATATATCATAAACGATATTATAGTAACTGGTAATACTTCATTTAATGCCAGTACAATAATCACCTACTCTCGATTAAAGAAAGATCAAGAAGTTACTGTAGGTGGTGATAAGATTGGTGAAGCAGTAAAAAAATTATGGACATCTAATTTATTTAGCTCCATAGACATCTATTTTATTAATATCACAGATGATAATAAAGTCGATATTGAGATTAATCTTTCAGATTTACCTGAACTAAACGAAGTTCGTATTGATGGGGTAAAAAAAGGAAAGAAAGATGAAATTATAGATGAAAACAACCTCAAACCAAGGGTTAAGGTCACTGAAAACTTAGTCACAACAACTAAAAACTACCTGACGAATAAATACAAGAAAAAAGGTTTTCTAAATACTAAAGTCAATGTTATAACCTCTGAAGTAAAAAATGATTCCATTGAAAAAAAGAGAGTTAATATATTAGTGAGTATAGACAAAGGAAACAAGGTTAAAATAAAGTCTATAAAATTTAATGGTAACGATAAACTATCTGACAAGAAGCTCAGAAAAGCCATGAAAAATACCAAACAAAAAAGTATTAGTCCTTTACGTTTGCTAAAAAGATCTAAATATGTTGAGGAAGACTACAAAGAAGATTTGTTAAGCATAATCAATAAATACAAGGAAAATGGATTCAGAGATGCACGTGTTATAAAAGATTCTTTAATCTACGTTGACGACAAAACTATAAGCTTGCTTGTCGATGTTGAAGAAGGTGAAGAATATACGTTTGGAAAAATTGATTTTGTTGGCAATACAGTCTATAATGATGAGTTTCTCTCTCAAATTCTTCGCATAGAAGAAGGTGATACTTATAATGGCGTAGAACTAAAAAAGAGGATTGCTAACGAAGAGAAGCCTGATGGTATAGACATAACAAATGTTTATCAAAATACCGGATACATGTTTTCTAGCATTAATCCTGTTGAAGTTAGTGCAGATGGAAACGTTATTGATTTAGAAATAAGAATTACAGAAGGTAAACCTGCTTATTTTAATAGCGTATCAGTAAAAGGTAATGATGTTACTAACGACCACGTCATATATAGAGAAATTCGTACTCGTCCAGGTGAATTATATAGTCGTGCAAATATTATTAGAACAATAAGAGAATTAGGACAATTAGGCTTCTTTAATGCTCAGGCTATTGTTCCAGATATAAAAAATCCAAATCCTGTTGATGGAACTCTAGATATTGAATACACAGTTGAAGAGCAAGGCTCCAGCCAAATTCAGCTTCAAGGTGGTTACGGCGGCGGTGGATTTATTGGTACACTTGGCCTTTCATTTAACAACTTTTCATTAAGAAATATATTTAAAGGTGAAGCATACACACCTGTACCTCGTGGAGATGGACAAAGCATGGCATTAAGACTTCAAGCTAGTCAATTCTTTCAAACTTACAGTTTATCATTTAGCGAACCATGGTTAGGTGGGAAAAAACCTTTTCAATTATCGACTTCGCTATCTCATTCAAGACAATTTTTATTTGACCCTGTGTCAAGACGAGCAGATAAAACTAGACGTTTTAACATTACAGGTCTAACATTTGGTATATCAACTAGATTAAAAGAACCGGACGATTACTTTTTGTTCTCGCAAGCTATAAGTTACCAGCATTACGATTTACAAAACTACAATACGGGATTATTTACTTTTGGTGATGGATCTTCAAATAACTTATCGTATACGATTGGTCTAACAAGAAACAACACCTATAATGACCCGATATACCCAACTGGTGGATCTAATTTTTCTGCATCTGCAAAACTTACGTTCCCATATTCCTTAGTTAATGGTGTAGATTATGCTGCACTTAAACAGGAAAGAGATAGTCTCGACCCAGTTGCAGATATTGAGAGGATTGGTGAGATTGACCAAGAACGTTTTAAATGGTTAGAATTCTATAAAGTAAAGTTTAAAGCAGATTGGTATGCCGAAGTTGCTAAAAAACTAGTTTTAAGACCTAGTGTTGAGTTTGGTTTCTTGGGGGCATACAATAATGACAGAGGTGTTATTCCTTTTGAGCGTTTCTTCCTTGGAGGAGATGGTCTTGGGAATTTTGCCTTAGATGGACGTGAGGTTATCCAGTTAAGAGGTTATCCAAACCAATCATTATCAAGTCAAGATGGTGGATCTATTTATAACAAATTCTCTTTAGAACTTAGGTATCCTATAACGCTTGGTCAAGGTGCAAAAATTTATGCATTAACTTTTATGGAAGCTGGTTCGTCAGTAAACAGTTTTAGAGATTTTGATCCATTCAATCTACAAAGATCAGCTGGTTTAGGTATAAGAATATTTATGCCTGCCTTTGGTTTATTAGGTATAGATTTTGGTAAACCGTTTGATCCCTTACCAGGTCAAAATCAAATTGGTGGTTGGGAAACTCATTTTATCATAGGACAACAATTTTAAGTTTGGCACGGTATTTTCAATAGGTTAAATAACATTTCATACTAGTGTTAAAATTTTTAAGAATATATTTCGTTTATTTGAAGAACAACAATAGTTCGCAAATTATTTTTGGCAAATAATATTGAAATCAAAAAAATTAAAACATATAACTATGAAATTTAAAGTTCTTTACATATTGGCAATAATTGGTTTAATAAGCTTTACCAGTAATGCACAACGTGTTAATGGGGCTAGAATTGGATATATAGACACAGAATATATTCTTCAAAATGTACCAGATTATCAAGAAGCAACATCTCAGTTAGAAACAAAACTAACAAAATGGAAGTCTGAAATTGAAAAGAAATTAACAGATATAGAAACAAAAAAGAAAGCTTTAGAAAACGAAAAAGTACTTTTAACAAAAGAACTTTATGAAGAGCGTTTAGAAGATATTTCTTTTGAAGAGTCTGAAGTTTTAGATTATCAACAAAAACGTTTTGGTCCTGGTGGAGACATGGTTTTACAAAGAACGCAATTGATTCAGCCAGTTCAAGATCAAATTTTTGCAGCTGTGAAAGAGATAGCAGAAAATAAAAAATATGATTTTGTATTTGACAAAAACGCAGATTTTTTAATGTTATATTCAGCAGAACGTTTTGATATCAGTGAACAAGTTTTAAGAATAATAACAAGAGCATCTACTAGAGAGCAAGCAAAGACAAAAAGAGAGCGTAAAGAGTTAGAAAAAGAAGAAGCTGTACCAGAAGTAAACAATACCAAAGATGAACGAGCAAAAGCTTTAGAAGATCGTAAAGCACAAAGAACAGCAGACCTTGAACAAAAACGTATAGATAGAGAAAAAGCTTTAGAAGAACGAAGAGCCAAACAAAAAGCCGACAGAGAAGCTAAGAAAAAAGCTGCTGCTGATCGTAGACAAAAAGTTTTAGATGCTAGAAATAACACTAATAAGTCTTCTGACTCTACAGCGTCAAAGATGGATTCTAAAACGACTGAAAAGGCTAACACGGTAGTGAAATCAGACACTACTAAAGTAAAAACAAGACAACAACTTTTAGAAGAAAAACGAAAAAAAGCTTTGGTGCAAAGAGAAGCAAGAAAGAAAGCCTTAGAAGACAGAAAGAAGAAAATATTAGAACAACGAAAAAAAGCCAGAGAAGAAAGACTAGAACAATTAAGAAAGAATGATTCTATTCGAAAAGCAAAAGCGAAGAATGATGACAATTAAACTTTTATAAATCAAAAACACGTAAACACTAAATTAAAATGAAACGATTAAAAACACTACTATTAGCAATAACTCTATTTGTTGGTGGTTTTACAATTGCGAATGCACAATCAAAAGTAGCTCACGTAAACACACAAGAGATTACTAGTGTATATCCTGCATTTATTCAAGCGCAAAAGGATGCTCAAACAGCTGGACAAACAGCCGGTAAAGCAACCGCAGACGCTGGTAAACCTCAGTATGATGATATGGTTAAGCTTTATGAGGAAACAGCTAAAAAATATCAGAATGAAGCTGGTACACAAACTGATGCTGTTAACCAATCTCGCGGAAAAGAACTACAGCAAATGCAAGCAGCTATATACGATCAAGAGCAGCTTTTACAACAAAACATCCAAACTAGTGTACAAAAAGCACAATACGAAGCGATGTTACCTGTCAGAAATAAAATGATGGAGGCAATTAACAAAGTGGCAAACACACTTGGATATGACTATGTATTAGACGTTGCAAGCCTAGTTGTAGCAAATGGACCAGATATTACTGCTGAAGTAAAAAAAGAATTAGGTATATAATCGAACTCTTTTAATAATATATAAGTAAAAAGCCGCTTTTTAAAAAGCGGCTTTTTATTTTTGTAACTATGAAGAAACAACCTATTGGCATATTTGATTCTGGGATTGGTGGCACTTCAATTTTTAAAGAGGTACATACACTTTTGCCAAATGAAAACATTATCTATTTAGCCGATAGCAAAAATGCACCTTATGGTAACAAATCTGAAGAAGAAATTCTTAAACTAAGTATTAAGAATACAGAATTGCTTATAAATAAAGGTTGTAAACTTATTATAGTGGCATGTAACACTGCTACTACTAATGCTATTAATTTTCTAAGAGAAAACTATAATATCCCATTTATCGGAATCGAGCCTGCTATAAAACCAGCATCCTTAAATAGTAAATCCAAGTCTATAGGAATATTAGCTACAAAAGGTACTTTGAGTAGTTCTTTATTTCATAAAACCTCAGGGATTTACACCAAAGAAATTAATGTTATTGAACGTATTGGTGAAGGTTTAGTCCCACTAATTGAAGCAGGTAAAATAGACTCTGACGAAATCAGGGATTTACTAAAAACATTCATTAAACCAATGCTAAAAGCAGATATTGACCATTTAGTTTTAGGCTGCACGCATTATCCATATTTGATTCCTGAGTTAAGAAAACTTTTACCTATATATATAAAAATCATTGATTCTGGTTTGGCAGTTGCAAAACAAACAAAAGCTGTTCTTGAAGATAATAATCTTCAAAGTGATATTAACTCATCACCAAACATTCAGTTTTACACTAATGGAAATATCAAAATTTTGAATGCTATTTTAGATTATGGATTTTCTACTAAACACCTAGACTTTTGATAAACTCAAAGATTTTATTACAATCATATAAAAAGATTTAAAAGCTATTCTTTGAACCAACTTGAGTATTTTACATAATTATCAGCAATTCGGTTAATTTCACCTGAAACTAATTCTGGACTAATATCTTTGATTTTTTTTGCTGGTGTACCTGCATATATACTTCCAGACTCAACCAATGTGTTTTTGGTCACAACAGCACCAGCTGCTATAATACTATTACTCTTAATAACGCAATCATCCATTACAATACTACCCATTCCAATTAGCACATTGTCTTTTATAGTACAACCATGCACAATAGCGTTGTGTCCTATAGAAACGTTATTACCAATAGTTGTTGGAGATTTTTGATAAGTAGCGTGTATAACTGCTCCATCTTGTACATTAACTTTGTTTCCTAATTTTATAAAATGTACATCGCCACGCAAAACAGCATTAAACCAAATACTGCATTGTTTTCCAATTGAGACTTCACCTACTATTGTTGCGTTTTCTGCAACAAAGCAGTCTTCTGATATTTGGGGATGTTTCCAGTTTATGGGTTTTATTACTGGCATATAAATATATTTTTTTAAATAAGATAATAGTGTTCAATCATTTAAATGAAGGCCTTACTCATTTAAATGCCATATTCAGGCATTTAAATTTATTATAAAGAATAAAATTCTTGTATAAAAAAAAGCCTCAACATTAATTGAAGCCTTTTATTAATTAATTGCTGGACAATTACATTCGTATTTTTCTCGTCTACAATTAAAATTATAACCTAGTGTTATCTGATGGAAACCACCTGTGTTGAAGTTTATTGTATTTGCTTGGTAAGAATAGGTGTATGCAAACATAAATTGTTTATAATCTACGCCGATAAATGGTGTAATATATTGTAATTTTTGACTACTTACTGTGTTTCCATTTAAGAACTGAGCACCGTCTAAACTACGTCTATACGACAAACCACCCCAGACTTTACCAAAATCTACTTCTTTATAAACTTTCATATTTAAATCAATCGAAGACTCTTCTGTTGCATCTCTATACATATACATCAAAGAAGGTTCGAAACTCCATTCGCTTCCGTATTTCTGAAATACATTACCTGCTGATAATAAGTATGTTCTTAAGTTATTAAAAGCAAAGCCTTGCTCATTAAAGTTAATTCCGTCGTTATTTAATATGTTTTTTGCTGTAACGTGTGCGTAAAAGTCTAAGAAGTGGTATGACATACCTACATCGATATTAAAATTAGTAGCACTTTGCTCAATACCAGATATTAATTGATCAAAATCCCCTGGTGCCAAAAAGCTAGTTTCATCTAATTTGTACTGAATAAAGCCTGCGCTTAATCCAAAAGAAATCATATTTAAATCTACTTCATTTCGAGATAATAATAAATGATGCGCATAAGTTATATAAGCTCCTGTATTAGAATGAAATCCGTTTTCGTCATTATATACAATAGCTCCAATTGCAGAAGGCCCATCTCCTATTCTACTATGAGCACTTAATGTTTGAAGACTTGGTGCATCATCTACTCCAAACCATTGCTGTCTGCCTGTGAGTCTTACTTTAGCACAATTAGCCACACCAGCCATTGATGGATGTATTAAATAATAATTATCTGTTAGGTAATCTGAATATACTGGCATACCTTCTTGAGAAAATCCTAAAAAAGACATCATACCGATTAAAGCAACTATACAAATTTTTTGTAATCTCATAAGTTTATCGTTTCAATGTAAAATTGGCTGTTTGTTGTTTTGTTTCACCTGTCAAAGGCTCAACATACTCAATCATAAACCAATAATCATCTGTTGGCATCAAATTTCCTTGATAGGTGCCATCCCATCCTGAACTTGTCGGACTTAACTGATTCATTAGTTTTCCGTATCGGTCAAATATATAAATTTTTACGCTAGGTTGTGTTCCTATTCCTACAATGTTCCAAGTATCATGGTTACCATCGCCATTTGGAGTAAAATATAACGGGTAATCTATAACTAAAATTGTGTCAGAACCTATACCACAACCATTGATATCTCTAGCATATATTGTATGAACTCCTGGTCTAACATTTTCAAAACTCCCGTTATCTTGCCAAGGTAATAAATCTAAACTATATTCGAAATCACCTAAATTAGATGTTGTGGCTTCAATTGTATGATTACCAGAAAATGCTTGTGAAGTAACTTCAGCGACAACAATTGGAACTTCGCTTTCTAAAACAATAGCTTCATCGATACTAGTACAATGCGTTAAAGTAGATGTTGTTATATCTGTAACAATAACACTGTATGTACCTCCTTGAGCTGGTATTATGCTTGAATTTGTTTCTGTTGGCAATATTACACCGTCTAAACTCCACTCAAAACTAAAATCAGTTGATGACAATTGCGTATCTAAAACAGGTGGAACTGGTACTACTTCTGACCCATTAGTTGTTGTACATAAAATGTATAACTCCTCTAAATCAAACTCCGGCACTGGATTAACTGTTAAAGGGACTGGTTGTACTTCGAAACAGATATCTGGTGACAGATTATTACTTACTCTAACATATATCGTCTGAGGATTACTAAGGTTTTCATATAGGAACGGTAATGGCTCAACGTCATTTAAAGCGTCATTTTCTGTAAAATGATATGTTATCGTGTAATCTGCTGGGTCTTGACCATCAAAAATTTCATTTTCAAGGCTATTTAAGTCAAACTGAGCAATACCATCATTTTCTATATTATCATCACACAATTCAAAATCTAAAGGTGCGCCATCAGGATTAGCTTGAGCACCTTCTAAAACTTCTACAAAAAAGGAACCTGTACTATTAGAACATGTCGTTGTATTATTTGTTACTGCAAAGAAAATTTCTTGTGGATTTACAGTATTTGTAAATAAATCTGGTTGTGGGTTTGTTAAGTCATCTGCATCTTGCTGCGTCGTATGAAATGTGACTATAAATTGTGTCGGGTCTTGACCATTTAAAATTTCACTACGTTTAATACCTATGTCAAACTCAAATACATTGTCTGTGTTATTTTCACATTCTTCTATAGTAGTAATAGAGACAACTTCTGGGAGAGGGTTGACAATAATATCAAAATCTACAATAGCAAAACAATTAGTTAAATCGTCTTGTACTCTAACATATATAGTCTCTATTGTATTGGTATTATTATATGCCACTGGTGTTAAAATTTCATTAGCGACAACATTATTGAGAGCGTCATCAAAATCTAAAAAGTATGATGCAGAAAGGTTTGGTATTCCGTCAAAAATAAAGGTCTCGTTTTGGGTTAAATTAAACTCTTCAGATAAATCACCAATTGTTACATCATCACAAAGTATGATATCTACTGAATCTGTATCAGTTCTTGGTGTTGGATTAATTATCACTAACTCAAACTCTCCAATTCCTTGACAAGAATTATCTGTATTATTGTCTACTCTAAACGTAATTGTCTGATTAAAAGGAGAAGTAGTATTGATGTGATTAGCAATATCTGTTATAGCATTAGTTTCCGCTAATGCATCTGCTGCTGTTTCGTAATAGGTCACTGTAATATTTTGACCTACAGGAAAGACTGACAAAATCTGAGCAGTAGCATCACTAAAATCAAATATTGAAATACCGTCAGTGATATTGTCATCGACACGAGTATCATCACACTCTTCATAAGGCGGAATCACAAACCCTGCAGGTATCTGAGTGGTAGCCACAAACAATTCTAGTTGTGTTACCCTAAAACACATATTCGCATTTTCGACTCTTACAAATAAAACATCTGGTGCAGACGAAGCATCTGTATTCGGATACGCTAATTCATTTGTAATTGCATTTGTGCCACTTTCTGCGTCTGCTAATGATGTATAAAAAGTAAATGTTTCCAAGGCGGCATTCACAGATATTAAATCATTAGCTTCAGTAAGATTAAAATTTGATATCCCATCTGTGTCAACGTCACACTGTCTTAAATCCACTATAGCTGAAATTATTGGTAGCGCATTAACTTCTAAATTCACAGGGACAGTTGCATAACATATTGTATTATTATCATTTGAAACCCTAGCTATTATTTGGTCATTATTAGCGACTGTATTGACATACAAGCTTGAAAGAGGGTTAGTTCCAGCATCGGCATTAACTTGATCAAAGAAATAGGTTACAGAAAATTGTAATGGGTCTTGACCATCTAAAATTTCCGTATCAATTGATGGTAAATTAAACTCCACAAAGCCATTAGTATCATCTCCATCTGCCGCATCATCACATAACTGATAAGTGAAAGTTGTAGCTGTAGGCTGATTAAATACTTCTATTATAAAATTTGTAGTATCAAAACAATTAGCATTATCAACATTTTGTATTCTTGCTACAATAGCTTCTTGTTGAAAAGCCGTTTGATTTGTATAAGGAGAAGGCAATGCATTAGTCCCAGCGTCTGCATTGGCTTGAGAATCATAAAAAGTCACATCGTATTGAGTGGTAGATTGTGTTCCAAAAACAAACGATTCTAAAGCTATTAAATCAAAATCCCAAAACCCATCATTATCATCGTCACAGACTAATTGAGGTGGAACTATATTTGCTATTGCAATTTCGTCAACTTGCAATGTAATAATAGATGTATCATAACAATCTATATTGCTATTATTCTGTACTCTCGCAAAAATGTCTTGCGTATTTGCTGTGGTGTTAGTATAAAGATTTGGTAATTGGTTTAGTCCCATATCGGCATCTGTAGAGCTAATATGATAACTAACGGTAAACTGTGTTGGAGATTGAGTTCCTAAAACTTCTACATCTATTGTAGGTAAATCAAATTCAACAATACCATTAGCAGTATCACCATCAGATGCATCGTCACAAATTTGATAAACAACATCTTCCGCAGTAACAGCAGTAAATACATTTAAGATAAAACTATCTGTAACTACACAGTTACCTGTGGCAATATCGTCTATCCTGATATAAATTATTTCTCCATCTGATGCACTGTAATTATTTAAATCAGCAATTATGGGATTATTGCCAGTACCTGCATCTCCTGGAGTATTATGGTAAGTTATTTCAAACTCTGATGAGTCTTGACTCCCAAATACAATAGGTGTATTTTCCGCTAAATTAAAAATCGAAATGCCTGTTGTACTGCAACCAGCTAAATCAATCGCAGGGCTTATTAGTTGTGGGCTATTTCTAAACTCTACCAATATTTCATCATTTGTATCACATCCCGGAGCAAACTCAACATTTACACTATAAGTACCTGCCGTATCGATTGGCAATGTTGAACCAGAACCAGCTCCTGGTATTGGAGTTCCATCAAGAAACCATGTATGTATTGCATTTGGGGCTTGCGTATCTAAAATAACTTGCTCGCCACTACAACTAGCTGTACCAGCAGCTAATGTGAGATCTTCTCCTAAATCTCCGCCTAAATTAAAACTTCCTGCTTCAATAAAAATTGAAGTATCGTATTGGTCGTCTCCTTGATCAGCTACGACTAACTTAATCTCATATGTTGTGTTAGGGGTAACTGGAGCTGAAGCAGTTAATACTTCTGTTCTTCCATCAAAATTAGTTTCTCCAATATTATAACCAGCAAAAAAAGTTGTATTGGCGGGACAATCACCTGAATTATTTATGTTTGTAACATTTACAGTAGTACCGTTAGGTAAAACTGCTAAATTAGTGTATGCAGTAGTCCCTACCTCTCTTAATAAAAATGCAAAACCATCAGCAAATTGACATTCTGTAACACCATCGTATTCTTCAGATGCCATTAGATATCTAAAGCTTATATTATCAGTTGTTGGTGTAAAATTAAATTTTATAAAAGTAGCGTCTTGCGTATTTGTTATTCCCAGAGCAGTCTCTAAATCAACGTCATTAGTTGCAGGCCCTGTAGTATTACCCGTTTCACCAGCAGTATTAGTGATGACATTTCCTCCAGTAGCTACAAAACCTGAGCCAATAACAATACCACTTTCAAATGGGAAATTTGTTCCACCTTTTGTAAAATACCCATAACTCTTTGTTGCTAATTCCGCTGGACCGAGTGGCCCTCCAAAATGAACTTGGGATTCAAAATTATCAACTGCAGAACAACCGCCAGTGACTAATACATTCTCTATTAATTCGCTCGGAGATAAAAAGGATTCTGAAAAAGCTCCATTATTTATGGTCACAAAAGGTGGTGCTACTACAACAGTTATTGTTTGTGTATCAAAACAACCTAAAGGATTATCATCAGTAGCCGTAAAAGTTACATTAAAGGTTCCTGATGTATTAAATTGATGTGATGTGTTTAAGGTTGTTGCAGTGCCACCAGTCGCAAAATTCCATAGATAAGAAGCATTTGCATTTGTATCAGAGAATACCGCACTACCATTAAAATTAACCGTTTCACCTGGCAAAATCTCGATTTGGTTAGATACCATATTTACTGCAGGTGTCGTACTATCGATTGAAGTTGTAATCGTTTGGCATGATGTAGCGCACAAAATATTTGCTTGCCAACCTAAAGTATTTCCAAAACCATTTGAAGAAAACGCTACCGTCAAGCAACCCGATGGATGCGTAGATACAACTCGACCAGGACTAACTGACCCAGAAAAATTACCTATAACTGTAGATGCAGTACTGTCACCATCATAAATAGTTAAAATATCATCACCAGCTTGTGTACTAAATCTAGTAAAGTCTATGATTAGCATTTCACCAGCATTAATAGGACATAAAGTAATCTGAAAATTTTCATTAGAACTATAATTCCCCATCTCTCCACCAGAGTCAAAAAAGAGGTCTGGTGCACAGCGAGAAAATGTACCGTTTTGCATAGTTATATCTTGAGCAAAAGATACTGATGAGAGCAATAAAACAATTGTAAAGACTAGAGACTTAATAATACAATCTGGGTAAAATTTATTCATTTTACATGTCCCTATTTCAAACGGGAACGAAATTTAAGGATTTTATACGACTTGTAAAGTTAAAATACTGAGTAAACTTTAGTTAAAGAGATAACGTTTCTTTTATGGTTTTCATATTTTTGCAAAAAAAAAGAATGAGTCCTACAGAAATAACCATAAAAGCTACTTCTAATGATGCTATCATTAAGTTTGAGGCAGATCGCTTTATCACTCAGCACAACAGCTATGAGTTCAATAATATTGACGACGCATCTAATTCACCATTAGCACAACAACTTTTTTACCTACCTTTTGTTAAAAAGGTATATATCGCCTCTAATTTTATTGCTATAGAACGCTATAATATAGTTGAATGGAGTTATGTACAAGATGAAGTTGCAGAGCAAATAAAAACATACTTAAATAGCGACGCTATTGTTATCAAAGAAGAGGTCTCTAAATCAAAAAGTGCTATTACTGTTTATGCAGAAAGTACACCAAACCCTAGTGTTTTAAAATTTGTTTGTAACAAAGCTTTAGTAGGACAGATTTGTGAGTTTTCATCTATTGATGATGCTAAAATTTCTCCTATGGCAACGGAGTTATTTCAATTGCCTTTTGTGAAAAGTATTTTTATGGACAAAAATTACATTTCTATTACTAAATATGATGTCGCCAAATGGGAAGAAATTACAGTGCAACTTAGAGAATTTATTAAATCGTATATTGAAGATCTAAAACCAGTTTTAAGCAAACCTATTGCAACACAAAAAGAAGTTGAAGAAAAAACATCAGAGACCAAATTCGAAAAACTGGATGATACTTCAAAAAATATTGTTAACATTCTTCAAGAATTTGTAAAACCAGCAGTAGCTAGCGATGGAGGTAATATTGAATTTATTTCTTATGACGATGCATCAAAAAAAGTAGAGGTATTACTACAAGGTGCTTGCAGTGGTTGTCCTTCATCAACGTTTACATTAAAAAATGGCATCGAAAATATGCTCAAAGAAATGCTTAATGATCAAAATATTTCTGTAAGTGCTATAAATGGTTAAACGACATGGATAGGCTTAAATCGAGTTTATTAAATTTTGAATCTAAGTAAACTCCAGGTTGGCACTGTTTTTGTTATTTAATTGTTAAATCATAATGCGAAATTGTGTTTTGATTTAATTATGCTTTCATTTATCGAAAAATAAATACACCTAACGTTTTTGATTAATCGTAAAACAGAAATATAAAAATTATCAACTATGAAAAAAACAATTTTAATGTCATGCTGTCTAGCTTTATTTAGCTTATTATCTTATGCTCAAGGAGCAAATAGTATTGACATAGCGACAGAGAAACTCTACATGTCATCAGACGTAAGTAGACCAGTAGATGCTGTAGGTAGTCCATATGTAAACAAGAATTTTTCACCTGTTAGAGTAAAAGGCTATGATGGTCAAATTTTTACAGGAAGATACAACGCCTATAATGGTGAAATGGAGATTAATCTTGGTACAAAAATTATTGCTTTAGATACCTCTAAAGACTACCAAGTAATGTATACCCAAAAAAATAAGATTTACAGAACATACAATTATTCTACACCTAATGGTATAAGTAAAAGAGGTTTTTTAACTGTTGTAAATCAAAATGGTGATAACGCGTTGTTAAAATCTGAGATTATAAAATATTACGACAAAGTTCCTGCTGCTACAAGTTATCAGTCTGACAAGCCAGCAAAATTTGTACAGGAAAGTGATGTATACTACATTGCCAAAGGAAAAGTAATAACTCAACTTCCCACAAGAAAAAAAGACTTATTAAAAGCTTATGCAAATGACGCAAAGAAAATAAAGTCATATTTGAAAGAAAATAAAATCTCTTTGAAGAAAGAAAAAGATTTGATAAAACTAGCTGGGTACATCTCTACGCTATAAAACAAAAATACATACTGAAAAAGATGGCTATAATTGCCATCTTTTTTAATTTATACCAAAAAGAAAATGAACACACAAGATTGGATTAACAAAAGTTATAATATCATTTTAGATTTTGGACCCAAACTAATTGGCGCAATTATAATTTGGCTAATTGGAGGGATTATTATCAAATTTTTATTGAAAGGCCTTAAACGTGCAATGAAAAAAAGTAATTATGAAGCAAGTCTTCAAAAATTTTTAATTAGCCTTATTCGCTGGGCACTTAAGGTTATATTGATTGTTATCGTTCTCACTACAGTTGGTGTAGCGACAGCTTCATTTGCTGCGATATTAGCATCTGTAGGTTTAGCAATAGGTTTAGCCTTACAAGGTTCACTTGGTAATTTTGCTGGTGGCGTTTTGATTATGATTTTCAAGCCTTTTAAGATTGGAGATTTAATCGAAGTCCAGGGTCAAACAGGTGTTGTTAAGGAAATTGAGATTTTTACTACAAAACTAACAGGTTTATCAAATCGACAAATTATTTTACCTAATGGAAATTTATCTAACGGTACCATCATTAACTATACTACTCAAGGCACTAGACGTGTAGATTTAATCTTTGGTATTGGTTACGATGAGGATATTAAAAAAGCAAAGAGTGTTTTTATATCTGTGCTTAAATCTCATCCTAAAGTACTAGATTCAATAGAGCCAACTGTAGATGTTATTGAACTTGCAGATAGCTCTGTCAACTTTGCAGTAAGACCTTGGTGTAATGCCGAAGATTATTGGCGAGTATATTTTGACATTACTGAAAATACTAAAATAGCCTTAGATGAAGCTGGTATAGAAATACCATATCCTCATGCAGTAGAAATTCAGAAAAAAGGTTAATTTTTTTTAGTTTTTAAAGCCACAAAGTCTTTCAAATAATAAGGTTCAAAATAAGCGACATCTTCAAAGTCGCTTTTTTTATACTTCATGTTAGCTAATTTTCCCATTGTTGATGCTGAAGGTAATTTACCTTCTGTAAAAACAGCATTATAGTGACTGATAATTGTCTTTGTTTTCTCTACACCGTTACCGATAAAATATACTTTTCCATTTTCTAGTTCAGATTTAAAACTTGTTTCATCTAAAACCTGAGCTTGGATTTCTCTATTTGGGTTATATTCCCAATCAAAAATAGCAGAATAGACTTCCATACGTCTTGCATCTAACATTGGGATAATTAAACCTTTATTCGTTTTAATCTGATGTGCTAAAGCTTCTAATGTTGAAATTGAGATTAAAGGCTTATCTAACGCGAAGCAAATCCCTTTTGCTGTTGACACACCGATACGTAGACCTGTGAAAGAACCTGGGCCTTTACTAATTGCTATGGCATCTAAATTGTTTTTAGAAATACCTGAAATTTCAATAGCTTCCATGATAAACAAATGAAGCTTCTCTGCATGCGAGTAGCCAGCATTATTATCTTCTTTTAAAACCAAAATCTCCTCATCTTTAGATAAGGAGACTGAACAATTGGTTGAACTTGTTTCTATATTTAAGATTAAAGCCATTTACTAATCTTCAACTTTTTCCTCTTCAGAAGTCACTTTTTTATTTTTTTCTTCTACTTTTTCTCCTGGCTTTAATGTTTTAGAAACCAAATTATATGGTCCAGTAATAATTTTATCACCTTCTTTTAAGCCTGAAACAATTTCAATATTAGTATCATCTTGGATACCTGTTTTTACTACACGTAACTTGGCAATACTGTTTTCGTTAACAAAAACACATTCAAACTTTTCTTCTTCTACAGATGAAGATGTGTCTGTGGTTACTATTTTATTTCCGTAAGTTTTCTTTACTGAACTCGTATCAGTTTTTATAACAATTGCGCTAATTGGAACAGCAATAGAACTTTCTCTTTTATCAGTAATAATATCTACTGTTGCTGTCATACCAGGCCTGAATGGCGAATATGCTTCTGGTTTCCCCTCAGTTAAATCAGCATAAGACTCTTCAATAATTCTTACTTTAACTTTAAAGTTTGTGACCTGATCTGCCGCTAATGTTCCTGCTGCTGAGTTAGCAATCTCTGTAACAATACCTTTGAATTGTTTTTTTAGGTAAGCATCGACTTCTACAATGGTTGTGTCTCCAATATTTACTTTGACAATATCATTTTCATTAACATCAACTTCTACCTCCATATTATTAAGGTTTGCAACACGTAAAATCTCTGTTCCTGCCATTTGCTGTGTACCAACAACACGTTCTCCCAACTCTACATTAAGTAAAGATATTGTACCACTCATTGGTGCATAAATCGTAGTTCTACTTAAATTATCTCTCGCTTCATTAACTGAGGCTCCAGCACTTTGAACACCGTAGTAGGCAGAACTTCTACCGGCTTGAGCCGTTTCAAAAGCAGCAATTGCTCTATCCCAATCTGCTCTTGAAATCACACCTTTATCAAATAAAGATTTACTTCTATCATAGTCGGCTTTGGCCTGTTTTAAAGTTGCTTCTGCTTGCTCTAAGTTAGCTCTTACATTTTTGTAAGAAGCTTGAGTTCTACTCAAGGCAGACTGGATTAAATCTGGATTTACTTTGACTAGTAAATCTCCTTTTTTGACTTGTTGTCCTTCTTTAAAAGGTAATTCTAAAATCTCTCCAGAAACTTCACTAGAAATTTTCACCTCTACCTCTGGTTGAATTTTACCTGTTGCTGAGACAGTTTCTATGACTTCTTTCAATTCAACAACCTGAGTATTGACCTGTTTGAAATTTCCTTTTTTTCCAAACATTCCTGTGGACTTTCCTACTACTAATAATAATAGTACAACAGCTATAATTGCTAATATTATTTTTAACTTTTTACTCATCTCTAAAATTTTAATTCTGTGGCTGGAATACCAAAATACAATTCTAAAACTTTAAGTTTAAAAATGTAATCGTATTTGGCTCTGTTTAAATTAATATTTGAATTATCATACCTCAATTTTGCTTGACTAAAATCAAAAGCATTTGTTAAACCTTCATCATATCTAGCTTTTGCATACTCGTAAGCCAATGACTGAGATACAAGGGAAGATAAAGCAGCTTCATATGCTTTTAGTGAACCATTAGCATCTACATAGGCTTGATATATTGTTGACTCCAAATCCAATTCAGCTTGCTCTAACTGGAATTTAGAACGCTCCAAATTTATTTTATTTCTTTTTACGTTAGCACGTGTACTAAAACCGTTAAGTATTGGAATATTTAAATTTAATCCATATCCTACACCATCATTTAAATACAACTGCTCCGTAAAAGGAGTAGGGTCAGCATCTGCAAATCGAGTATTATATCCAAAAAAAGCAGATAAAGTTGGTAAATTTGCTCCTTTTGCAATTTGAACATCTTTTTCAGATAATTCGACATTCTTTTCGGCAATTTTAATTTCAGATCTATTTTCTTTCGCACTAGATAAAATTTCTTCAACAGATTTATCGCCTAATGTATCGACAATACCATAGCCCTCATCTTCAATATCAAAGTTTTTATAATCTTTAATGAGTAATAATTGTGATAAACTGATAAGGGAAATTTGAACTTGATTTTGAGCATTCACCATCGATTGGTTTTCGCTAGCATTAGTCGCTTGTATTTCTAACAAATCTCCTTCAGGTAACACACCTGCTTTAACTAAATTTTCAGTTTGTCTAATCTGTGCTTTTGTAACCTCATTCTGTGATTCTAATACCCTAAGGTTTGCTTTATTTAGGATTACTTGTAAATAATTATTTGCTACAGTCAGCGATATGTCATCTTTCATTTTTGACAAACGGTACTGGCTAGATAATTGAGAAATCTTTGCGCGTTGTAATTGTCTAAAATTTCGTAAACCATTAAATATTGTATATCCTGAATTAATAGAACCACTTGCAGATAAAAAGGTTTCTGTTTCTGCTTGATTTGTAGTTGGGTTGAAACTCAATCCGGTATTTTCTCTAACTCCAGTACTTGCACTAAATGAGGGTAAAAAATTACCTATAGCGGTTAATTTATCGATCTCTGCTGATTTTAAATCTAACTCACTTTGCTTAACAGAAATGTTATTTTCTAAAGCATACTCAACGCATTCTTTGAGTGTCCATTTTTTTTGAGCATAAGTATTAACTCCTAAGAGTAATGAAACTATGATGATGATTGATTTTTTCATAATATGTGTTATATGTCTATATAAGTATTAAAGTGTTACAAAAAACAGAATTAATTTCTGCCTGCGTATTTTGGTGGTCCTTGCAACTGATTCCAAACTTTTATTTTATCTGCTTCGTTAATCCCGCTTTTTACTTCAACAAAGATACCATTACTAATACCTAGCTCTACATCTTTTCTTTCATATTCTTGATCTCCAACTTCAACTTCTACAAAAGGTTTTTTAGTTTTTACATCATATTGAACTAGAGCCTCTTTAATCGCCAAAACATTATCAGCTTTTTCCAAAATAATCGAAGCATTAGCACTTAATCCAGCTCTAATAAATGTTTGTGAAGAATCTAACTCTTTTAATGAACCTTCAATTTCGAACTGAATGGCACCATTCTCGGCAACTCCTTTTGGAGCTATATAGTCCAATACAGCATCAAACTTTTGGTTTTCAATAGCGCCAACAGTAATTTCTAGTGGTAAACCTTCGGTTATTTTACCGACTTCACTCTCGTCTACTTTTCCTTCAAAAATCATTTTTGAAATATCTGCTAAAGATGCAATGGATGTTCCTTCATTAAAATTGTTAGCTTCAATAACTTGGTTTCCTTCTTTTACCGGCACATCTAAAACCATACCAGAAACTGTTGCTCTAACTTGTGTTTGGGCGATGTTTCCAAGGCCCGAAGTAGTTCCTGTTTTAATAATATCATAATTTTGACGCGATTGTTGCAAGTCTATTTTTGCTTGGTCTACACGTTGCTTTGCTTGAAGGTATGTATTATTAATCTGGTCAAAATCGTTGGCCGAAATAACTCCTTTATCAAATAATTGCTTCTGTCTGTCATAAAGTGACTTTTGTGTTTTGAAATTGATTTCTGCTGTTTGTAACGAATTACGATTTGAAGCTATATTGTTTTTTGAACTAGTTAATGAAGATACATTAGGTATTACTCTAATTTTTGCTATCAAGTCTCCTTGCTTTACAAATTCGCCAGCCTCTACATACACCTCTTCTATAACTCCAGAAATATTCGGTTTAATTAAAATTTCTTCTTCTGGAACGATACTACCAGTAGCTACCGTATTAACTATAATAGTTTCTACAGAAGCTGTTTGTGTTGAGTAAGTTACAGGGTTTTCCTGGTTCTTGTCCCATAAATAATAAAGTGATGCCGCAAATGCTAATACGATAACAACTAATACAATTACTGTGGTGGTTCTTTTCATGATGGTATTTAAATATATTTATTCGATTCTTAATGCGTCTACAGGTTTCATTTTTGTGGCTCGATTTGCTGGTATCAAGCCTGCCAATAATCCGGCTAATATTAATATAGTTAATGCAACAATAACAACAGTCATACTCACACTTGGGTTTGAGAAATTTTCCACAGGACCAACATTGTCTAAGACAGAGTTCATTCCCCAAATGACAAAAGCAGCAAATGCTACACCTACCATACCAGATAAAATAGTAAGGATTAAGCTTTCTTGTAATATCTGCCCTTTTATAGTCCATGGTGTTGCACCTAAAGCGCGTCTTACACCAATTTCTTTTGTTCGTTCTTTTACCACAATAAGCATTATATTATTAATGCCTATTATCCCTGATAATAAAACTAATGCACCAACAAAATATCCAACAATAGCCAAAATATTGAATAGTCCATTAACCCGTCCAAACTGTTCAGCTAAATCTCTATGACCAATTGCACGATCATCGCTTGGATGTATGTTTTTTCTACCCTTGATAATATCAAAAACCCGTTCTTTAACCTGAGTAATACTTGTATCATCAAAAGCCGTAATTGCCATCCAACTTACACGGTCACCATAATTAAAGGCTTGATTAAAAGTTGTAAATGGAATAAAAATGGTGTTGGCTTCTTCTTCAGAATCACCTTGTGAATTTGTGATTTTAAAAGTTCCGACAACTTTGAAATTAACACCGTTAATTTTAATATAGCTTTCCATTGGTTCTTCCCCTTTGTCATAGAGTCCTTTAACTACATCAGTACCTATGACGCAGACTTTTCGTTTTGAATTGATATCAGAATAACTAATGAAACGACCATTTATAATGTCCATGGGTTTTTGCTTAATGAACTCGGGGTAATCACCATAAATTTGAAAAGCTCCAGTTCTTGTACCTCTTGTCACGTTATTAGCTCCATTGTAGCCTCCTAGTGAATTACGTGGCGAAATGTATTTTAATTCCGGAATATCAGCACGTATCGCTTCTACATCAGATAACTTATACTGTAAGCGTTTTCCTTTTGGAACACCTTTATGAGAAATAGATGTACGCTGTCCCCACATAAACATAGAATTGGTTGCAAAATTTCCGAAATCGGCTGTTACACCATTTCTTAGACCATTAGTCAAAGCCAAGAGTAATACTAATATGGTAATACCCCAAAACACTCCAAATGCTGTCAAAAAAGTTCTGACTTTATTGGCATTTAGCGCTTCTAATATTTCGTCCCAACGGTCTTTGTTAAACATATTACTCGTCTCTAAGTGCTACAATAGGTTTAATTTTCGCTGCGCGATATGCTGGTAAAAATCCTGCTAATGCTCCTGCGACTACAAGTATAAATACTGTTGTAATCGCGGTACCAAAATCTACTTGAGGGAATTTTATAAATGGACTGTCTACTTGTGGGCCTACCAATTCTAAAACTGCTAAACCAGCAACTAAGCCAAATAGACCCGAAAACATGGTTACAAAAATAGCTTCTTGTAAAATCATTCCAACTATAGAAGATGGTACTGCTCCAAGTGCTTTTCTGATACCTATTTCTTTCGTTCGCTCCTTTACAATTATTATCATAATATTACCAACTCCTACGACACCCGCAATTATAGTTCCAATACCAATAAACCAGAATACAGCTTTTATGGTATCTACAAGTGAATATATTTTTTGAGCATTTTCAAGTGTATTTTGAACTCTTATTGCCGCTAAATCGTCAGGAGCAATAAAATGTTTTTCTTTTAAATCTCTCTCAATAGCTTCAGTAATATTTTGTGAAAGTGAAACAGCTTCATCTAAATTATCTGACATCTTTACAGTAAATGACATATTTCTAATATTATCACTTCCGTTAAATGCTCTACGTGATGAGGTTAATGGAAGAAATACCTGACTTTCTTCACGCTCTCCACCAGGATCACGATATACACCTACTACTTTAAATGAAATTCCGAAAATTGAAATGTATTGATTAATTGGGTTTTTAGTTTTGAATAAATCCATACTAACCTTATTGCCTATAACGGCTACTTTTTTACCTTCATTTATGTCAGATTGATTTATAAACCTTCCTTTTGAAATATCAGCGTTTTCTATAAACTGATTATCTGGTAACACGCCTTGAACTCGATAGTTTCCAGTTTCATTTTTATAAGCGACTTGACCTCCCCAAATGCTATAATTAGCACTTCGATATTCTAGGAACTCGTCGTAATTATTATTAATAAGGGCAAAATCATCGTCTTTCATTTGGATACGACGACCTGGGTTTAATCCTTTGTATCCTTTAGTTGTTCGCCTTGTACGAATACTAATTTGATTAGTAGCATCTTGTTGAAACTCTGAAGTTACACCGTTTTCAATACCTGAACTGAAACCTAATAAAATTACCAAAATAAAAATACCAGAAGCTACAGACAAACCCGTTAAAAAAGTACGGAGTTTATTTTTCCGTAGAGTTTCGAATATTTCTTGCCAGCGCTCTACGTTAAACATATTGTTGTGCCCTAACTTGTTCTACTTTACTATCGTCTATAATTAAGCCATCTTTTAGGTTTACAATACGCTTTGTCATTTGCGCAATATCATCCTCATGAGTTACAACAAGGATTGTTTTTCCTTCGTCATTAATACCTTGTATTAAATCCATAACCTCGTAAGATGTTTTACTATCTAGTGCGCCTGTTGGTTCATCAGCTAATAATACTTTTGGTTCACTAGCCAATGCCCTTGCAATTGCTACTCGTTGTTTTTGACCACCGGATAACTCACTTGGTAAATGATGTGACCAATCAGCAAGACCAACTTTTTCTAAATAATGATGTGCTTTTTCTAGACGTTCCTTTCGAGCCATACCACTATAAAACATGGGTAATGCAACGTTATCAACTGCTGATTTATAGTTTATTAGGTTAAAAGATTGAAAGATGAAACCTAAAAATTCGTTTCTATATTTAGCAGCTACTTTCTCGTTTAAGTTTTTTATCGGTACACCATCTAGAATGTAACTACCTGTATCTGCCTCATCGAGCATACCCAAAATATTAAGTAATGTAGATTTTCCTGAACCTGAAGAGCCCATAATTGATACTAACTCACCTTCTTTTACATCAAAGTTTATACCCTTCAAAACATGAAGAGGGTTGTTACCCATGTGGTAAGATTTGTGCAAATCCTTGATTTGAATCATAGTAAAGATGGTTAATTCATGCAATATTACACAAATCCTGAAGTGCTTTGTCCTAAGTATTTGTTAAGAATTAACATTTTGATTGATATTTATAAGACGTCTAAATACCAATATTGTTTCAGAGAAAAAAAATTAGGCTTTTGATTTGGTTCTTAAAAACTTGTAATAGATAATGTAACCAATACCACCAACTAAAATGTAAGGAATTACCATTAAGTAAACGATACCGTCGTTAATACCTTGTGCCGTAGATTGGCCTTCTTCACTTTCTAAAACAGCTCGACACATGGC
>ERZ1047472.864-NODE-864-length-25353-cov-16.557949_pt1 | contig 25353 bp, 20 predicted proteins | sample MGYA00383095_ERZ1047472 | MGnify/ENA primary metagenome ERZ1047472 (study PRJEB29581, sample SAMEA5548365) | metagenome | biome: marine; feature: coastal; material: water | depth 1 m | study: Short-term variability in the microbial, nano- and picoplankton... | reverse complement strand
AACTTTGTCCAAGACGCCTGAATATTGCGAATGACGTCACCAAGGACAATTCGAGAGATAGCATGCATGCCTCGAGACTCTTCTCTCGTCGGGCCAGGCCGGGCGTGCCCACGTCGGTACAGGGGCGCCTCTCGAGCCACGAATGGCAGGGGTACAAATTCGGTGAAACCGCCCGTTTGAAGTTGTAAATGACGAACCGCTAACAGGTGCGTTGCCCAATGCTCGGCGTGGTCAATATGCCCAAACATAATGGTCGCTGTGGAGCGCAGCCCGACCCGGTGTGCGGCCGCCATAGTCTCCAACCACTGCCCCGCACTGAGCTTGTCAGGGCAAATTTTGGCACGCACCCGATCATCTAATATTTCAGCTGCGGTCCCGGGCACGGTATCCAGCCCTGCTTCCATGAGTACTCGCAGGTAGTCTTCAATGCCCAGCCCAAGCGTCTCGGCGCCATGGTGTAGCTCAAGTGGAGAAAAAGCATGCACATGCAGCTCAGGCTCTGCAGCTTTGACCGCTTCTACAATGGTGCGGTAGGTATTGCCGTCGTAACCGGGGTGAATTCCACCCTGCAGACAGACCTCGGTAGCTCCTAGGCCCCAGGCCTCCGACGCTCTGCGTGCTAACTCGTGACCTGTAATGTCATAAGGGCGCTCGCGACCCTCTGACTTAGGTAGCCCCTTTGAAAACGCGCAAAACGCACAGCTGTACTTACAAACATTGGTATAGTTGATATTACGGTTAACGACAAACGTCACCGTTTCTCCCACCTGCTCTGACCGCAGCTGATTTGCGCATTCGTAAATCGCTTCACGATCGATATCAACGGTCTGAAACAGGCGAACCACATCGCTATGTTCGAGGGCTTCGCCGCGGTGACGGCGATCCAGAATTGCAAGAATTTCACGACTCTGACTCAGGAGGGCAGGACTCTTCGAAACCGAAGGGGGGCCTAACTCAGGCTCGCCGGGGCGCCATTGATCAGAGCGCACCCGCCCCTCAGAGTCTGTGACCTCTAAACATCGAGGACGAATGCGATCGTCTAACCAACTGGGGTCATTGAGATACTGAGCATAAACTGGCAACCGCGCCCGCAGTACTTTTCCCGCCGCCTCAGTAGCAGCTGACAGTCGTACGATTTCCGGCCAAGGTGCCTCAGGATTGACGTGATCGGGGGTTACTGGCGAGACACCACCCCAATCGTTTAACCCGGAATCCGCAAGCAACAGTAAGTCGTCTGGGGACAAGTTTGGGGGTGCTTGAATGCTTATGTCGGCCGGCAAAATTAAGCGAGCAGCAGCAATCGTCCAAAGCAACTCCAATACCGAAACATCGGGCCAATTTGCCATTCGAGTACCACTTTTGGCACGGAAGTTTTGAATAATTACTTCTTGAATGTGCCCATATTTAGTATGTAGGCGCGCAATATTTTTTAAATCACTAATGCGCTGTGTGCGATCCTCACCGATACCCAAAAGAAGCCCCGTCGTCGTGGGTATTTTGAGGCGTCCAGCACGAGCGAGTGTTGCCAGGCGTCGCCAGGGTTTTTTATCGGGGGAGCCAAAGTGCGCACCGTCTCGCGCGAGCAGCGCTGGTGAACCCGACTCAAGCATCAAGCCAAAAGACCCCATGACTGGGCGCAACTGTGCTAATTCAGCTCGAGATAATGTTCCCGCATTAACGTGGGGAATGAGTGTTGTTTCCGCAACAATCGCTTTGCAAGCAGCAGTGACATAGTCAACCGTGCTTGAGTACCCGTTCTCTGCCAGCCACACCCGTGCTGCCTTGTAACGGAGCTCAGGTTTTTCACCCAGCGTGAGTAACGCTTCCGTGCACCCTGCGGCCTGCCCCTCCCGAGCCACCGCCAAAACTTCATCAAGGGTCATATACGGCGCTGCTAAGCGACTCGGAGACTGCGCAAACGTGCAGTAGTGGCAAACATCGCGACAGAGTTGCGTCAGTGGGATAAACACCTTGGGGCTATAGGTAATAACGCGACCAAAACTGCTGTCACGCCGCTCCCGTGCACAACCTTCCATGGCAGAAAGTTCCGTCGTGGTAACGACAGGCCCAGTGTCACTGGCGATCCGATTGCTCTCAAACCTCAACACAGACCACCTGCATTTTGCTTCATCGAAACGGGCTCTTGACCTTGCCACATCACGCCTGAACTGCGAGCTGCTAGGAGCCATTTTTGAGTTGCGGGACCTACGGACATGGCCGCATTTTGGCCCCACAATAATGCGTACAGCCCAGCAGGCGTATCTACGTCAAAGGACAAACCGGGACTCTCCACAACGACACAGCACTCACTGCAAATGTTGCGACCGTATTCTCGAAAGCTGTTACTACCAAAACGAAAGACCGGCATATTGTGGGCGCTGAACGCCAAAGCATTGGTCCCGACGTTTTGGTTATCGGGGCAAAGTACCGTTTTATCGTTGTCAAACCCGGTGCTTAGCGCCTTCAGATCTACCGCATCGAGCCCTGGCAAGTCACCAAATACGACGACGTATCGCTCGCCCACAAGTTTCTCGATGCCCCCGGTAAGCATCTTGTTGAGATCAACTTCACCAGACTCGTCTTCTCGAATAACTCGCAACTTGGACACCACCGGCAGCATAGGTGGCCAACCGGGACCCTGAATGATGGTGAGCGAGCGACAATCAGACCAAGCTAGCAATGCGGCGACCACGTCCTGCGCCATCGCCAACATCAGCTCGCGACGCTGACTATTAGTTAGCACCTCAGCAAGACGGCTTTTCGCCTTGGGCAATGCCTTAAGTGGCAACACTACGTCAAACAAAGCGTTTTACTTCCTCAATCAGCTGGCTTGCCAGCGCTATTTTCTGCGTCGTATCCGTCATCATGGTATCGCATACCAGTACACGGTCACCGCGCAGCCGCAGCACCTCGGCGGCTTCCTGATCACGGCTGTCTAACACCCAAAGATCGATCAGCCCCGGATACAGCGTTTTCATTTCGTCGACCCACGATAACGCTGTCGGCTCCAGCCCTCGGTCGGTCATCAATTTTGCCAGAGGCCCCTTAACAGCCGCCCCATCTACAATAGGAGCGACAGCCATAACGGGGGCGGCATTCCCTAATGCCTCAACAATACCCGAAATGGCCAGCATTGGGGCCAAGCTGAGATAGGGGTTTGAAGGACCTAATATGACAGCGTCGCAACCTGCTTTAAGAAAGGTCAGTAAATCAGGCGCTGGAGTGGCCTCGGCGGCACCTTGAAATTGGAGAGATTCGACCTTTGGCTCACATTTTCGCCCCACAAAATAAGATTGAAAATCTAAATCACCCTCCCCGGTGGTTAAAATCGTGCGCACACGCTGTTCTGTCGCCGGCACAATTTGCAGCGCTTGAATACCGAGCCTCTCAGCAAGATCGGCCGTGACGCAGGCCAAGCTTTGCCCGGCGTCCAGCCCCACGCGACGCAACAAATGCAGGGCGATATCCCGATCACCCAGCTGAAACCAGCTGGCCCCACCTAGGCGTTCAACCTCAGCAAGTACCGACCAGCTCTCGCTCTCACGTCCCCATCCCCGTTTAGCGTCGATTGCATCTGCAACGGCGTACAACACGCTGTCGGTGTCGGGACACACCAGCAGTCCTAGATGCTCAAAGTCATCACCCGGGTTTGTCAGCACCAAAGTGTTTGCCTCACTCACAAGACCATAGAACCCTCTTGCTAATCTGGCCCCCCCGCCACCACCGGCGAGAAGCACTGTTCGCAATCTTGGTGTCATCGGAATAAATCTGCCGAATGGGGGCGTAGCAATGCTCGAGAGCTTCGCGCCCCCCCAGAAGAAAGTGGACACCCGCGAACCCAGACAGCCGGGGTACCTTCAGCGGCCTCTCCTTGCACCAGGGCCGCCGCCGCCGCGAGACCATCTGCCGTAGCTGGCTCAGTCACTCGAAGTTCGTTGCCGTAAAGATCTTGTTCGCCTACCTGATTCCAAAGCGGATCGAGACCCGCAACTCCAATGGCATGACCTGTCGTTCCCATGCGCCAAGCGCGTCCCATGCTGTCGTTGATAATCACGGGGACCGCAAAGCCGTACGCTTGGGTGCACCGCTGATGGAGCTCTGCAGCGCTGGCGTCTGGATCTGCCGGCCACAATAAAACGTGCTCGCCGTCACTTTGCGCAATATTTGAGGCATCGATGCCGGCATTTGCCAGCACGTGCCCGCAGCGGTGCTCTGCGATAATCAGCCCGGGGCGAGAGCGAACAATAGCCGTCGATTCTGACAAGATTAACTCCACCAAGCGTGGGTCCTTCCCGGTTTGAGCAGCGAGATCAATCGCCGCTGTGCTGGGCGACACGGCAGCCAAAGCGACCAATCGACCTTCAACTTTTGACACAACCTTCTGGGCCATGACTAAAATATCGCCCGGTTCGGGCGCAAGCCCCTGATTTGCAGTCGCTGAAATGACGAGGTGCACAAGGTCGTCACCGGGGCTCACCCGGGGTATCTGCTGCACCGCTGTGAGAGTAAGCACGGGAGCCATCGCGGCATCAGACCCCGGTTATACGAATGCCCGCATGGGTTTTATATTGCTTGTTTATATTGATAAGTATCGAAGTCAGTGCCTCTGCAGCCGCGGCATTATTGATCATGCCAGCGTGAAATCCCCTCACCTCTATAACCTCGAGAATATCGATTACCTGCTGACGGGCTTCTTTGTTATTACCTGTAACGAGGACATCACAATCAATAGTGTCATCACTGTTGAGGTGCGCTGCCGCAACATTTTGCAGTGCACTGACCACGCGAACGTTCTCACCCAAGGCAATTTGGGCCAATTGTCCTGCACTGCCCCCCTCGGGCAACTGTACCCGGGCAACTTTCGGGGGCACTAGGGGCACGGTTACGTCGACCACGACCTTACCTTGCACAGACCCTTTTATGCTCTCCAACGTGGGAGCATGCGCAGCAAAAGGCACGGTCACAAAAATAAGGTCTGCGGCAGCAGCAGCGTCGGGATTACTTGCTCCTGACACATTTAAAGCGCCCCAACCAGAGGAATCGCCGAGCGCTTTTAACGCTTCACCGGCTGCCTGTGCTTGGCTTTCATTGCGGGAACCGATAATGACTTTAAAACCCGCTCGGGCCAATCGACGGGCTAGACCTGCACCCAGATCGCCAGTACCGCCGACAATACCTACCGTTGTTGCGCTTTTTTCCACGATAAAACCCTCTTCCTGTACTGCTATGGTTGACAAGCACTCACGGCTTGCAGTTGTATAGTGTCACCAAGTGACTTGCTGAACACAAGTAAGTTTAGCAAACTCCTTGCCAAGACAGACAGCAAGTTTCAGGTTATAGCGAGATTGGCGCCGCAAGATCCCAACCAGCGCCGCAGCTATACTGGCTGCTAAGGATATAACACCTGCTCGATCTGGGATGGAGATCCTGTGAAATCTATTTAGCACGGGTACCACGTCGGGTCGAGCTGACAAATCAACAGCACTACGCGTAGTACCGCAGCGGTTTTTATGAGGAAGATAACAATGCAATCATCACAAACCACAGATTTTGACGCCATCGTTGTGGGCGCAGGCTTCGCAGGTGTCGCCCTCACCCACTACCTACGTGAGGCCGGCCTCTCTCTGAGAGTTTTTGATCGTGCTCCTGATATTGGCGGCACTTGGGCCTGGAACAAATACCCCGGCGCAGCGACCGATAGCGAGGGCTACTATTACTGCTTAACCTTCTCTAAAGAAGTGCTCGAGGAGTGGACTTGGTCTAAACGCTACCCCGGATGGGAAGAGACTCAAAATTATCTGCGCTTTGTCGCTGACAAGTTCGACATGTGGCCGCACCTGCAATTCAACACGGAAATAACCCGTGCAGAATATCAAGCAGACCGTGGAATCTGGATTGTGACGACTGGCGATGGTGCTACCCACACCTGCCGATTTTTCATCAGCGGCATGGGCATGATCTCCCAGCCCCAGATCCCCAATATTCCCGGCCAAACCACTTTTAAAGGGCCTTGTTTTCATTCTTCTCGCTGGCCTGAAGGACTTGAATTTGCAGGCAAGCGTGTTGGCATTATTGGCGCAGGCGCTACCACTGTGCAAATGCTACCCGAGGTCGCTAAAACCGCCGCCAGCGTCACGGTTTTTCAACGTACACCCAACTTTGTAATGCCCGCGATGCAAAAACCCATGACGCCAGAGTGGGAAAAGGAAATCAAAGAAAACTACCAAGAAATTATCGATAAGTGCCGCAATCACGTCTTCGGTATGGGCTTTAACCCGCCCTCCGGTAGAACGGTTGCCGAAAGCACACCAGAAGAAGTGCAGCAGGTCTTTGAGGAAAATTGGCATGGCAGCTTTCGCTGGGTTTTTGAAACCTTTGACGACCTTCTGGCAACCCCAGAAGCTAACAAAGCGGCGGCTGACTTTATTATTGAAAAAATGATCAAGGCCAAGGTTGAGGATCCTGAAACAGCGGAGCTGCTCACGCCCAAAGGCTATCCACTATTTGCCAAACGTCCACCTCTCGATCACGGCTACTACGAAGCTTTCAATCGCGATAATGTGAAGCTGGTCGATATCAAAGACTACGAGCCGATTGTTGAGATCACTGAGACGGGGGTTCGTACCACGCAGAATCATCACGAGTTCGACATCATCGTGCTGGCAACGGGCTTCAAGGCCTACACCGGTGCACTGGAAGCCATGGACATTGTTGGCGAGGGCGGTCAAATTCTTCGGGATAAATGGCAGGACCAATCCAGTTCAATTATGGGCGTTGCCGTTGCTGGTTACCCTAACTTTTTTATGGTGACGGGCCCCCAAGCCCCCTTTGCGAATTTGCCCACATCTATCGAACAAAATGCCCAGTGGATTAGTGAGTGCGTTAAGAAGATGAATGCTGAGGGCAAGCAGGTCTTTTATCCTAGTGCCACTGCTGAAGAAGAGTGGACCAATTTAACCGCTGAAATTCACGCACAAACTATGATGGCAGAAGGGGACAAGGTGAACTCTTGGATGATGGGGGCCAATCGTGAAGATCGTAAAGCGCGGGTGCTGATATTCTTTGGAGGCGCCCATGTGTACTACGACAAACTCAAAGAATCGTCTGATGCAGGCTTCCCTGAGCTCGCTTTTGCTGACACCGCTGCCTGAGACAACCGAACCTCATGGTTAATAGCCCCGGACTGGCGGTCACCCCAGTCCGGCTCGCTCACATGTTACCTGTAAACTCACCGCTGACAGCACCGTGATTCAAACGCCACTGTCAATGGTAAAGACGTTTTATCGCAGAGCTCCGCAGGCAGACTGGCCAGCAGTGACCCCCCTGCTACACCCCGACTTCGAAATTATAGAATCACCCGCCTTGCCTTTCTCTGGTCACTATCAAGGGCTCGAAGGCCTCAAGGCGTTAGGCCGAACACTGGTCGCCAACTACAGCCGCTTTCAGGCAACGCCGCAATCGTATTACGAGGGCAGCGACGGTGTAGTTGCGCGAGTTACGTTATCGGCGATCGTGCGTGATGGAGGCCGTTCCTTTGATACTGAAATTGCCGAGTGCTTTGGCTTTACCGATGGCCTTATTCGAGAGATCCGGCCTTTTTACTGGGATGCTAGATTGCTGCAACCCAAAGTTTAAGCCCAATAGGTGCTTGAGCTAAAAGCCGGTCGAACACCATTTAGTCAAGCGCTTTTGATCCACACCAACGCTTCAGGGCAACCGCTCTGCCGGCATAGCGAGGCTGGTCAATAGTGAGGCGCTCCAAGGTTGTAAGACGAAGGTGGTCCCAAATAACCTCGCTGATGCAGAGCTCAAAGTCAGTACGCAGAGCCGTTGCCAAAGCTGCGCTGTCGTAACCTAGCGCCGTCAATCTTTGCGTTTGTCGCTGAGCGTAAGGCGTGCCCAGTTGCAGTGCACGATCAACAATTCCCAAGGCGTTGTTCGCTACCCTCGAAGCGAAAATGCCGTGCCCAGAGGCGGCCGCTAAAACCTCATTTTTATTCCACTGAGTCAACGCACTCACCACCTCAACGTATTGAACTTCCTCATCCGTGGGCAACTCGGGACTCAAATTTTCGGGCGGCGCTGTTAACGGCCTGCCTGTACCGGGTCGCTGGCCCTCTAGCGCCAGCAAAAGATCAATCTCTACCTCGGAGATACGCCGGCCGATAATAGTGCGCTCTACGGTGGGTACCGAGCCATCGCGAAATGTGCTGCCCAACCTTAAACAGGTGACGCCCCACCACAGAATGTTGAAAACCATCCACCAATCAAAATTCTCTCGAGGAACCCTTTTTCCACTCGCCTTTTCGTAGTCTGCGAGCCATTGCTCCTGGGTGGCGAATCCACCTGCTTCCAAATCGTACTGACCAAAGCGCCAGCTGGGTATGCAGAGAAACGAAATATCTCGCAAGGGATCACCAATGTGCGCCAACTCCCAGTCGAGAACCGCCGTCAACCCATCCTCGTCCACGAGGAAATTACCCATCCGGAAGTCAGCGTGAACAAGTCGATACTCCTGCGGTTCGGGACAATGACGAGCCAACCAGCCGAAAGCCAACTCGAACACGGGGTTAGACGACCCAAATTGTCGATAAAAGCGCTCTTGTTCCTCAAGCAACACCCTTGGCGACTGAACGGGTAAGGTTGGGGGCAAGTCAGCCGGATCGATACTGTGAATGTGCGCTAGCTCGCGAGCGCATTGACTACTGAGGTGCTGACACGCGTTGGCATATTCAGGCTTATAAAGCAGACGGTTCGGCAGCGCTTCCCCCTCAACACAACTCATGATGAAACCCTCACCCAGCTCGCCGTCTGCCGGGAGTTCGGCGATAACCTCAGGCACCTTAAGCCCTCGCCGATGAAGGTAATCAATAAGTCCGGCCTGAGTGGCCAATGAAATAGAACCCACGTCATTGTCCGCGCCAATATCATCCTGAAATGCCGCAGTGGGTACTGATAAAAAAGGCAATCGGCGTAACACCAGAGGACGGTCGGCGTAACAAAAACGCCAGCTCTCCATACTTGCGCCGCCCGAAAGCTGCGTGAGCTCAGTGATATCACCCGGGCCGAGCTTCTCAGCGCACAAACTTTCTAGCTGTTCTTTTTTATCGTGCATACCCGACTCCCGGAGCCCAATGAAACCCAACCGCCCCCAAGGGGTGAATGGTCGATTCAAATATTAGCGACGGCTATATACTTCAGCACCACCGATAAAAGTTTGCTCAACAACCAGCTCGCGAATATCCGACGGCTCAAGTGGGCTTCCCGATAACACCACCATGTCGGCTAGCTTCCCCGACTCCAAAGATCCGATGTCTTTATCCAAAAACACCTGCCACGCGGCATCAATGGTGACTGCGCGCAGGGCTTCCACAGGGGACACCCGCTGCTGTTCGCCCAGCACTTCCCCCCCCGTGGTTATCCGGTTCACCTGGCTCCAAACCACCTGCAGCGGCAACATTGGGGTGACAGGGGTATCCGCGTGGGAGCTGTAACGAACTCCCGCGTCGAGTGCCCAGCGTGCAGGACTCATATTGGCAGCCCGTTCGGGCCCCATAAAAATTCCGGCATGGCGATCGCCCCAGTAGTACGTATGACTGGAGAAAAAGCTGGGCGTTATACCTAGGTCAGCCATGCGCTGGATTTGGTCATGACGACTCATTTGCGCATGAATAAATAGTGGGCGGACTTCGGGCCAAGGCTGCGACTGTTGTGCCGCCTCAATGGCGTCGAGGGCATCATCTACCGAAGCGTCCCCGTTGACGTGGATAGCATACTGAACTTTCTGGCGATGTAAGCCTGCCACCTGTCTAAATAGATCCTCCCGAGAAACCGAGGGGTAACCACGGTAAAAAACATCACCCTTGTAGGGCTGGTAATAGGGTTCACTCAAGTAGCCGGTGTAACCCTGAATACTGCCATCTGCAATGATCTTCACCCGAGGCAGTGATAATCGTCCTGAGGCCAGCACTTCAGGCCGCCACTCCCCAGATAACACCTCAGCTTCAACTTCTTCGAGCAATGGAAACAAGGCAACCCGTTGGGGAAACACATTAAGTTCACTCAATGGTCCTAGAAGCTTTGCGAGCCCCAGGGGCATGCCCCCCGCTGACGCTGTAGTGACACCCGCCTGCAGATACTCTCTCGCCGCATAAGTCGTCATACGGATGCCATCGGTCAGTCCAATATCGAGGGCTTTCAGCAGGGCCTGCCTGGCAGCGGTTTCTTCTAGTACTCCGTTGGGCCGCCGACCGTCCGGAGAGTTCGGATCTCTCTGAATAACTCCCCCCTCCGGATCAGGGGTACTTTCGTCAATACCCATTTCCGCCAGAGCCGCTGAATTCACCGCGTAGAGATGCCCAGAAACGTGACCAATCGCAATGGGGCGGGTTGTCGAGACTTGGTCAAGATCTTCTCGAGTAGGATGTCGACCCTCGGCTAGGAGCGTGTCGTCGTAGCCAAAGCCGGTCAGCCAGTCATTGGGGCGCGCCTCGTGAGCGCTTTTGAGGCGCGCCAATAACTGAGCCATGTTTTCGATACTGCCGATCGGTGGACTGTTAAGGTCGGTTGAAAAAACCACTTGCCCAGACCCGGGAAAATGCCCGTGCGCGTCGACAAACCCGGGCATCAGTGTCCTACCCCGCAAATCTGTGACTATTGTTTCACGGGTTACCTCAGCCAAAATGTCTTCGGTAGAACCAACGCGGTCAATGCGCGCGCCCCGCACACTCATGGCATCCACAACTTGATTCTCAGCGTTCATTGTTAAAATCTGGCCGTTTATGAAGACTTGGTGCTCGGGAGCCTCGGGGGGACGGGTAGCAATTTGGAAAAGTATGTACAGCCCCAATAAAAAGGCCGCCAAGACCGAAAGGCCAACGCGATAGGACATGATTTACCTCAAGTCGATTTAATAATGGGGTGGTGGCGCGTCAAGAGGCAAAGAATCAACCTCATCAAGACGTGCACCTTGGGTCTTAATCTCACCGTGGAGCATACGCAACTGAGTTTGCAGCTCCAAAATCTGTTGTTGCTGGCTGGCCATAGCCTTGTCGAGGCCTGAGACCGTATTTTCCAGAAACGCAATCTGGGATTCGAGATCGGATTGTGAGTCGTTCATGTTCATTGGCTCCCTTGCGCCGCCAGCGTACTATACTCGCGCGGCAACTGGAGATCTTCCGTGAACAAAAAAAACACCACCTCGAATTTGGTCTTTTCCACCGACGGCGGACGTCTATGCCCCCAGTGCCAGCGCAAGCTCACTCACTGTGTATGTGGCAAAGCCGCACCCAAGTTGGAGGGCGACGGTATTGCCCGCATACGGCGCGAAACCAAAGGCCGAGGGGGCAAAGCCGTGACCGTCATTGAAGGCCTGCCCGTGAGCGCTGACGTCCTGAAAGACACCGCAAAACGCCTCAAGCAGCGTTGCGGTGTAGGCGGTGCTGTGAAAGACGGAAATATCGAAATACAGGGAGATCAGCGCACTGTTTGCAAGGAGGTCCTTGAAAAACTCGGCCACACCGTCAAGTTGTCCGGTGGCTGACCCATCTGTTGTTCTAGGACATCGTAATCAGGGTTTTTTGCCCCGTTGCCTTTCGACCATAGGTTTGAACCGCTGACAATTCCAACGCTTGTTCAAGGGAAATACGGTCGGAGTATTCACTGGCAAAGGTTGTTTTTAAACCTGATAGAACCCGCTGCTGCATCGCAAACATACGCTCAAGGCCCGCACGCTGCAAAAAGGGCATCAGCAACCAGCCACTTACACTCCATGCAAAACCATAGCCTCGCGTGAGGGCAGTAGGCGCTGGATCTAACATGCCATAAATGTAGATCTGCTTGTGTTCGTCTGAACCATAACGACTCCAAACAGGCATTCGTTTTTGCGCAGCAACTTCCATCGCCGTCAAAATTTGGTTGCTGAGCGTGCCACCACCAATGGGATCAAAGGCAACGGTTGCTCCCGTGGCCTCTACGGCCGCCGTTAAAGCTTTTTGAAAATGTTCATCTGTGGAATTTAAAGCATGCTCGGCGCCCAGCCCCTTTAATAACGCGACCTGCTCATCGCTGCGCACAATGTTAACCAACGGAATACCATCTTCAGCACAAATACGGTGCAGCATTTGCCCAAGATTAGACGCCGCCGCAGCATGGACAATCGCCTTATGTCCCTCCATTTTGGCGGTCTCAACAAATCCGAGGGCTGTCATTGGATTGACCACACAAGAGGCGCCCTCCTCTGCTGTGACATCATCTGGAAGCGCCATGCATTGCATTGCCGAGATACAGCGGTACTGAGCAAATAGCTCACCACCAAAAACCCCTACGCGCTTACCCATTAGCGCCTGAGCCTCGTCATTTGAACCCGCAGCCACCACTGTGCCGGCCCCCTCGTTACCCGCGGGGAGCCATTGGCCCACTCGAGTCTTCATGGCGCGCATCATGGCTTCTGGCACAGGAAGGCTCACTGCCGGAAAACCGTTACGCTCACCAGCTGCCGCCGTATCGGTGTTTAAGATTCCGAACATTAAACCCAAATCTGACGGATTAATGGGCGCTGCCTCGACCTTAATCAAAACCTCATCGGGCCCGGGCTCTGGAATGTCGACTTCGAACAGCGCACATTCAATCGTATTGTTTTCATGGACACAGGACTGTAGCTGTAGGCTCTTCATCGTCATCCTCGCTTAACTTAGGGGTGAGTAGTGAGTTCATTTTGCCGCAATAATTCAGGCTCGCGACCGGCCCTTTGATCGTAGATAACCGCGTAGGCGAGTACGTTTTGAACATACTCGCGAGTTTCCTTAAAGGGCAGACTTTCAATCCATTGATCCGTAGGCACCTCAGAATCCACCCAGCGACGGACGCGGTGTGGCCCAGCGTTGTAGCCCGCCAATGCCTTGGGACGATGCTGGGAAAAACGGTCCAGCAAATCGCGGTAATAATGGGCGCCTATCGCGACGTTGTATTCTGCTTGCTGCAACTGCGTGCTCCGAAAAGCAATTCCCTTTTTCCGCGCGACCATTTTTCCAGTGCTAGGCATCACCTGCATTAAACCCAGCGCCCCCACCGGCGAGCGCGCCAAGGGATCCATCGCGCTTTCCCGTCGCGCTATAGACAGCAACTCAGTGATGGAGACCGATTCTTTCTCTGCGTAAGTCTGAAAAATGGGTTGGAACGACTCAGGAAATCGAAGCTCAAGCTCATCCCATGCTCCAGCGCTGTTCGCTGCATGAATAGCAAAATAATCCCAACCCTTGTCTATTGCGATTCGGGCCGCGGCTACTTTTTTTGTATCGCTGAGGCGGTCAATCATGGTTCGCCATTCCAAACGGGCCGCTTCAGCCTCGTTTAACGCTAACAGTTCGACCACTCTTGCGAGTGCGGGGTCATCAAAATGCTGGTCGACGTCTGCAGATGCACCCGCCAATTGGTAAGGCAGTTCTAATTGCTGTGCCGCCAAAAATCCGTAGTAACTCCTATTATTGGCCAGTTCGCTAAGATTTCTTTCAGCGGTTTCCTCGTCATTGAGGATCATCTGCGTTTTCGCCAACCAGTAACGCCATCTGTCATTTTCTCGAGCATCGCTGGTAAGCCAAGCAAGTCCCTGACTCACAGCCTCCCATTTGGCGGCTTGAATTTGCTGTCTAAGATAAATTTCTGTCAACTCGTCATCCCGCAGGCGCGCCAATGTTTCTACGATCCACGGCTCCGGGGCTGCACTCTGGGCGAATAGACTGTGACGAGTAATTAGCGCTTCCATGGCCTCTAATTGCAAATCACTGTAGGGCTGTATTCCTCGAGAATTTTCCAGCGCTACTTTGGCTTGACCTGGGTTAACCCTAGCAAGCCGCCGTATCCCCACAGTCAGCAGCTGGGCATGATAAACATCCGCTGCATGGCCATGGTTTACCAACAGATCAGGGCGCCGATAGATCGCCGCCATTTCTTCGAGGAGCAAGGACAGCTGCGGCGAGGCAAAACGTTTTAAATACCGAATCAGATGTGGTGTTTTTGCGTCAAAAGCTTTTAGCGCTCGAGACCACACCAGCGCATCATCAGGGCCGGAACCCTCGGCTATCCAGCGCTCAAAAAGAATATCGCAAGCATCGTCTTGGGATTTTCCAACATTCCAAAGACGTGCGGCGCCCCGCCAAGCCTCATCAACGTCTCCGACAGTGCGCTGGGCACGATAGTAATAGCACTGCAACTCAACATCTCTAGGGGCCCGTTCAGCGACGCTTAAAAAAGACTTCCAATGACGATCTCGACCTTTATGGAGCAGGTATGCATGACGAAAGCGATCGTGAAGCGGTGTTTCATAAGCCTCAGCTAAAAACGCTTTCGCTTCATGCGGCTTCATATCGTGCAGCTGCCCTATGAGGGCTTCATAGTCGAGGTACTGAACCAGAGGGTAATCAGCAAGCTGCATCCTGATAGCACGATATCGAGGACCCATCCCCGTTCGTAATTCAGTGAGGGCCTGTTCGTAAAGCACCCGTTGCTTCGAATATTTTTCAGCTGTTTTGCTGGGAGTCACTGAAGTTTCCGGGGCTATTACCGATGCCATCACCGAAGCCTCAAAACCGCCAAGCACACAAAGGGCTACTATCAGGAGCCCGGCACCACGTGTCACAATTCCATTTACCCTTTAATTTTGGCCTATCGCCTAAACATGGCGACGGGCACCCCCAATTTCAAATCTCTGGGTTAGCATAGGGATTTGAACGAAGCTTGCCTACAAAGGTTTTAAAAAATAGTGATAAAAGATGCTGTACGTCTCACTCAATTCAGTCACGGCGCTGGATGCGGTTGTAAAATAGCGCCTGATGTCCTCGGTGAAATACTCTCAGGCAGTCAAATCGACCCGGAGCATTACCCAAATTTACTCGTGGGCAATCACAGCCGCGACGACGCTGCTGCCATCGATCTTGGCGATGGCCGAGCCGTGCTGACCACTACCGATTTTTTTATGCCCATCGTCGACGATCCCTTTGACTTTGGCCGCGTAGCCGCCACCAATGCGATCAGCGACATTTATGCAATGGGGGGCCGCCCTTTGGCCGCCATCGCCATTTTGGGTTGGCCCATCGAAAAATTAGCACCCGCCATTGCCGCCGAGGTTGTCGCAGGAGGACGCAGCGTGTGTGCATCTTTGGGCCTGCCTTTGGCCGGAGGACACAGCATTGACTGTCCAGAACCTGTCTTTGGACTGGCGGTGACCGGGGAGGTCCCTATTGAACATCTCAAACGCAACAGCACCGGACGTGCCGGAGACCGCTTATACCTAACCAAACCCCTTGGCATCGGTATTCTTACCACCGCAGAGAAGCAGGGTAAGCTCCAGGACTGCCACCAAGGTCTTGCGACCCAACTCATGTGTCAGCCTAATCAGATTGGACAGCAACTGGCCGCCATCCAAGGCGTCAACGCAATGACCGATGTCACGGGGTTCGGCCTAATGGGTCACCTTTTGGAGTTTTGCGAGGGAGGGAGCTTGAGCGCTAAAATCAGCAGACAAGCGGTGCCACTAATCGATGGTTTGACCGACTACGTTGCCCAAGGCTGCACGCCCGGGGGCACAGCCCGAAATTTTAACGCCTGCCAAGACCATACAATTGCGCTTAGCGCGCTTGATCAATCGATCTTTTGTGACCCGCAAACAAGTGGCGGCCTCCTTGTCGCCGTTGCCCCAGACGCGACGGCAGAAGTCGAAAGACAACTTATTGCTGCAGAACTACCTCATGAGAGCATTGGCGAATTGTTGCCGATAAGCGGTAGCCTCAGCCAAATTCAGATCACTGGCTGATTGCCGCGTGTCTGATATTGATAATTTTCCTACGCTGTTCCGAACTCAGGTACCACTGATCGACACTCGCGCACCTGTTGAGTTTGAGCGTGGCAGCATGCCTACAGCAACTAATTTACCCCTCATGAATGATACTGAGCGTGAAGCGGTCGGCCGTTGCTACAAGAACGAAGGGGCTGAGGCAGCCATTGCGCTTGGCCACCAGCTCGTCACTGGCAGCCTAAAAGAAGACCGTATTGCTGCATGGATAAAATTTGCCAACGAGCATCCTGACGGGGCTCTTTTTTGCTTCCGAGGGGGAATGCGCTCAGGCTTAGCGCAGCAATGGCTAAAAGATGCCGGCATTGACTATCCCCGTATTAGCGGCGGATACAAAGCACTCCGGCGCTGGTTAATTGATTCCAGCGACAATATTTATGCCCAGGGAACCTTCCTTGTCGTGGCCGGAAAAACAGGCTGCGCCAAAACTCGACTCATCAACCACGGTGCCTCAGGAGGGCGACTACCGGGAGGGATTGATCTTGAAGGCATGGCCAATCATCGCGGCTCATCTTTTGGACGAAGAGATGGAGGTCAGCCGACGCAGATTAACTTTGAGATCGCCGTTGATAGCGCAATTTTTAACGCCAATGACGAGCCCGTGCCGTTCATAATCGCAGAGGATGAGAGCCGACTGATCGGTCGCTGCGCCCTGGCTCAAAACCTTCAGGACTGCCTTAAGTCGGCACCCATGGTTGTAGTAGAGGCCAGTCTTGACGCACGCGTTGAACACTCATTTGAAAACTATATCTTGGCTAACCTGGCAGACCTGAAAAGGCGATTAGGTGACACCAAAGAAGCCTTCGAACATTTTTCCAGCGACCTTTACGCCGCCCTTGATCGCATCAAAAAACGTTTAGGGGGCGTGCGACATCACGAGCTCACGCGCCAGCTCGATGACGCAATTGCCAGCCACCTTAAGGGCGACACGAGTGTTCATCGTGGTTGGATTGCCACCCTGCTTCGCGACTACTACGACCCAATGTACAACTACCAACTCGAAAATCGTAAAGAGCGCATTATTTTTCGCGGCAGCGAAGGCGACGTCGCGGAATTTCTGCTAGCACAGCAGCATGAGCCTACGCCCGAGTAAGCACACTCAAAACCTCTAAATGCGGCGTCTGAGGAAACAAATCGAGTGGCGTGACTCGCGCCAAGCGGAACCCCTTCGCTAAAAAGTCTTTACAGTCCCGAGCCCAGGTCGCGATATCACATGCCACGTAAATCACTGTCTCTAGCTCTTTAAGCGCACCGAGAAACGGCGCACGCACCTTGAGCCCCTCTCGAGGCGGGTCTAATACTAACGCCCGAATCCCCTCTTGCTCGCTTATCCAAGCCTCAACCGCCGGTAGCGAAAATAGATTCAACGCATGGGCCTGAATCCGATCAGGCGCCACGTAAGAGAGCTGCTGTAACGCCTGCTGATCACCCTCTACCGCCACCACTGTTTTAAAATGCGTCGCCAATACCTCGGTGAAATTGCCTGAGCCCGCAAACAACTCCAGCACTGGCGCATCTGGTGAGATCGACGCAATGGTCTGTGCCAGCCACTCCCGCATGACCGCATTTTGCTGCGTATTGCCCTGACGAAACGGGAGGCGTTTGTTCAGCGATGGCTCTTCCAAGTTGTCATCAAGATCAATCGTCTGCCAGTCTTGTTTACGCGCTCGCCAGGTAGGGTTGGGTAATGCTTTGCGCAAACTTGCCAGAACCTCCCTGTTGCTAGCACTGAGAATCGGGCAGGCAGTGACATCGATCAACGTTCGAGTTCCTGCCGCCACATAACCCAGCTTCGAACCGTCGGTTTTTAGCTGCGCCCGATTTCGATAACCCAGCTCATTTGGGGCAACCAACAACGCATCAAGCTGCGTGGTACCGTCGCCTAAGCCTTGGATGGTTGATTTCAGACGCAGCACTTTGGCTGCACTCTGTGCCTCGTAAGGCATAAACATCCAGGGGCAACCACCACAATGATCTGAGCTGTCTCCGTGATGCCGACACGGCGCTTCTCGACGCTGCGGGTCGGCCTTTTTGAGGGTAATAACTTGACCTAGACCGACTTTGCCCTGCCGCCCCACAACCCGAATTTCCGCGACCTCATCGAGCCACACTCCGGGCACAAAGAATGTTCTACCATCGGGATGACTCACAACGCCGCGACCATCACTGGTTAAATCACGCACTCGCCCCTCAAAAGCGCCCTCGTGCTTAAAGCTCGCATGGCTTTTCTTCGCTGCTCGCCGGTGTCTTGGCATAATCCCGCCGTGTGCCTCTGCTAATGCGTTACGGTACGACAATTCGGTCTAACATTCTCGCCTGCCCGAGCGGAGTCACGAAAAACACACCGACCTTTAACTGCACATTGATCGCATTATTCACCCGAAGCGCATAAACCCCCGGAGTGCTTGGCCCTTTGGTACACCGCCCTCCCTTGCTAGCGCCCCCGCATAGGGCGCATTGACGCCACCTCCAATGAGTAAGCCCTGCATCGCGTTCGACCGTGCAACGGCTGCCACTCGCTTAAGGGACCACTTGAGGGCCACTAATGGGCCATGGAAAGGCATTTTTTACAGACGTCGGCTCCCATTTTTTTCGATTTTTTCTACACAGGTGACAGAGTTTGGCTACTGGGAGGCTTAGGGCTTATCATAAGCGCAACCGCCCGTGGCACAGCTGGATAGCGCGGCCCCCTCCTAAGGGGCAGGTCAGAGGTTCGAATCCTCTCGGGCGGGCCAATTTTCCCACTATCGTTGGGCTTACAATGCTCAGTTGTATTTGATCATTGTCAAATTACAGGAACGATCTTATCCGTAGAGGGCGGCTTGACCACTGCCTGAGGTGCAACAATTAAATTACGGAGGTGGGCCGTTTTTCTCCAAATTTCGAGCTATGAGCGAACCTAGATAGGCGCGATTTCGAGATGATTGAGCGTCACCTTTGAGTCATAAAGCTGGGTTGCGTGAGCGGATTTTTTCCAATACCCCATTAACTTTGCTTATGCTGAGTATCGAGAGCTGTCTCTATTATTGCGTCTTTTATTGAGTCTTGTATTCATGCTGCCAACCTCCTTTGCAATTTCGACCCCAAACCACCTCGCTTTCCGGCGACGAGCCAATCGCTGGGTGCCAAAGATGCTGGCTTGTCTGGTGATTCTGTGCGGCTTCGAGACTGCATCAAGCACGGTTGTCGCGGAAGAGCAGAAAGTTTGCCGCCCCGCAGACCTGCTCCTACACAATGCGGTTGTTTACACCGCCGATGCGCTTAACTCACAGCATGAAGCCTTGATCATTGACAATGGGCGCTTCGTATTTGTCGGCACAAATCGTGAGGCTGCTACCCTTGGGTGCGGTACTGAACGTGCCGTTGACCTCAAGGGGGCAACCGTATTCCCGGGCTTTACTGACAGTCACCAGCACCTTGAAGGTGTGGGGCGACGAACTAAAACGCTAAGTTTGTTTGGCATTGATACCTTGGAAAAAACCGTCGCTGCAATAGAGCGATGGGCAGATGATATTCCACCCGGGGACTGGATTTTGGGACGCGGTTGGATTGAACGTGAGTGGCAGGGTGAGCGCCGATTTTTAACGCGTTGGGATGTTGATCGATTTTCAGAAAGTAAGCCGTTATTCATGCCGCGGGCTGATGGTGTCTCAGCTTTGGTGAACACCAAAGCGCTGAACTTGGCCGGCATCAACAAGACCACGCCAGACCCCGAGGGAGGACGTTTTGAACGTGATGATGAAGGCGAGCTTACCGGTTATGTTTTGGGCAAGGCGATGGCGCCGTTCAGAGCCATATTACCGTCTGAAACTGATGCTTTCATTGCTGACAATCTCCTGCGAGGGATGAGAGCAAATGCTGCTCTGGGTTGGACTTCGACACACGATGCTGGAATGTCTTGGCGAGAGCTTCGGCTGCTGCAGAATCTTCGGACACAGGGGTTAATGACCCATCGCGTTTACGTGGCTGTCCCGATATCGGCGGCTGAGCCATTACTCGAGCAAGGTCCTGAGCAATCTGATGATGGCTGGATCGACCTTCGTGCCATCAAAGTGTTTATCGATGGCACGTTGGGTTCAAGAGGCGCTGCTCTGTTGGAGCCTTATGCCGATGCTGACCATCGCGGATTCATGGACCGAACGACCAAAGCAGAGCTGATGCCAGTTTTAGCGAGTGCGCTTAGACAGGGCGTGCAAATCATGACCCATGTAATCGGCGACCGGGCGGTTCGGGAAACACTCGACTGGTATCAAGAAGCGCGGGACTTAACTCCTGAGACTCAGTGGAAAAATACGGACCTCAGATGGCGTCTCGAGCATGCTCAAATTATTCCGCCCGAAGATCAGAAACGCATCAAAAATATGGCTGTCATTCTCTCTATGCAGCCCAGTCATGCCATTGGCGATCTAAATTTTGCAGCTGATCGTCTGGGTAAGGAACGCCTCAAATACGCCTACCCCTGGCGCCCGCTCATCGATCAGGAAATTCTCATTGTTGCTGGCTCCGATGCGCCCGTAGAAGCCGGCGACCCCAGAATTGAGTTTTATGCCGCCATTACAAGAAGCCGGTTAGACGGTTCTTCCGGTGAAGGGTGGTATCCAGAGTATGCCGTTGATCGATTTGATGCATTGCGCATGCTGACGACATGGCCAGCCTTTGCCTCCTTTCAGGAACACAACCGTGGCTCTATTGAAGTGGGGAAGCAAGCCGATTTATCGATATTTGATACCGATTTCATGACAGCCGATCCGTCTGAGATTCTAACCGCTAAAACGTTGATGACAGTCGTTGATGGCCGCGTGACATTCCAGTCGCTGAATGCCATAGAACGCTTGGGACCATCAAATCCCAAGAGACAATAGAAGTGGTGCACACACAAACATTGCCCGATTGGTCTCGCGCCCACGGCGCACCGCTATTTGCTGCGCAACTGCGCTATCGACCTGAAGACTTTCAAGTGACGGAGGAACTTGGCTGGGACCTCAGCGACGACGGCGAACATGACTACCTATTCATTGAAAAAATTGGTGCCAACACGCAATGGGTAGCAAAGCAATTGGCGCAATACGCCCAAGTCCCAGTAAAAGACATTGGTTTTGCCGGGCTCAAAGACAGGCACGCCATTACTCGACAATGGTTCAGTGTGCCACGGTGGAATTCTCCTGACTGGTCTGGATGTAACGTTGAAGGCGTTGAAATTCATCGTCTCGAGCGGCACCGCAGGAAGCTAAAGCGTGGCGCTCATCGCGGAAATAGTTTCACCATCAAACTACGGAGCTTGTCCACCGTGGAGATGGAGCCCATCGATCAACGCATAGCCAAACTGACGAACCAAGGGGTGCCCAACTACTTTGGTGAGCAGCGTTTTGGTCGCAATGGCGGCAATCTGGGATTGGCCGAAGAGTGGGCTGGCGGCAAGCGGTTAGCTCGAGAAAAGCGTGGCCTTGCGATTTCCACGATTCGCTCCTTTATTTTCAATACAGTGCTTTCAGAACGCGTTGCGCAGTCAACATGGAATCAGTTGCAACCCGGCGATAAAGCCAACTTAGAAGGATCGGGAAGTGTTTTTGACTTACCCGATATCGATGCCAATCTGGTCGATCGATGCCAAGCCATGGACATACATCCGTCTACCCTCCTGGTGGGTGACGGGTCAAATTTCAAACCTGAACACTGGCAAACAGCGTTAGCCAAGGCGCGCGTAAACGAGGGGCAGCGCAGTCTGAGGCTCAAAGTCACGGATCTCACCATTGAGGTTGTGGCGACTCATGTTGTACTCACTTTTTCCCTTGGGCGCGGCGCCTATGCGACCGCCGTCCTTCGCGAGCTATGCTCATGGTAAACGAGAACGCAATATCCTCGCGCCAGCATTCTCTAGTGAACTTCAATCAGCCGCGAAGTATGTTCCCAGAGTCACCCGGCTTATTTTGATTATCATGAACGGCTTAACCACTCATTATTTTTAACATTCCATCCGAGGGTAATACTGTGCAAGCATTACAACTGAGCAACTTTGGGGCCAGCAACTTATCACTGGTCGCTAACGCACTACCCGAGCCGCAGGAACACGAAGTTGTGGTGAGGCTAGAAGCGGCTTCTTTGAACCCTCGAGACAGTCAAATTATTGCAGGGCAATTTACAACCGCTGTCGACTTTCCACTGGTTCCCTTGTCCGATGGCGCAGGCACCGTCACTGCAGTGGGCGCAGCAGTAAGCCGTTTCAGTGTAGGCGACAGCGTTACCACCTTGTTCTTCCCCAACTGGCATTCAGGGGAGGCAACAGCAGGAGAGAGAGCCATATCGACTGGGCTAGAAGTGCCCGGGGCAGCTCGAGAAATAGGCATTTTCCACGAAGACTCCCTAGCGCGCTCCGCCCCACACTTATCCGCCGCCGAAGCGGCATGCTATCCCTGTGCAGGCCTAACGGCTTGGTCGGCCCTCTTCGATAAATCATGTGTCACTGAAGGCAGCTGGGTTCTAGTTCAAGGAACGGGTGGCGTGGCGACCATGGGCATTCAGCTAGCAAAAGCCGCGGGCGCCAAGGTCATTGTTATTTCATCTAGCAACGACAAACTTGCAAAGGCGCAAGGACTTGGTGCAGATCATTTAATTAACTATCTCGAGAATCCCGAATGGGGCCAACAAGCATTTGAATTATCAGGACACGGTGTCGATGCCGTCCTCGAAATTGGAGGTACTGCAACCCTTGAAAACTCACTCAATGCTATTCGCCATGGTGGCCACATTAATATCATTGGGTATATGGCCGGTATCGAAATGGGCATCACCGTATTTCCGCTAATCATCAAAAATGCCAACTTCCACGGCATAGGAACAGGTAATCGAGACAGCTATGAGAGCCTTATGAGTTTTGTGGCAGACCACCGTCTCCACCCGCCAATTCATCAACGTTTTCGAATGAATGAGTTGCAGCGAGCGTTAAACGTACTAGATAACGAAAGTCCCTTTGGTAAGGTTGTCATTGATATCGCAGAAACCTAACGCCCAACGACTCATGACGTTTGAAGCCTGCACGAGTGGGTAGCTGGAGAAGTTTTTCTCTAGAACAGAGAACTCAGGGGTGCAAACAGCACATCGAAACTAATCTGAGTGCGATGAACGGCTTCACCGGCTACGGCCCATGAATTTGTATTGCGTCGGAATAATTTCTTGGAGACACGCCAAACCACATTTTAAAGGCATTTGAGAAGGCACTCGGGTCTTTATAGCCCAGCTCCGATCCAATTTGCGCAATCGGCACGTTGCAACTCAATTGACTTAGCGCATGGCTTTTCCTGACGCCCGTCAGAAGCTCCTGAAAACACGTGTCTTCAGCTTTCAGGTTTCTTTGAAGTGTCCTGACCTCAACCTTTAGAGCCTTAGCGATTGTTTTCTGGGTAATGGCGCCGCGCCTTAGTTCCGCAATCAGTAACCACTCTACCCGCTGCTTCCAAGCAGCAGCTTTTTGTGCTGTCAATTGCTGCCTCGCTAAGACATCGTGAGCCCGGGCAAGTTTTTCGTTGGAGTTGACTCTTTGTTGACGCAGCAACGAGGTGTCCCACCACACTTTAAAAGTGGGCGCTGACCACGTAATGTTCTCGCCAAAACACGCAGTCCAAGGGTCAGGATCGTCGGGCTTACTCTGCGTCAGTTCCACTGCAGAATGCCGCGCCCCATCTGGAAGCAAATTTTGGATCAGGGCTACCAAACCCGATGCAACAAAGTCCTCGTAAAGAGGACTCACCCCTCGGGATAAACGATCTACGGGAAGCAAGTGTGCGAGTACATGCTGATTACCGACCGCCTTAAATTCGGCTGACACGCTGGAGTCTATGAGGGTCGAAAAATGTGCCATGCGCTTTAGAGCTGCAGCAGGTGATGCACTCAGAACGATGGACCACTTAAATGCGGTATTCCCCAATGGCTCTACCTGTTGACCCACGTAAAGGCCAAAGTCTTTACGGTCGACCAGTTGGGAAGCAGCAATGAGCAGCTGGTCCATGAGCTCGGCTCTTAACCTAAACCCTGGCATCAACAAATCTTCATATTTAACGCAAAAATGGGACAGCAGCGGTCTAGGGTCAGTACCTAATTGTTCCAGCGCAACGCAAACTCGCAACGCGGAATGTCTCCAAACAGTATGGTTACCTGGGGTCAATTCAATGGCTCACTGGCTCGACACCGGCCATGTAAATGTGCCTTGGACGGCAATTTAAGGCTATAGGGAGCTTCGTTGGCAAGAAGTCACTCTGCTGCACACAAAGCACCAAAAACAACCAAAAGTGCGTTGCAGAAGTGCTGGCGCTGGGGCACGCTCAGGTTTGCAGCTCTGTCGTAGATAGACGCCGACAGTGAGTCGGCCGTACTCATTAGGCCTTGCAATATTTCAAAGGCGACCGCGGCGTGGCCCGTAAAAAAGTTCTGCAGCGTTTGGTTGGAAACACCATCGAAAGCCATTTGACAGTGCATGAACGCCTCCTTAATCGCTTTGTCGTTATCATCCTGCAGCATCAATGCCAATATTGCCAGATCGACCTTGTCCCTGGCTCTGGAAGGCCGAAAATCTGCCGTGAACGCGGAGCTTGTTTGCTGATAGTCACTCGAAAATGTCGCAGCTTTGTTCATAAACATACAAACTCAACTAATTTAAGACAAATTTATCATTTCACAACAACATAAAAGGGGGTTAGGCAAGCAATGCCAACTAGTTGTCTGAATACGACACCCTAGCGCTTTTGTGATGCACGTCACGCGAACTAAGACGCTTGAAGCCCGGGGCGATAAGAACCTTTAAATGAGGCAGTGGCTTGATGTCAGACGTTTTTCCGAACACCTTTCACATTTTTGGCTTTCACGGAAAACGCTTAGCATTACTAAGAATCTTTCCCAGGGCAGTGGTTTTACCAAGGAACGCCGGAGAGTTGTGCACGAAACGCCCAATAATTGCGTAATTGCGACACCAGAGTGCTGTCGTGACACATCTTACGTAAATAAAGGTACTTGAAGCACAGGGCGCGACGGTCGCTAAAATGCGGCTGGGGCTAGGTATCAGGCAATTTACTATCCCCCTTTTTCACTGACGGCCTCCACGCGAGAGGCACAGGCTTGGAGGGATCCTTCGTAGGGCATTCGGCTTTACCAAGAAACGCGTAGGTACACCGCCAACTCACAAATAGACCGGGATAAACGGACTAAACGTAGCTCATTAAATATTCTTTTCAAAATGCGACACGTTAGATATGCTCTATTGACTGCCAAAATATTGTTTTTGACGGAAACAAAGGCGCACCGATTATGCAAACTTGCCGCACATCTCGATCAGTTTGGCGGCATAGCGTGCTGAGAGTATCTGTGTGCCTGGAGAGCCTCGGAGGCGACGTAGATCAGCTCCTACAGAAATTTGGCCTTACCCTGGAGCAGTTGTTCCAACCGGGGTACAGAGTGCCCAGTCACGTCCTCAACCAAATGATGGGGCAGTGCCAACTTGAGACAGGGCGAAATGACTT
>ERZ1047472.862-NODE-862-length-25381-cov-10.929440_pt1 | contig 25381 bp, 25 predicted proteins | sample MGYA00383095_ERZ1047472 | MGnify/ENA primary metagenome ERZ1047472 (study PRJEB29581, sample SAMEA5548365) | metagenome | biome: marine; feature: coastal; material: water | depth 1 m | study: Short-term variability in the microbial, nano- and picoplankton... | reverse complement strand
AGTATGGATATTCTGCTACATGGCCAACAGGTTTAACTATTTGGGAAGCTCAATTCGGTGATTTTGTTAATGGCGCTCAAGTTGTTATTGACCAATTTATTGTTTCAGCTCAGCATAAATGGGAGAGATTATCAGGTCTAGTTATGCTTTTACCTCATGGATATGAGGGTCAAGGACCTGAACATAGTAGCGCAAGAATTGAAAGATTTCTTCAATTATGTGCTTCAGAAAATATACAGGTATGTGTTCCAAGCTCCCCATCACAGATTTTTCATTTATTAAGACGTCAAGCAATTAGAAAGATGAGAACTCCATTGGTGGTTATTTCTCCAAAAAGTTTATTAAGAAATCCTATGGCAGCATCTTCACTTGAAGATCTTACAAAAGGTTCATTTAGATGCGTTATAGATGATGCTGTTAAAGATAAATCTTCAATAACGAAAGTTGTTTTATGCTCTGGTAAAGTCTTTTATGACCTTAAAGACAGACAAATTAGTGAACAAAAAGATCATATTTCAATTGTAAGAATAGAGCAGCTTTATCCATTCCCATATGATGATCTTGAACAAATCCTTAAAGAGTATAAAAATGTTAAAGATATTGTTTGGTGCCAAGAAGAACCTCAAAATCAAGGTGCTTGGTATAGTCATAGGCACAGACTTCAGAGAGTCTTAGACAGACTGGGAGAAAATAAAGACATTGCTTTAGTTAGCAGGCCTGCTGCAGCAGCTCCAGCTGTTGGGATGATGAAATTGCATCTTGAACAACAAAGCAATCTTATTATAGAAGCTTTACAATAGGGAATATTATGACAATTGAAATTAAATCACCAACATTTCCTGAATCAGTTGCCGATGGAACAGTCGCAAATTGGGTAAAAAAAGAAGGACAATCTGTAGATCAGGATGAAATTATTGCAGAAATCGAAACAGATAAAGTTGTTTTGGAAGTTGTTGCTCCGTCTAACGGCGTCTTAACAAAAATTATTAAGAATGAAGGAGATATTGTTAATAGCGCAGAAGTCATAGGTGAATTTGACGAACAAGCAGTAGCAACTAAACATAAAGAAAGCTTGGAAGATATTAATAAACCAAAAAGCTCAAACGAAAAAGATATTCAATCTAAAGTTGAAAAAAATATAAATTCAGAAAAATCTGGTCCTGCAGTTAAAAAGCTTATCATTGAAAATAATCTAGATTCATCTTTGATTAAAGCTTCTGGAAAAGATAAAAGAATAACTAAAGCTGATGTTATTAATCATCTTGAATCTACTCAATCTTTCTCTGATTCAGGAATTATAGCCTCTACAGCAAGCAGGCCTGAAAAGAGAGTTCCAATGAGTAGATTAAGAAATACTATTGCAAAAAGACTTGTATCAGTTCAGCAAGAAACAGCAATGCTAACAACTTTTAATGAAGTTGATATGCTTCCAATAAAAGAACTCAGAGCAAAATATGGGCAGGAGTTTGAAAAGCAACATGGAATAAAGCTTGGCTTTATGGGGTTCTTTGTAATTGCAGCTGTTCAAGCTTTAAAAAAATTCCCAATTGTTAACGCATCAATAGACAAATCAGATGTTATATATCATGGCTATCAGGATATTGGGGTTGCTGTATCCACCGATAGAGGTTTGGTGGTACCGATCATAAAAGATGCAGATACAAAGTCTTTGCCTGAACTTGAAAAGTCAATTCTTGAATATTCCGAAAAGGCTAGGGACAGCAAATTAACAATTGAAGAAATGCAAGGTGGAACTTTTACTATTTCAAATGGAGGTGTATTCGGTTCCTTGCTATCTACTCCAATTCTTAATGCACCCCAAACTGCAATTCTAGGAATGCATTCTATTCAAGATAGACCTGTAGCTTTAAATGGTGAGGTTGTTATTAGGCCGATGATGTATTTGGCTATGAGCTATGATCATAGATTATTGGATGGGAAAGAAGCTGTCAGATTTCTTGTTTCGATAAAGGAGCAGTTAGAGTCACCAGAAAGGTTGTTATTAAATTTATAAATTAGAGGAATTTTATGTTTGATGTTGTTGTTATAGGTGGTGGTCCTGCTGGTTATGTAGCTGCTATAAGGTCATCTCAATTAGGCTTGAAAACTGCCTGTATCGAAGAGTATGTTGATGCAAAAAATAATCCAACATATGGTGGTACATGCTTAAATGTTGGTTGTATACCTTCCAAGGCCTTACTCGATTCATCTCACAGATATCAAGAGGCCACTAGCCATCTAAAAACTCATGGTATTGAAGTTAGCTCAGTTGAATTAGATATACCTGCAATGATGAAAAGGAAAGATGATATTGTTGCAAAACTTACTGGAGGTATTAGTGGATTGCTTACTGCAAATAAAGTAACACCAATTTCTGGGAGAGGCAGGGTGCTAGCTGATAGCAAAGTCGAGGTTAAAGATGCAGAAGGCAATATAGAGATAATTGAATCAAAAAATATAGTCATTGCAACTGGTTCATCGCCAATTGAAATTGGCTCAGCTATTTTTAATAATACAAATATATTGGATAGTACGGGAGCACTTGAAATTAATAAGGTGCCTAAAACTTTAGGCGTAATTGGTGCTGGAGTTATTGGACTCGAATTAGGGAGTGTATGGGCAAGACTAGGTGCTAAAGTTACAGTAATTGAAGCTATGGAGGATTTTCTCAATATGGCTGATAAAGAGGTAGCTAAAGAAACCTTTAAAGACTTTAAAAAACAAGGCTTAGATATCAAGCTTGGTTGTAAATTAACCTCATCAAAAAGCTTAAAAAATTCTGTTCAAGTAACATATGAAAATAATGGCATTTCTGAAAATATGGAATTTGAAAAGTTAATTGTTGCTGTTGGAAGAAAACCCAATACCAAAGAAATTTTTGCAGCAGACTCTGGTATCAATCTTGATGAAAAAGGTTTCATCTCTGTTGATCATAACTGTCAAACAAGTGTAAAAAATATTTGGGCTATCGGTGATGTAGTTAGAGGGCCTATGCTTGCTCATAAAGGCAGTGAGGAGGGAATCATGGTTGCTGAAAGAATAGCTGGCAAGCATGCAGAAATGAATTATGACTTAGTACCTTCTGTTATTTATACACATCCTGAAATAGCCTGGGTTGGAAAAAATGAAGAGGAGCTTAAAAATGATAATGTTGAATATAAGGTTGGCAAATTCCCATTTGCAGCAAGCGGAAGAGCTTTAGCTGTTGATCAATCAGTTGGTTTTGTAAAATTAATAGCTGACGCAAAGACTGATACAATTTTAGGTGTGCATGTTTTTGGCCCATCGGCAGCAGAAATTGTTCAGCAAGCCCTAATATCTATGGAATTTGGTGCAAGTTCTGAAGATTTAGGATTAACAATTTTTAGTCATCCTACAGTTTCAGAAGCACTTCATGAAGCTGCTCTATCAATAAGCAATCAAGCTATACACATAGGAAATAAAAGATAATGAACTTACATGAATATCAGGGTAAGGCTCTTTTTGCTGAATATGGATTGCCAGTATCAAACAGTAAAGTCGTTTACGAGGCGGAAGATGCCCATAATGCATGCAGAGATATTGGTGGATCAAAGTGGGTTGTAAAAGCTCAAGTTCATGCAGGTGGAAGAGGAAAAGCTGGTGGTGTTGAGTTAGTTGACTCCCCTGAAGAAGCAATTGCATTTTCAAAGAAATGGCTGGGAAAAAGGCTAGTAACTTACCAAACAGATACAAATGGACAACTGGTAAATTCAATCCTTGTAGAAGAGTGTACTGATATTGCAGAGGAGTTATATCTAAGTGCTGTTATTGATAGAGATACACAAAGAGTAGTTTTTATTGGATCTTCTGAAGGAGGAGTCAATATTGAAGAAGTAGCCAAAAATACTCCCGAAAAAATTATCTATGAAGCCATAGATCCTCTTTGTGGAGCTCAAGGTTTTCAAGCAAGAAAAATTGCTAAGGTTTTAAAGCTTAATAATCAACAGACAAAGCAATTTACACCAATGCTTAAAAATCTTATGAAGTTATTTGTTGAAAAAGATCTAAGTTTATTAGAAATAAACCCACTTGTGATTACAAGTGGCGGCATGCTTCATTGTCTAGATGCAAAAATAAATATAGATTCTAATGCTATTTACAGACAACCTGCAATTGCAGAAATGCATGATCCATCCCAAGAAGATCCAAGGGAGTCTGAAGCTGCAAAAAATGATTTAAGTTATGTTTCATTAGATGGAAATATTGGATGCATGGTTAATGGGGCTGGCCTAGCAATGGGAACTATGGATACTATTAAGTATTTTGGTGGCAATCCTGCAAATTTTCTTGATGTCGGTGGTACAGCAACTCAAGAAAGAGTATCCAAAGCCTTTAAAATCATTCTAGATGATCCAGAGGTAAGTGTAGTTCTTGTTAATATTTTTGGAGGTATTGTAAGGTGTGATCTTATTGCAGAAGGGGTATTAGCTGCAATAGAAGAAGTTGGTGTTGAGATACCCGTAGTTGTTAGACTTGAGGGTAATAATGCTGACTTGGGTGCAGAAATTTTATCAAAAGCAAATATAAAAATTGAAAGCATTAATAATTTGGGTGATGCAGCTAAAAAAGCAGTGGAGTTAGCAAAATGAGTATTTTGGTGAATGAAGATACAAGAGTTATTGTTCAGGGTTTTACTGGTTCTCAAGCAACTCTTCACTCAGAACAAGCTATTCAATATGGAACTAATATTGTTGGAGGTATCACGCCTGGCAAAGGGGGTCAAACACATTTAGAAAAGCCTGTATTTGATACTATGGAAGAGGCAATTCATGCTGTTCAGCCAAATGCATCATTAATTTTTGTTCCAGCACCATTTTGTAAAGATTCTATCCTTGAAGCCGCAGAATCAGGTATTAAATTAATTGTCTGTATAACTGAGGGTGTCCCAACCTTAGATATGTTGGACGTAAAAAAAAGAGTTGACGAGCTTGGCTTAACATTAATCGGGCCAAATTGCCCTGGTCTAATAACACCAGGTGCAGCTAAGCTTGGTATTATGCCTGCCAATATTCATATGCCTGGATCTATAGGTATTATCTCTAGATCAGGAACCCTCACCTATGAAGCTGTCAAACAGACAACTGATTTAGGGTTTGGTCAAAGTACCTGTGTTGGGATAGGTGGTGATCCTATTCCAGGCTCTTCCTTTATTGATATTTTAAAGCTATTTGAAGAGGATGAAAAAACTGAAGCGATAGTAATGGTAGGAGAGATTGGTGGTACAGCTGAAGAAGATGCTGCAGAATATATAAAAAATTATATATCAAAACCAGTTATTTCATATATAGCTGGACAAACTGCTCCTGTTGGCAAAAGAATGGGTCATGCAGGAGCTATTATATCTGGTGGAAAAGGAACAGCTGCAGACAAAATAGCTAAATTAAAAGAATGCGGAGTTCATGTAGCCAATAACCTTGTTGAAATTGGAGCTAAGGTTAAAGAAGTTCTCTAAATATAAGATCTCAAATTTTTAGTCATAACCCATCTTAATCTCATGATAGAGAGCAATGAGAATATACTCAAACCTATAATCATTCCTATCCACATACCTGACGCCCCAAAAGGGTTACCAAAACCTATATTTGTAAGATAGTAACCAGTTGGTAAAGCAAAAATCCAATAAGATATTAATAATAAAATCATTGGTATAAAGGTATCTTTATAACCTCTTAGACTACCTAGAGCACCCATTTGTATACCGTCAGGTAATTGAAAAATAGCTGCAAATATTAACAATCCTACTGTCAAATTAAATACAATCTTATCTGTGGTATAGATTCCGACTATAAATTCTTTAAAACTTAGAATAATTATTATATTTACTAAAGCTGCAATAATACACATGTATATTGTTGAATATGATGCTGTTATTGCTTGTCCAGGATTCTCCTCACCAATTAAGTTTCCAACTCTTGTAGCAGCTGCTAAGCCAATAGACAAAGGAATCATAAAAAATAAACTAGCAATATTTATAGCTATATAGTGACTTGCAACAATAGACTCACCAAGAACAGCTAGAATGATACCAGCACCAGAGAACATACTTAATTCTATAAATATTCCAAGTCCTATTGGGACACCGAGCTTAATAGACTCTTTTGTGGTCTCTAACGAAGGCCAAGAAAATTTAGAAAAAGGTTCTGTCTTTTTATATTTTTTACTTATTGTGATGTAGATAAATAAAGTGATCATCATAATAAATGAAACAATAGTTGTAGCAATACCGCACCCAACTCCTCCTAGCTTAGGCGCACCAAACCAGCCATATACAAAAATCATATCTAGAGGAATATTTAAAATCATACCAAAGAATGCTATTACAAAAACAGGAATAGTAAGCTTCATTCCCTCGCTGTAACATCTTAAACAAGTGAATATTGTTAGAAAGGTAAATCCTAGAGCTACAGCCTGCAAATATTTGGTTGAAATGTCTGTAATACTTTTTTCAATTGGTAGGGCGTTAAGAACCAAACCCATGTTCATAAAAATAATCCCTATTAAAATCCCTAAAAATAATGCTATCCATAAAACTTCACGAAGTTTTTGACCTATTTGTTGAAATTTTTTAGCTCCATAAAGTTGAGCAACTATTGGTGTTACGGCAAATATTACACCTGAAGTAAACATAAAAACTGTCATTGATATTGAATTACCTACACCCAAGCCAGCAAGATCTGAAGGACTAGCCCTGCCAGCAATAATTGTATCGGTAGTTCCCATTAACATATAAGATAACTGTGATCCAAATATTGGAACACCTATTTTAATAAGTTGCTTAAACTCTATAATATATTTACTTATGACTATCACTTTAAGAAATAATTTTTTGCTACTTTATCATATTAAAATAAATTAATAGGAGATTAATATCAGAAAAGACAATAGACCATATTGGTTAAAAAAAATAACTAACAAAATTATTAGAATGTATGTCAGACATTTTTTAAAACCCCAGTTTAAGTTTCTTGGTAAGGGTGGCACATACTTTAAACCAAGTTATATAAAAGTATTTGGAGAAAATGTTTCAATAGACAATTATCCAACTTTAATCGGAGCAAGTGACGCGCTAATTCAACTCACCTCTTGGAATATTGGTGATCATGAAGGCGAGATTAAAATTGGTAAGTATTGTTTAATTACACCCGGCGTTAGAATCATGTCAGCCAAAAGTATCATTATTGGTGATGCATGTATGATTGCTCATGGAGCATATATCTCTGATGCAGATTGGCATGGTTTATATGATAGAGCTGAACCTGTTGGAAATACAAAACCTGTAATTTTTGAGGACAATGTTTGGATTGGTGATAGTGCAATTATCTGTAAGGGAGTAAGAATTGGAAAAAATAGCATTATTGGCGCAGGAGCTGTAGTGACAAAAGATGTTCCACCTAACTCAATATTTGCAGGAAATCCAGCAAAACTAGTGAAAGAGCTAAAAAAGCAGAACTTTAATACAAGAAAAGATTTTTTTAAAGATCCAGTTAAGTTGGCTAATGATTTTGATTCTTTGGATAGATATTCGTTATCAAAAAATTCTTTTTTAGGGTGGCTAAAAAGTTTAGTAATTCCAGATAAATCAAACTAAAAGTGAAGGTTATAATTGATAAGGATATTAAATACTTTGAAGATATTATAATAGCCTTAGAAGGGATGGATAAAATTAATTTTATCTATCTTCATCAGGATGAAATTAATAATAAAACCATCGAAGATGCTGAGGTTTTATTTGTGAGATCTGCAACCAAAGTTGATGAATCTTTACTCAAAAATACCCAAATTAAAATTGTTGGATCAGCAACAGCTGGACATGATCATATAGATAGCAAATTCTTAATTAAAAAAAATATTGAATGGTTTCACGCACCAGGATGTAATGCACTTTCTGTTATAAATTATGTACTTTCATCAATAGCATACTTAAAAAAAGCTAAACTTTTTAACAAAAACGATAATGTAGGAATTGTAGGTTGTGGAAATATTGGCTTAGGATTAAAAAAAGCACTTGATAAATTATCAATAAGTAATTTTTCTTATGATCCTTATTTAGATTTAGATTTCCTATCTGATTTAAATCAAATAAAAAATACAAGTCTAATAAGTCTTCATGTGCCATATACAAAAACTGGTAAATTCCCAACACACAATATGATAAATTCAAAATTTATTAGAGATATTGAAAATAAGATTCTAATAAATACCTCTAGAGGAGGGATTGTTAGTGAAAAAGAAATTATAAAAAATAATAAATTAAGATATATTTCTGATGTTTGGGAGAATGAACCAGTTCCAACAAAAGATATCATCCATTACTCATTAATATCTACACCTCATATCGCAGGCCATAGTTATAATGGAAAAATTAATGGAACAATTTTTCTTATTAAAGAACTCCAAAGATATATCAAACTTAGTTCTGAAATACAAAAAAATAATATAGACACGATTAACAATAATTTTTTAAATACAAAAACTGCAAAGACTAATAAATTAGATGATTATCTAGAGACATATAATATAAAAGATGAGTCCGATAATTTTAAATTAACTTATGAGGGTTCATCAGATAATGAATTCTCTAAAACATTTAAAAAGCGTAGAAAAAATCATCCATTCAGAAGAGATATTTATTAGAAACCTAAACTTTCTGTATCAAGGATTTAAATATTATTAAAAAATTTTAGGTTTGCATATATTCATTGATTAGTATGTATAATGTAAATGATAATCATTCACATATTTGGTATTGTTAATACTGGCACCAAAATTGTGCTAGTAATTTTTGTATATTTAGTTTAAGCATGAATTTAGAAAAAAAATTAGACGAAAAGTCTTTCAAAAATTCAAAAAAATTGATTAGAAGAGTCTTGAGTGCATCTCTGGATAACCCAAATAATCCTGATTCAGTTAATTTTTTTCAATCGGATACTTATAAATTTTATTTTTTAATGAGTTTTATGTGGGAATCATTAGAGAATAATGAGATATCACAAGAATATGCAATTTCTTTGGTTCCTAAAAAATTTGCTTCAAGAATAAAGAGGCTTCAAATTCTAAAACAAGCAGTAAAGCTAGGGTACATTAATGAATCATCTTCAGTTATTGATAAGAGAAGACGAATATATACTCCTTCAGATTTATTACTTAATGACTTTGTAGAATTTGCAAATAACTCAGATAAGCTAATTTCATCAGATATAATAATATAACTTAAGTTAATCTCTTATATAAGCCTACCTATATTTATAGTTGTTCTTTACAATTATGATATGTCACAAATAAAAAAAACTGATGAACAATGGAAATCTGAACTTTCTGATGAGAGCTATTATGTTACTAGGAAGGCCGGAACTGAGCGACCTTTCACAGGCAAATATTGGGATTTTAATGCCAAAGGTTCATATACTTGCATATGTTGCAAAACTCCACTTTTTGAATCGGAAGCTAAGTTTGATGCGGGTTGTGGATGGCCTAGTTTTTTTGTACCCAAAGATAAACATAAAGTTATTGAAAAATCAGATCATTCACATGGCATGACAAGAATAGAGGTTAGGTGTAAAGAATGCGATGCGCATCTGGGACATGTATTTAATGATGGTCCAAAACCTACTGGATTAAGGTATTGTATTAATTCTGCTTCATTAGATTTTATAAATAGTGAATAAATTGCCAAAAAGTAAAATTTACTCTTCTCTTGCTAAGGTTTCATCATTGACTGGTCTGTCTAGAGTGTTTGGACTTGTAAGAGATGTAGCTACGACAAGCCTTCTAGGTGCCTCAGTATTTCATGATATTTTTGTTGTAACGCTTAAAATACCGAATCTATTTAGAAGATTTTTTGCTGAAGGAGCGTTTAATCAAGCTTTCATACCAATTTATAGCGATTATCAAAAAGATCATAACAAACAAAGTACATATGAATTTCTTAACTCTTTAGCAGGTTCTTTTTTAAGTATATTATTTATCTTTACTATTGTTGTGCTAATAATTACTCCTGTGTTTATTCTTCTTTTTGCACCAGGTTTCTATTTTGATGATTCAAAAAGAATAATTGCTATAGATCTACTTCGAATAATGTTTCCTTATTTAGCGTTAATATCACTCGTATCTTTTGCAAGTGGCATCCAGAATACACATGATAGATTCTCAATACCTGCATTTACCCCTCTTATTTTTAATATTACTTTAATCATTGCAGCAATGTTTATAGCTCCAATCTTGGATTTACCAGTTTATGCATTAGCATGGGGTGTTCTTATAGCAGGATTTTTACAACTATTAATACATATCTTTGCCCTAAAGAATATCGAAAGACTTCCCAGACCAAAACTTAATTTTTCTCATCCAGGTCAAATGAAAGTTTTAAAATTGATGCTACCTGCACTATTGGCGGGCGGCATTATTCAAATTAATTTACTAATTGATACTGTTTTTGCTTCATTGCTTCAGACAGGAAGCCCAACATGGCTATATGTTTCTGATAGACTAATTCAATTCCCTATGGGAATTTTTGCTATAGCAATTGGCACAATACTTCTACCTACTTTATCAAAAATTAATATTACTAATGATAAAAAATTATTTATTCATGAGCTTCAAAAAGGCCAAAGATTTGTATTGCTTATAGGAATACCATGCCTAATTGGTTTGTACATATGTTCTATAGACTTAATAAGCACAATCTTTTATAGGGGTGAGTTTACACCTTACGATGTTCAACAAACTTCATTAAGTTTAATGGCATATTCCTTAGGACTCCCATTTTTTATGTTAATGAAAGTTCTTACTCCTGCATTTTTTTCAAGAAAAGACACTAAGACTCCAATGTATGTAGCATTAGTGTCATTATTTTTAAATGCATTTTTAAACTATCTATTTGCCTTTAAGTTAGGATTCGGTCATGTTGGTATAGCTTTTGGTAGCTCTCTAGCAGCGATTATTAGCGTTTTAATTCTAGAATTAATATTAATTAAAGACGGTTTTGTTCATGTAAAAAATCCGTTAAGTAGATTTAACCTATCCATCATCATTTCTTCAATTCTTATATTAGTATTTCTAATTTTTTGTAGAGATTTCTATGATTTTTATCAACTAAATCAATTAGAACGGATTTTTGTTTTGCTATTTAAAGTTACCATGTCAGCATTAATTTATTTTGTAACTTGTAGACAAATTTTAGGCCATCCATTAAAAGAAGTGCTGAATTAAGATGTATTTAATAAGAGGAGAGCATAATTTAGAGCTTTTTAAAAAGCTTCATCCAAACACTAATCTTCATGGAACTATTGGAAATTTTGATGGCTTACATAAAGGACATCAATCTATTCTATCTAAAATAAAAGATACAGCAGAAAAAACGAAAGCATCGTCAATAGTGTTTTTTACAGAACCACATGCATCAGAATACTTTGCTCTATCAACCAACACTTATGCTGAAGCACCACCAAGAATTTGTCCTTGGAGAAAAAAGTTTGAATTATTGAAAGAAAATTGTATCGATTTTGCATTCTTTTTAAAATTTAATAATTCTTTAAGAAAGATGACTCCTGAGATGTTTATATCTAATATATTAGAACCAACTGGTCTATCATCTCTTACTGTTGGCGATGATTTTAGATTTGGAGCTAATAGGGCTGGTGATTTTGAGCTTCTTAAAAAATGGGGCGTAAAAAATAATGTTAATGTTTTTAATACAGATACTTATGAGTATCTAAATAAGCGTGTTAGTAGCACAAGAATTAGAAAAGCTCTTCTAGAAAATAACTTTGCCTTGGCAAAGAATCTCCTGGGGAGGCCTTATACTTTTTCTGGTAAAGTTGTCCATGGTCAACATCTCGGAAGGACAATTGGAATACCAACAGCAAATATTTGGCTTCCAAAGCAGAAATTGCCAATTTCAGGAGTATACGCAGTCAGGTGTTCTTTAGATAATCAATCAATAGATGGCATTGCAAATATGGGATTAAGACCTACTGTTGGAGGCTCTAATCCTGTTCTAGAAGTGCACTTATTTAATTTTGATTCAAATATTTATTCTAAAAGATTAGAGGTTGAATTTATAAATAAAATACGAGAAGAAAAGAAATTTGCAAACCTGAGCGTGTTAAAATCTCAAATTCAAGAAGACATAAAAACTGCAAAAATTTTTTTAAGTAAAACAATATGACAATTAATTATAGGGATACATTAAATCTTCCAGAAACTAGCTTATCTATGAAGGCTGGATTGCCAAGGAAAGAGCCTGAAATACTAGATTTTTGGCGTGATATTGATATTTATCAAAAAATTAGAGAATTAAGAAAAGATGGTGATAATTTTATTCTGCATGATGGGCCTCCTTATGCTAACGGGTCAATCCACCTTGGTCATTCAGTTAACAAAATTTTAAAAGATATAACTATAAAATCTAAAACATTGTTAGGAAAAAATGCCCCATATGTTCCTGGTTGGGATTGTCATGGGCTGCCAATTGAACTCAATGTAGAAAAAAAACATGGGAAAAGAAGCGAATTAGTTCAGGATAAAAAAAAGTTTCAGCAGGCTTGTAAGGAATATGCACTTACCCAAATTGATAATCAAAAAAAAGATTTTATAAGGCTTGGAGTTTTTGGAGAATGGGATGATCCATATAAAAGTTTGGATTCATCCTTTGAGGCAGATGCTGTTCGAGCTTTGGGAAAAATCTTTGAAGGTGGGCACATTCAAAAAGGTGAAAAGCCTGTTCATTGGTGTCAGGACTGTCGTTCGTCTCTCGCTGAGGCTGAAGTTGAATATCAAAACAAAGTTTCAAAATCTATTGATGTTGGTTTTAAGCTTGATAATAAAAGCTTAGAAAAGATAAAAGAAGTTTTTAATTTTGCTGGAGATGGGCCTATTTCTTTTATTATCTGGACAACCACTCCTTGGACAATCCCTTCTAATGTTGCTGTATGCATTAACCCAGAATTGGACTATTCCTTGGTTAAATTTGAAAGTTCATTATATGTTATTGCTGACTTTATGATTGAATCTTGCTCCCTAAGGTGGGATACAAATATTTCTAAAATATCAACAGTAAAAGGCAGCGATATTAACAATATTGAATTACACCACCCTTTTTTAGATCGAAAGTCAGTTCTTCTTCATGCTGATCACGTTACAACTGAAGCTGGAACCGGTTGCGTTCATACAGCGCCAGCGCATGGAATGGACGACTTCCTAGTATGCAAGAAAAACAATGTAGAAACTTATAAAGCACTAGACAGTAATGGATTATTTAAAAAAGAAATAGATTTTATTGCAGGATTACCTCCTCTTAAAGCCGATTCTTTAGTTATTGAAAAATTAGTTGAAAAAAATGTATTAATCAATTGTGATGACTATCATCATTCATATCCGCATTGTTGGAGACATAAGACACCTCTAGTATTTACTTCTACAGCCCAGTGGTTTATTTCTATGAATCAAGGAAATTTATTAAATAAAGCTTTAGATAGTATCAATGATGTTCAATGGGAGCCTTCTTGGGGTCTTCAAAGAATAGAAAGTATGTTAACTGATAGACCTGATTGGTGTATTTCCAGGCAGAGAAACTGGGGTATTCCAATAACATTAGTAATTCATAAAGAGACAGGTGACATTCATCCTAATCAAATAGAACTTTTCGATAAGTTTGCGGATGTCATTGAAAAAAATGGCATTTCACAATGGGATTCTTTAGATTTAAATGATTATATTGACGATGCTGATTCATACACCAAGACTTTAGATACTTTAGATGTATGGTTTGACTCAGGAGTAACTCATTCGACTGTTTCTGAAAAAAGATTTTCAAGAAATATTGTTGCTGATTTGTATTTAGAGGGCTCAGACCAGCATAGAGGATGGTTTCAATCATCACTTCTTACAAGTATTGCCATGAACGGAAGAGCTCCCTACAAAGAAGTACTTACTCATGGGTTTGTAGTCGATGAAAATGGAAGAAAACAATCTAAATCATTAGGCAATGTTGTATCACCTCAGAAAGTCTGGGATAGCTTAGGAGCAGATATATTGCGGCTATGGGTGGCCTCTACAGATTTTAGAAGTGAAATGGTTGCTTCTGACGAAATTCTTAAAAGAGTATCAGATCAATATAGAAGAATTAGAAATACATTTAGATTTATTCTTGGCAATTTAAATGACTTCAATGAAAATGAAAAAGTAAAATTTGATGAGCAGGTTGAACTTGATAAATGGATAATACTAGAAACTCAAAAACTTGAAGAGGATGTCATTAAATATTTCGAAATGTACTCTTATCACAATGCAGTCCAAAGAATTCACAATTTTTGTGTTCATGAGCTGGGTGGGATCTACCTAGATATAGTCAAAGATCGTCTTTACACATGTAAAAATAGTTCACTGGCAAGAAAATCGTGTCAAACGAGTTTAAATTATGTACTTAATATTTTAGTCAGGTTAGTTGCGCCCATCTTATCCTTCACAGCAGAGGAAATATGGCAAACACATAAAAGTTTAAAAAATCAGAAAGAATCTGTATTTCTTTCAACCTATATTCAGGAGAATACCAATCAATTGCAGAATATTGAAAGTAATGACTGGAAAAGAATTTTTGAGATTAAAGATCTGGTAAATCAATCTATTGAAAGCCTAAGAAATGAAAATAAGCTTAAAGGTTCGCTCGATGCTAACGTAATTATTTCTGCTAATGAAGAAGATAAAGCTATTCTTGAAAAATTAGGCGATGAGCTTCATTTTGTTTTTATATCCTCAAATGCGTCAGTTATAGCTGGACAAGCCTTAGAAATTTCAATTGAAAATATTAATGAAGAGAAATGTACAAGGTGCTGGCATAGAGATAGCTCAGTTGGAAAGAGCAAATCCCATCCCGAGGTCTGTCTTCGATGCGAAGAGAACATAGATTCAATTGGGGAAGTTAGATATTTTGTTTAGAAATATATATTATCAATATATTGTAATTTTTATTTTAATAGATATTTGCGCAAAGCAATTTGCATTAACTCACCTCAATGAATTTGAGATACAGGGCTTTATACCTTTTGTAGATCTTTATTTAATATTTAACTCTGGCATTGCATTTGGCTTTTTAGATTTTGATACAAGGTTATTATCAAATGTATTGACTATTATCGGCATATTTATTGTTATTTATATATTTGTACTTCTAAAAAAAGAAGATGACTCTTCAAAGAAGTTTGCTCTATCCATGATTATAGGAGGAGCTTTGGGTAATATACTTGACAGGATTCCAGATGGATACGTTACGGATTTTTTATATCTAAATACTACTAAATTCTCTTTTTTTATCTTTAATCCTGCAGATGCATTTATTAGTATTGGAGCAATTCTTCTTATATATTTTGAATTATTTAAAAGTGAGCATGCCAACAAAAGTTAGAGAAATTAAGCTAGCCAATCCTCGAGGTTTTTGCGCTGGTGTTGATAGAGCTATTGATATCGTAAATAAAGCTCTTGAAATATACGGAAGCCCTGTTTATGTAAAACATGAGGTTGTTCATAATAAATTTGTTGTTGAAGATTTAAAGAGAAGGGGAGCTATTTTTGTCGAAGAAATTGATGAAATTCCTGACAACTCTTTAGTTGTATTTAGCGCTCATGGTGTCTCAAATGAAGTTGAAGAAACTACCAAAGCAAGAAATCTACAATATTTTGATGCAACATGTCCTCTTGTAACAAAAGTTCACATGGAAGTAATACGTCATGCTAGATCAGAAAAAGATATTATTTTAATAGGTCACGAAGGTCATCCTGAGGTTGAGGGTACTATGGGAAGACATATCAATAACAACTTTAGCAACATATATTTAGTTCAAGATGAGAAAGAGGCATCTGAAATTATTGTTTCTAAGCCAGATGAGCTTGCATTAGTTACACAAACTACATTAAGTGTTGATGATACTAAATCTATAATTAGTATCTTGAAAGAAAGATTCCCTAATATAAAGGTCCCAAAAAATGATGACATTTGTTATGCAACACAAAATAGGCAAGATGCTGTAAAACAATTGGCACTGGAATCTGACTATATGATTGTTGTAGGATCAGTAAATAGTTCTAACTCAAATAGATTAAAAGAACTTGCAGAAAAGTGCGGATGCAAGTCAGTTTTGATAGACGAATTTGAAGAACTTAATTTGTCTGATTTAGATGGCTGTTCTACTATCTCAATTACTGCAGGCGCATCTGCACCTGAAGAAAGAGTTCAGGAAATAGCTAAAGCACTTAGGAAGCATACGGGCGCAAATATTAATGAAAATGGTGAAGATAAAGAGAATATATTTTTTAAATTACCACCCTTATTAAGATAAATGAAAATTAAAAACCACAGGCTTCAAGGGATAAAATTCTTAGAGTCACCTAATTTTAACGATAGGCCAATGGATACTGACATAAGTTTACTAGTGATTCACTCAATAAGCTTGCCCCCAAAAAAATATAATACAACCGACATAGAAAATTTTTTTTTAAATAAATTAGATTTTTCTTCGCATAAATTTTATAAAGCCATAGATGGATTGAAAGTATCTGCTCATGCGCTAATCAAAAGGAGTGGGGAAATAATACAATTTGTGCCGTTCAATAAGAGAGCATGGCATGCTGGTGTATCTTCATTTAAGGGGAAGGAGGATTGTAATAATTTCTCAATAGGTATTGAATTAGAGGGTGCTGATGATGATATTTTTGAAGATATTCAATATGATCAACTTATCATGCTAACGTCATTGTTAATTAAAGAGTATTCATTAATAAACAAAGACAACATAAAAGGACATTCTGAAATTTCACCTGGCAGGAAAACAGACCCAGGTGCAATGTTTGAGTGGGATAGGTATTTAGCCAATGTATAACTATAAGAAAATGTTTGTTATGCTCTCGCTTGGCTTTGGATCTGGCCTTCCATATATTTTATTAATAAGCACTTCAACGGCTTGGTTAAGAGATATCAATGTTGATTTAAGTTATATTGGCTTTTTTACTTGGATAACTTTTGCATATACTTTTAAGTTTGCATGGGCACCTTTTGTAGATAGGTTTTCAATCCCTTTTTTAGCTCGTTTAGGACATAGAAAAAGTTGGATAGCTTTTATGCAAATTATTATATTTGTAAGCTTATTAACTATATCCAATATAAACCCACTTGAAAATTTTATTTTATTTTGTATTGTTGGATCAATAGTTGCATTTGCTGGTTCGGTTCAGGATATTGCAATTGATGCTTTTAGAATAGAGTATGCGCATATTAGTGATCAAGGAAATTTAGCAGCTTCATATCAGCTGGGCTATAGATTAGCCATCATTGCAGCAACATCACTTGCTTTAATTTTTGCTGATGTAAACGGATGGTCTTCAACTTTTAAATTAATGGCTGGCTTAATGTGTCTTGGTCTGCTTGGCATTATCTTCTCCAGGGAAGAAAAGAACACAGAACTTGGAAAGCTAAACTTTAAAAATTCTATTGTTGAGCCTTTAAAAGATTTTATTTCTCGCTTTGGTTTATTTATGGCATCCATCCTGTTATTGATAATAGCAACATATAGACTTACAGACATTGTGATGGGCCCTATGGCAACACCTTTTTACATTGATATGGGTTTCACACTGACCGAGATAGGCGCAGTAGTTAAAATAATTGCATTATTTGCATCAATATTTGGCATATTTTTTGGAGGCCTTTTAATAAAAAGACTAAAAATTTTTAAATCACTTTTTGTAGGTGCCTTTCTTGTAATGATAACTAATATTTTGTTTGCTTATGTAGCAATAGCAGAAAAAAGTATTATCTTATTGGCAATAATTGTAGCAATGGATAGTCTAGCTGCAGGGATAGTTGGGACTGTGAATATCGCGTTTCTTACAAGTTTAGTTTCAAAGAAATATACTGGGTTCCAATATGCACTATTAACAGGGTTTATGGCGGGACCAGGATTTGCACTTAAGGGTTTATCAGGATTATGGGCTAATTATCTTCAAGAAATTTTTGGATTTGAATATGGGTGGATGGGTTTTTATATAACCACGTCTTTACTTACAGTTCCTTCTATTTTATTGTTATTTGGATACAGAAATTTTTTAATTAATCATGAAAAGACTTTATAGAATTATCTTTTTTATATCCCTTGGAATGGTGATGTACTTTAGCATTGTGCCGGCCTCTTCAATACCAAATATTGCTGCATTATCCTTCATAACAGATAAGATGATTCATGCACTAATATTTCTATACATCACCACTATAGGCCTTAATTGTTATTTCAATTTTAGCAAGTTACTTTTATTAGGGCTTATATTTTCTTTTGGACTTCTTATTGAAATTATTCATTTTTATCATCCATATCGTTATTTCGAAATAGCTGATTTGATCGCAAACTTAGCTGGAATTTTAATAGCGCTGATTATTTTTAATAAAAAAATCACCTAAGCTATTGATTTCTTTTTTTTAGACCTTAACTAGTGTTTAAGTTAGAAAACTAACATAAAATTTTAGAATTATTTTAATAGGAGATAAAAAATGAAACTAAGACCTTTACATGACAAAGTTCTTGTTAAGAGAACCGAAGAAGAAGAAACATCATCAGGAGGTATTATTCTCTCGGGTTCTGCTAAAGAGAAGCCATCTCAAGGTGAGGTTAAATCAGTTGGTCCAGGTAAAAAAAATGACTCGGGAGAGGTTTCTACGATGAATGTAAAAGCAGGTGATACAGTCTTATTCGGACAGTATGCAGGTAATGAAGTTAAACTTGATGGCGAAGATTTTCTTATCATGAGCGAAAGTGATATTTTCGGCGTTATTGAATAAAAATTTATTAATTATAAAGGGAGAAAAAAAATGTCAGCTAAAGATGTAAAGTTTGGAGATAGTGCAAGAAGTCAAATGCTTGATGGTGTTAATACACTTGCAGACGCAGTTAAAGTAACACTTGGTCCAAAAGGAAGAAATGTTGTTTTAGATAAGTCTTTTGGAGCACCGACAGTTACTAAAGACGGGGTTTCTGTTGCTAAAGAGATTGAGCTAGAAAATAAATTTGAAAACATGGGAGCTCAAATGATCAAACAAGTAGCTTCTCAGACAAATGATGAGGCGGGTGATGGAACAACTACTGCAACAGTCCTTGCACAATCTATTGTTAATGAAGGTAATAAAGCTGTTGCCGCAGGTATGAATCCTATGGATCTTAAAAGAGGTATTGATAAAGCTGTAAGCGCTGCTGTTGAGCATGTAAAAGGTTTAAGTGTTCCATGTGCAGATAGTAAAGCTATTGCTCAAGTTGGAACAATATCTGCCAATGGAGATCATGCTGTCGGCGATATTATTGCTGAAGCTATGGAAAAGGTCGGCAAAGAGGGTGTTATTACTGTTGAAGAGGGAAGTGGTATTGAAAATGAGCTTGATGTTGTTGAAGGAATGCAATTTGACAGAGGTTATTTATCTCCTTATTTTGTTACCAATCAAGACAATATGACAGTTGAGCTTGAAAGCCCGCTTATATTATTATTCGATAAGAAAATTTCAAATATTAGAGATTTATTACCATTACTTGAATCAGTTGCAAAAGCAGGCAAACCGCTTTTAATTATTGCAGAAGATATAGAAGGCGAAGCATTGGCCACATTAGTTGTTAACAATCTTAGAGGTATTGTTAAGGCAGCTGCTTGTAAAGCTCCTGGATTTGGTGATAGAAGAAAAGCAATGCTTGAAGATATTGCTATTCTTACTGGTGGAACAGTTATTTCTGACGAGGTTGGCCTTTCATTAGAGGGTGCCACCGTTGAAGACCTTGGAACTGCAAAAAGAGTTGTCTTGAATAAAGATAACGCTACCGTCATCGATGGTGCAGGAGATGAAAAAGACATTGCTGCCAGAGTTAATCAAATCAGAGCTCAGATTGAAGATACCTCATCAGATTACGATAAAGAAAAACTGCAAGAGAGAGTTGCTAAACTCGCAGGTGGTGTTGCCGTTATAAAAGTAGGCGCGGGTTCTGAAGTAGAAATGAAAGAGAAAAAAGCTAGAGTCGAAGATGCACTTCATTCAACGAGAGCAGCTGTTGAAGAAGGAGTCGTTCCTGGAGGAGGATCAGCTTTAATTAGATGTCTTGAGGCAGTTGAAAAAGTTACTGGTGAAAATGATGACCAAAATGTTGGTGTAAATATTGCTAAAAAAGCTTTTGAAGCACCCCTAAGACAAATAGTTTCAAATGCTGGTGAGGAATCATCTGTTATTTTAGCTAATGTTAAGGAAGGTACTGGTTCCTACGGTTTTAATGCATCATCAGGTGAATATGGGGATATGATAGAGATGGGTATACTTGATCCTGCTAAAGTCACTAGAACTGCAATTCAAGCAGCAGGTTCTGTTGCTGGAATGATGATTACTACAGAAGCTATGGTTACAGATATTCCTAAGGATGATGCTCCAATGCCTCCAATGCCTGATATGGGCGGAATGGGTGGTATGGGCGGTATGATGTAATTCTTGATACTGTTCAACTAAAAATGGGGCTTTAAGCCCCATTTTTATTAGATTTAAACATAGATTTAATTTAATATATGTATAAGCACATTTTTACAAGGAGTGACATGGATATTTTGACCGACCAATCTTTTTTTAGGGCTTTTCATATTCTTTTTGGTATTGCATGGATAGGGCTACTTTATTACTTTAATTTTATTCAAGCCGAATATGTAAAAGTTGCAGAGCCAGATGCTAAAGCAGATGTATTTAAAAAATTAGCCCCAAATGCTTTATGGTGGTTTAGATGGGCTGCTTTATTTACTTTTCTTACAGGTGTAATTCTACTTCATCAAATTAGCGCAAGAATTGGTACTGAAATTATACTAGGAGCTACCATGGGAACCTTAATGATGCTGAATGTCTGGGGAATTATCTGGAGAAACCAAAAAATTGTTTTAGGTATGAAAGAGGGTGATGCTGCGGCAGCTGGAGCTAAGGCTGGATTAGCATCAAGAACAAATACATTATTTTCTGTGCCTATGTTGATGTATATGGTTTATTCTGCCCACGGACAAGATGCCACAGGCCTCATAATTCATCCTGAATGGAGTAGCACAAGTTTGTTGATAGGCTTGGCTATTATTTTTGCTATTGAAGCGAATGCTATTTGGGGCAAAATGTTACCAGCTATAACATCTGTAAGAGCTGTTATTATTTCATCTTTTGTCTTGTCAGTTGTATTAAAACTAATCACAGATCTCATTTAGCTTATAAACCATAAAAAAGGGGAGCTGTAGCTCCCTTTTTTATAGAAAAACTTTTAAAATCTCTCTATTATCATATAAAATGAACCTATTTATAAGGAAATGTTATGAGCAATAAACCATCTGAAGTTGAAGTTCTTGAAGCGGTAAGAAAACTAATATTATGGGCTGGAGACGACCCTGATCGAGAGGGTCTTATTGAAACACCAAAGAGAGTAGCAAAAGCTTATAAAGAATTTTTTTCAGGATATCATGATGATCCTGTTGCAATTTTAAGTAAGACTTTTGAGGAAGTTGAAGGCTATGATGATGCAGTTATTGTTCGTGACATAAGAGTTGAATCACATTGTGAACATCATATGGTTCCAATTATTGGAGTAGCTCATGTTGGATATATACCCAACAATAGAGTTGTCGGAATAAGTAAATTAGCAAGACTTGTAGATGCTTTTGGAAAAAGACTTCAAACTCAAGAAACAATGACTGCTCAGATTGCAGATACCATAAATGAAGTTCTTCAACCAAAGGGCGTTGCAGTTGTTGTAGATGCTGGTCATGGGTGTATGAGTACAAGAGGTATTCATAAAACTGAATCAAGCACTATAACATCAAGAATGTTAGGTATATTCAGAGAGGACAATAAAGCCAGAGAAGAATTTATTAACTTAATAAATTCGCCTAAAAAATTCTAAATGGATTCGGAAAAGATACTAGAAGCAAGTATCAGTCCAAAAACTCCAATAATACTAGCATCAGGTTCTCAAAGTAGAAAGCAAATGCTAGAGGATGCTGGTATCCCCTTTATTGTTGTTAAGACAAATACTGATGAAGATGCTTTAAAAAAGAAGCTGAATCATCTTTCGTTTGAACAACAAGTAATAGAACTTGCTATTGCTAAAGCAGTTGATGTAAGTACTGAAAATCCAGATCACATCGTAATTGGTGGAGATCAAATGTGTATTTGTGACTCAAAAGTTTTTGATAAACCAGGCTCAGTAGATAAAGCAATTGAAAATTTAAAATTGCTATCAGGAACTGTGCATTTTCAACATAGTGGAGTATGCATATACAAAAATGGTAACAAGTTATGGGAATACTCTGAAGTTGTAAAAATGACAATGCATGAATTATCAGAAGATGAAATTATTAACTATGTTAAGTTAGAAAATCCAATTAATGCTGCTGGTGCATATAAATTTGAATCTTTGGGCTGCAACCTGTTTTCTTCTGTGGATGGCAGTTCTTATACCATTCGAGGTATGCCTTTATTACCTTTGTTAAATAAATTAAGAGAACTAGATATAGTAAACCTAAGACCAAAAGTATGAAAAAAAATATACAAGTATTTAATACTTTTTCAGGAAAAAAAGAAGTCTTCACTCCAATCAATCCTAAGCATGTAAAAATTTATGCTTGCGGCCCAACTGTTTATAACTATGCTCATATTGGTAATGCTAGGATGGCGGTTGTTTTCGATACTTTAGTAAGAGTTTTAAGATATATCTATCCGAAGGTAACTTATGTATCGAATATAACTGATATTGATGACAAGATAATTGAAGTAGCTAATGATTTAAATGTACCTATTAATGAGATCACTCAGAAATATTCCGATATATATAATCAGGACATGTTAAAGCTAGAGGTCAAAGCTCCTGATATCCAACCCAAAGCAACAGAATATATAAATGAAATGATATCCCTTATACAAGATCTTGTTATCAAAAATCATGCATATGAAAAAGATGGGCATGTTTTATTTCACGTTCCTTCTTATGAAAATTATGGAAAACTCTCCAAAAGAAATCGTGATGAGCAGATAGCAGGAAGCAGGGTTGAAGTCGCACCTTTTAAAAAAGATCCTGCTGATTTTGTACTGTGGAAACCAAGCAATAATAAGCAACCAGGTTGGAACTCCCCATGGGGTTATGGAAGGCCTGGCTGGCATACAGAATGTTCTGCTATGTCAGAAAAAACTTTGGGGTTACCTTTTGATATTCATGGTGGTGGTAGAGATCTAACTTTTCCACATCACGAGAATGAGATTGCGCAAAGCTGTTGTTCATCTGCTGATGCTAGCAATCCTAAATCTTATGTTAATTATTGGATGCATAACGGTTTTGTAACTGTTGATGGAGAAAAAATGTCTAAATCTTTAGGTAATATTTCTCTAGTCAAAGATTTAATAAAAGAAAATAATGGAGAGGTAATTCGTTTATCACTTTTATCCTCTCATTATAGGCAAGGGTTAGACTGGAATGAGAAGGTGATGCACCAAGCCAAAGTCCTTTTAGATAAGCTGTATAAAATTTTAGTTGATATCGAGAATATAAAACCATTAAAAATAAATGAGTCCATATTGGATTTCATAGATCCTTTAATGGATGATTTAAATACGCCAGGCCTATTAGCTAATTTAAACAAGCTGATCAAAGATTTTAAATCAGTTTCACACGATGATATGCCTAAGTTTAAATCCAAACTTTTGTTAGCAACAAATCTTATAGGTATTTGTCAGCAAGATTATAAAAGCTGGTTTAAATCTAGTCATGATGGGGATGAAAGGATAATCAATGATCTAATCTCAGAGAGACTTGAAGCAAAACGACTAAAAAACTTCGATAAAGCAGATGAAATAAGACAAAAACTAATGGATATGCATATTGAAATCAAAGATACAGAGTCGGGAACTGATTGGAATTACAAATTATGAGTAATCAAGAAAATACAGAAATGAATTTACCAGATGAATACCATGAAATTTCAGAAACACTAACAAGTGCAAATCTAATTTTAACTAATGCAGTTACTAATGCAAAAACTCTTTTTCATACATTAGTGGTTTCTTCTTTGGCGGACATGCAAATTGCAACAAGAGTAATGGTTCTTAGAGATTTCAATTCTAAAGAAAGATTTTTAAGATTTCATACAGATTATAGAGCTTCAAAGATAGATCAATACACCCGTAATACTTCTGCAAGTGTATTAGGCTATGATCCAAAACTTAAAATTCAAATTAAACTCCAAGGCTCAATGTCAGTTCATTATGATGACTCTTTAACTAAAAAAGCATGGTCTGAATCTACAACTAGATCTAAAAAATGCTATTCAGTTCAAGGAGGCTCGTCGCTAAAAATATCTGTACCTGAAGAATATGATTTAAAAGATGGGCATATAGAAGATGGCTATACTAACTTTGCAGTTCTAAAATTTTCATTTAATACACTAGAATTTCTTCATTTAAAAAGCTCTGGACACAGAAGAGCACTCCATAAATGGAATGATGGAGTTGAATCTAATTGGTTGGTGCCATAACATAAAGTACAAGTCATTTTAATCGATCCTATGTATAAACTTTTATTACTGTTACTTTTTATTTTTAATACCAACCTTCATAGTAATCATCATGCTAAAAATGAAGATCAAAAGATGGTATATGAAAATAATTTTGCATATTTATCAACCTACACAATTCCAGCTGGTTCAAATCCTGTAACTTTATCTAAAAATCTTTTAAAAAATGTCGAACAGTTAAAAAAGGATGGATACAACAATTGTGGACTTCTGCGTCATGCATTTGGTGGAGATAGAGCTTTTTATACGTATTGCTATTTTGATACTTGGGAGCAATTCGCTGCAATTAATGACAGAGTGAGTAGTCCTAATGTAAGGCAGCTATATGGTGATCACGACGATAGATTGGTCTCTGTAGATAAAAAAAATCTTGGACCTACTAAATATCTTGTTATGGCAACATATTCTTTTGGTCCATACTTAACTCTCGAAGAAAGAGCTGAAAAAGCAAAAATTATTTTTGATAAATATGACGAAGGGTTCGGTGGATGTAATTTGATGTCAGATCTTTGGGGTCCTGGTCCGGAATGGCAAATTGTTTGTGGTTTTAATAGTTATGCTGAATTTGCTCAAATAAATAAAACTCTTGAACCTATAAAAACAACTCTTGCTATGCAGAAATTAGATATCTTAGATCATTCGGATAACATAGTGGTGCGAGTTAAATAATTTTAATTAACTAAAATAACTATTTTATATTTTTATTTTTTATATGGTGCCCTCTGCAGGAATCGAACCTGCAACTAATCCTTAGGAGGGATCTGTT
>ERZ1047472.855-NODE-855-length-25580-cov-7.203996_pt1 | contig 25580 bp, 39 predicted proteins | sample MGYA00383095_ERZ1047472 | MGnify/ENA primary metagenome ERZ1047472 (study PRJEB29581, sample SAMEA5548365) | metagenome | biome: marine; feature: coastal; material: water | depth 1 m | study: Short-term variability in the microbial, nano- and picoplankton dynamics... | reverse complement strand
TCTCAAGAGAAGCTGGTATCTTAGCTGCGGTTACTGAGTCAGTAGCTAGTGTTCCAGCATCGACTACTCCATCAGGCAATCCACCAACTGATAGTCCTGTTATTGTGCCTGCGTCTGAATCAAATACTATTGCCATTCTTTACTCCTATGGTTTTGGAAACTCAGACTTAATTGCTACTATGGCATCCTTGTGTGTAGTCGTGCCATTAATAGCATCATCGCTGATTAATTCAAATTGATTTAACGCATCGTATTTAGCTTTGCGTTTTCTTGCGTATTCTTTGCTATCCCAATCTGCTTGCATCGCTGCTACTCCAGCAGTACAGTCAGACTCTGAAGGTTTAGCATCAGAAGAATGAATAACTAAGTTAGCGTAAGTATGTTCACCATCAAAACCAAACCATTGTCCAGTATGTAAAGTGCATAAATAATTTTGTAATGTAAATGTCATTAGGTTTCTCCTAATTTTTTAAATATCGCATAAGTGTTGTCATTAACGTTACCAGTTGAATTGGCATAACTATAAATCACAAATTTAACTTTACAATTTGCAGTATCTGTTACATCAAAAATATGAGAAGTATGCATATTTGTTAAAAGACCACCTGAAATAGCAATATTGCTAAAAGTATTTGCAGCACTAGTATAACTACTATTATTTATTGTAGTTCTTATACCCGAATGCATATATGCAGCCATATTAGTATTGTAGACAGGAATATTAAAATGAATTTCGTAAATACCTGTACTTGGAAATGTAAAAATACCACTAGATTGCGACATTCCAGTACCAATTTTGCTATAACCGCTTGTAGTGTCTCTTGCCCAGTTTGCTGTTAAAACCTGTTCTCCAGAACCGAAAGTAAATTCAGTGCCCATATCCCATCTGTCTACTTCACTAAGTCCACTAGAAAGTCCAGTTAAGTTAGCACCACTAATAGCTGGCAATGTTCCTGTTATATTGGCTGCTGGAATAGCTGTTAAGTTAGCTGCACTTATCGCTGGTAATGTAGCTGGGAATCTAGCATCTGCAACTGTGCCTGTTAGGTTAGCTGCTGGTACGCTAGAGTTTTCATCTAATAAAGTACCTGTTGTGTCAGGTAGTGTAATCGTTCTGTCTGTACTCGTATTCGGAGCAGTTACAGTTAGTACCCCTGTGCCTGAAGCGTTGCCTTGTATTTTAACTTTACTCATTATGCTATCACCCAAGTTGAACCAGTAGGTACTGTGACTGATACCCCTGAGTTGATTGTAATCGGACCAGCAGTCATAGCGTTGTTGCCACTTGTTATGCTATAGTTAGCTGCTATCGTATGAGCGTGTTCGTACAAACCTTTGTCTGTAGTGTTACCACCGCCTACTGGACTCCAAGCTGAACCATCGTAAATCTCAGCACTTGTATCTGTTGTGTTAAACCTAATATAACCAGCTGCTGGTGAGCCATCTCTTTGTGCTGTTGTACCTGCTGGCAAAGCACCTGACCCTGTGGCTGATGTCTTAGTCACTACCGCAGTAGTTGCTGCCTTGGTATCTATCTGAGTTTGAATAGCAGAGGTAACACCATCCACATAGTTAAGCTCAGTATCTGTTGCAGTTATTGCACCATCAATGCTGGGGAATGTAGTCTTCAGTACATTCTTGATTCCTCGTATATGGTCATCACCCTCAGAGACATTATCGCCTGCTGCTGGGTTAGTCGCTACGAGGTCATCTATGTACTTAGTACCTGTTAAATCCTCTAAAGCCATTCTCTACTCCTTTATGCTGAAGCAGCTGTTACTGTTACCGTTACCTGTAGTGTGTCACCAGAGATTACTGCTCTTGAAGAACTAAAGTCAACTACACCGTATAGTGTACCTGCTGTTCCTGTCGCTGCTGTGTTTAGAAAAGCACCAGCAATTGTAGCTGTTGCGTTAATTGTAAAGTCTACGCTAGAACTGTTAGTCATACTACCGCTTGATGCTGCACCTTCTGTCCATTCTTTCCTGTTACCAGAATAGCCAGTTAGTTCTGCCCAGCTTGAGTGTGATGCCATAGTGTCTGCTGCTACTGGAGTACCAGCTCCTTTTAGTCCTATGTACCAGGTTGTGTTCTGCGTACTTGCGTGAAATTGTGTATCTAGAATATGGTTTAAACCTACTGTAGTGATCAGGTTTTTCTTATCCTCTTCCCATTTGATGTTGCCATCTTTATCAAGACAAGTAACTTTCCAATAGTTAGCCAGCCCTATGTTTACATTTTCTAATGCCATTATTTACTCCTGTTATTATTCATCTGGGTCACTTATCTTTGTCCAAAGTGTATCCGTGTCTTCCTCTACATCGTTCCATAAGAAGGTGTTGTCACTTGAGGCAGAACCTGTCATACCCATTGTTCCGCTTTCTTCAAAGTTTACGTTGTTCTTTATGTTGCTTGTTCCTGCCAAAGTTCCACTAGCTGGAAGCTGTGCTGTCTGACTGTTTGCTACATCACCAGCGTTTGCTAGTGAAATAGATGCTGGCATAACGTGTGCTGTTGTGCCTGACATTCCATAGTTACTGCCCATAGACAAAGACCTAGGGAACACTGTATCTTCTAGACCACTTTTAGATAATATGGTCTGTGTCATTGTTGCTGTTACTTGGTATGTACTGTTATTCCATATATAGGAATTACCTGACCAAGTTGATGAGTCTGCTGACCAAGTGCTAGATGCCATTAGCCTTCAACTCCAGAGTAAATATTTCTTACTCTCATAGCTGAGCCTGAGTGTCTATCTCTCTGGTCTGCTTTTTGTAATTTGTCTATAGCATTACCATAGCCATTTAGCCATACTGCTACTCTTTCATCATTCTTAATAAAAGGCTCTGCTTCCATAAGAGCACCATATAATAATATGTCTGGTGCATTCTTAGTTAACCAGTTGCTTGTTACTGTACCTGATGTACCATCACCCAGTGCTGTAAATTTCTCATAAAAAGCCATTTCTATTTGGTAGGCTGAGTCAGGTATAGGTGCTAGTTGAATCTCGTCTCCAATAAGCGTATAGGCCCTTGGCTTACCCTTTGTACTGCTGCCATATAACCTATCTAACATCTCTGGGGTAATGTACTCAAGAGGTGTAGTTGGATTTGTGTTTAGTTGTATGTTACGCATTTGAATGTAGCCACCAGGCAAGTTAAAATACTGCTGGTCTACTGTAGCATACATTGTACTTCTTACTTCCATAGGGCGAATGCGTAGCTCCCTATTAATCCTAGCTTCTGCTAGTGCAATAAAGTCTGGTATCCTTGCGGTCAAGTCTGACCTGTCTAACCAGTCTGCTATTGCATCTTTTAATTCTGTAAATGTACTTAATGCCATTATACTTTTCCTTTAGTAGTTCGCCACATAGCGTTGGCTGGGTCATTCATCCAAACCTTCATTCTTTCTTGATTACCCCATATGCCTTCTCTCATCATTTGTTCTACTACGATCAGGGGTATGCTTGCCACTTTGTGAGACATTACTGAATCACCTTTGTATTGTGTGTTTCTGTTATGGAACTTATCTTTTGTGTTTAGCTCGGCTAGTTTCTTAACTACTTTATCATCTTGCTGGCTAGCTACTGTAAGGCTTCCATCTAAATTTGTTATGATTTTTGTATCAATTGCCATAATGTAAACCACCCCAGTTGCCTAGGGTGGTAGTCGGTTGTATTAACCTGTAGTGTATCTAATCTTAGCGTTGGCAGCTTCGTTGCCACATCTTAGACCATACTCAACCAGAAGCATCTTCTTGTCTGAGTCACCTTCTTTTGCAATATCCACAGTTTGGAAATCACGCAAGTAGTCAACTGACCACATATCGTGGTCTAGGAAGTATACAACGTCTTGGTCACAGAATCTATCCATAGTGATGTTGTAAGTACCAAAGTCTGATACATATACATCAACTGAGTTTTGAATAGTCATATTGTTATCTGCTACTGAGCGAACCGCATCAGCACGACCTGACATAGCTGTGATTAACTTCTTGTTAGTTGCACCAAGTAGGATAGTAGACGCTTCACCGCCTTGTGTCCATACTTTTTCAGCAGCCGAAAGAACATCAGCTTCGACCATAGCAGCGTGTGTACCAGTAGTACCAGCATCTACAACATTAGTTGTAATCCAGTTAGCAGCACCACGAGTCTCACGAGCAGTTGTTGCGTCACCAGCAGCAGCAGCGTTGTCAGCTAGTAGTGAACCTTCCATATCACGCTTAAGCTCTTTAGAAGCCTTTGCTAGTTGGTGAGCCATTTCTGACTTCTTACCAGCGTTGTTTACAGTTTCGTGAGTTCCAGTAACCTCAACAACTTTCTTAGAAATTTGTGTTTGGTTAGTCGCACGAGTTGTAGCAGTAGTTGCAGCTGTACCAGCAGCAGCTCCTTCAACGTGGTAGTTATTAATTACAGCAGCAGCAAGTGCGTCTGTTTGCCACTCAAATAGAGTGTTAGATACTGAACCTTTACCAGTAATACTGGATAGGAACGGAGTATCCGTTGGTGAAATATCATAGATGACATCTGACAAATCCTCACGGATTGCATTTGCATCGTATGTCTTAAATTGCGTAGGCATTATCCTATCTCCTTAAAGCATATCATAAAAGACAGAAGCGGCATCATCTTGTTTGCCTGACTTCTGTAACCTTGCACGCTTTTTCTTAATGGCCTCAACAGCTACATCTTCCTTTGAATTTCCTCTTCCAGACTTTTGTACTTTAGGAACTTTCTTAACTGCCTTTTTCTTAGGGGCAACCTTTTGTGTTAGCTTGTCATACTCCATAGCTTTCTTAATTACTAGAACACTACGGTGGTCTGCCAACTGGTTAATCTCTTCTGGCAAGAAACCTACTGACTTGGCGTACTCTTGCACGTCTTTTTTAATAGTAGATTCCTGATCGTTCCACTCAGGTAAAGCCTCAACTAGTCTATTGTATTCTTGTTGAACAAAATGTGCTCTAGCTTTATTTGCTTCTTCAGCTTGTTCTTGTTGTATAAGAACTTGCTGTTGGGCTACGTTTTGTACTTTTTCCTGGGCATCTCGGTACTCATCTTTCTTAAGCATATATTGATATGGGTCTTCTGTTTTTAAAGCTGTCCAATCAACATTATCAAACTCTTGAAGTTTACTGCTCTGTTGCTCTTGCAACATTTGTAAGCCATTAGCGTACATTTGCCTCTCTTGCTCTAACTGCTGACGCTCGGACTGAATTGCTTCTGTCTCCTTACGTTGCTCTGCTAGTGCCTGAGACTTACGAGTATAGTCAGCCTGCCTTTGATAACCGTTCTTGAGTTCATCAATACCAACTTCCAATTCTTCTCCATCCACTTTAATAGTGTACTTCAAATCTTCTTCAGCTACTACATCATACTCTTCTTCCTCTTCGGCTACCTCTTCTTCGGTTTCTTCTTCAGCTTGTCCCTCTTCTTCGGGGGCTTCTTCTTCTACCTCTTCAGCTTCCTCTGTATCCTCTACCACTTCCTCGTCAACAGGGGCATCGGTTTCCTCGTTTGCGGTTTGCTCTTCTGAGTCCCACATACTTAGGATTTGGTTTGCAGCATCTTCTGCTGAACCTTGTTGTGCTCTTTCAAATCTACCTTCTTGGGTGTTCTCTACAGAATCCATAGGTTATCTCCTCTACTGTGTTAAAAAATCTTCTTGCTCCCTTTCAGCAAGTTTGCCTGTCTCAAGCACTGATTGTATATGTTGATTTACTAATTCAAGTGCTTTGATTGTTATGTACAATCTATCTCTTTCCACTTCTTCGGCAACTCTTGTGTCCAATAAGTGTTTTACTAACGCTTCTTTGACTGTGGCTAGAGCCTCTACATATAGAGGATGTTCTAAAATCTGTTTAGCTTGGTCTGCCCTTGCTATCTCTTCTCCCTTCTTCCCCATACTAGTTTCCTATCTTGACTGCTCGCTCTTGGTCTCTCTCAAGTACAAGCTCTTGTTGTTTAAGTGCAAGTTCTGCTTTCTTAATTTCCAGCTCCTGTGCTTTAATCTGCATATCTACTTGTGCTTCTTCTCTCTTAAGCTGTAAATCTTGTGCAGCTATATCAGCTTCAAGTTGCATTTCTTGCTGTTTAATAGCAGACTCTTGTTGTAGTTTTTGCAATTTAACTTTAATTTCTTCAGCCTTAAGCTGTGATTCCATCTGCTTTGCTTGTTCCTCTGGACTAGGTCCTTGTTTCTTAGGAACATCCTGATCGCCTGGGTCTGTAATAAAGTCATCTACATTCTTCATACCCATAGCTTTTATCTGCTCTGCTACTAAGTTGTATACATTCTTGGGCTTAAGCAACATACCAGCAGAAGGGTGCTGTGCAATCATTTGTATTGTTTGTGACAATCTACCTAAATGCATTAGGTTCATATCTTTGTTGCCAAATCCTAATCCAACTTGTGCTACACAATCTACCTTTTCTTTCCACTCGTGCGGGTACAGTGTAGTCCATCTATTGTTTAGTCTTACAATTTTTTCTGGCTTTTCAAACTTTTGTACTAACATATAAACAGAGTTTGCTAGGTCTTTCATACCTGTTTCAGCAAATATTCTGGCTATTAATTCTATTTTCTGCTGTGCTGCGGTCATTACTTGACCTACGCCTGTAGCAGTTTGGTGCGATTTTAATGCACCATCAGATAGACCCATTGAGTTCTTGCTAACGCCAGTTCGTTCTTCTCTAATGCTATCTAAATAACCTAGCATATTAAAAGAGTTCTGGTCTAGTTGCGGTGTCCCTAGTGGGTTTACCGCACCTGGTGTTCGTACTCTTACGATTCCACCTGGTCTAGAAGTCATTAGGTCATCTAAATTCGCTTGACCTTCTACTACCTCGTATCGCCCATTATTTGTTAGATACATATTGTCTAACAAGTTACGCATTAGTGTAGTCTTAATGAGTTGAAGGTCGGAGATTAAGTCATAAATACTCAGACCGTAAAACTTATGAGGCATTGGTATAGGTGTAAGGGAGGAGAAGGGAACACTATCCACGGCCTCATTATCTAACAGTTCGTCTCCAACCTTCGTTACTTTTCTTAATTCGGCAATGCCATCGTTGTCAAAGTCTACCCTTGTGTAGCACTCAGTGACCCAGATTCCATCATCAATATCACCTTCTGGTGAGTTGTCCTGCTCGTGAGAGAATCTAGAAAGTCTTTCAGCTTTGTAATCCGCTTCATCATTATTGAATACATTTTCAATTTTAGATTTAGGATATCCTTGCTCTATTAACTCTGACTTAGTTCTCTTTACTCTATGAGCGACAAACCTTGCGGTATCGATTGTCTTGGCATACTTGTCAATTAAAAATTCTTCTGGTGGTACAGCTTCTATTCTAACCTGTCCATCAGCATATGTTCTGTTTACTACAACATCGTGTGATGTGGGCACGCCTTCTTCACTTATCACTTCTGTGTGCTCTTTGACATCTACATTGTCATCCATCAGAAGAGCCATAAACTCTTCTTCTGTTAAATTCTTGTACTCTTCTCTGAGAGTCTCACTGCTGTCATCCCAGTAATGTTTGACAACTCCATTTTTTTGTAGCAGTGCATCCTTGAACCATTGGTATATAGTAGAAAAACCAGGGTTCTGTCTCATAATGACATAGTTCACATAGTCTGTGGACTGCTTTGCCATCTCAACATCTTCTGGACCTTGTGGTTCAAACTGTACTACCTTATCACCTGAAGTAAATATCTTCATAAGGCTAGGCATAATCCATTCGATTACATCTGCTACATCTCTTGTGACAATCTGAGAACGGCCTTCTTGCTCGTTGCCGTACTTTTTACCATAGTATCGGTCTAGTGCATCTGAACGCTGAGCTGTAAGTTTGCCATCTTTATACCCTAGAGCAGCACTTATCTCTTGCTCTAAGTGAGCAGATAGCTCCCTTTTTGTCATTTTAGCCATAAATTATTTACCTTTGTTTATCGGGTATTTCGTTTCTTTAACTGGTGGTGGACTACTACTAACTGCCTTCATTATTTCTTTAAGGTCTTTAATGTCCTGTGCCATCTCTAAAAGTTTATTCTCTAACCACTTGGGATTCATTGGCATATACTTCTCCTTATACTATCCAACTTAAATCAGTCTTAGGGAGTTCCCTTCCCCAGACACTATCATTACCTGTGAATACAACATCTGTTACACACAAGTACCTAAATGCATCGCTAGCGTGTGATGTCCAATCGTGGACTGGTCTTTGTGACCATATCTTTTTCTTGTCATCATAGCTACTTCTATACTGTAGCAACGCTTCTAGTCCTTTCTTTGTGCTTTCTAAATCAAACCAACACTTGTTTAAATAAGTTCTGGTAGTATCTATACCATCCATTACCTTTAACTTAGGTGCTACTTGAAAGTCTATGCCTAGGTCAAATGCTAGGTCTCGTCTTGACTTACCCGTAGAAAATTCTCTAACTACTATATCGTGTGGTGCTATGTGTGCACCGTAGTTATAACCCTTTCTATTGAGTACCTCTATATAGTGAGGTAGTCCTTCATTAGAGTTTTCATAGTAATCTATTATATGTACTGCTTTTCCTACAAACTGACAGAACCATATGCTCGTTGCGTCTGAGACCCCAAGGTCCCAGGCTGTTATTACTTGTTTAGCCGGGTCATAAGGGACTTTCCCCACTCGGTCTTCTTCATAAGCAGTTTCAATCTCTTTAGCATAATACGCACCTCTAAGTGCAGCAGACCAAGAACACTCGTATTCTTGTTCAAATTCAGTCTCTGCCATATCTTGTTTCGCAAGTTCAAGCTCTTCATCATCTAGTATTCCTGTTTCACTCGCCTTGTATAAGAATCTTGCCCATCCCTTCTTCTCTGGGGCAGAGTGGTATAAATCATAAAATTCGTTCTTTCCTTTAGGTGTACCAATAAATATTGCATACCCCTTTCTATCTGATAGTGCGGGCCTTATAACCTCAGAGAACATCTTAGGGTTCATCTGAGCGTACTCATCAAGCACGACCCCATCTAAATAAATTCCACGGAGTGTGTCATAATTATCTGCCCCGTAGAGCTGTATCCTCGCTCCCATAAAGTCGGCTCTTAGTTCTGCCTCGTTAAACTTTACTTCGGGAAATACAGAACATAATCTCTTAAGTTCATCCCAGGCAACTGTTTTAGCTTGCTTGAATAGTGGTGCTATGTATGCATATCTAGGTGCGGGCTTACCTTTACCTATATCCTCTACAGAGCTTTTGATTAGCTGGTTTATGGCAAACACAGTCTTACCAAATCGCCTATGACATACCACAACATTAAATCTATCTAGCGTTGTGTGCAAATGTCTTTGTAATTCCCTAGGTGTGTAGGGTATTACTATAGGTTTTCTCTCCTCTTGCATAAAGTTTAGTGCACCTTGCTGTCTTTATCCCTTAATATCTGGTTAGCATCTGCAATATCCTTTTCATCTTGGGCCCACTGTATATCAAACTGTCTATCTTCTACAACAACGTGGTGCTTTGGAGACCAGCCAGCTTGTGTCTTTAGCCAGAACGTAGTCATACTAGGGGACTCCCCAGATACTGCCATTTCGTAGGCTACACCAGCCACGCGGGCGGTCCTTTTGTCCTTACCAACTAGCAAATTGTGTGCAAAATATTTTGTTAGGGTGGCATTAGAGATACCCATCACTTTTGCTATTGTGTGTTGGTCTAGCCCTATAGTAACCATCTCTTCTACCTTAGAATAATCATCATCGCTAGGCTTATACTTTTGCCCTCTCTTGATTCTAGACTTTTTGCCACCTGCTGCCTTAGATTGCTGGGATAAGCCACCAGTTGGTCTGCCCATCTTACGTTCAATCTTAATTACAGCATCTGCTGGTACTATTCCTTTGGCTGAAGCTACTGCATATCTAGCTTCTTCCTCTAATTCCTTTTCAATTTGCCTGATCTCATCTTCTGAATCAGCTATTGCTTTGCCTTTTTGTGCCATATACTAGTATTATACCTTAAAATAATATTGTTGCCTCTTAGATTCCTAGAATATTAGAAAGTATTTTAAATAGGTAAACTCACAAACGCACCTTCTTTAGCATTATCTAGGTATCTAGTGTTTCACAACAAAGATAAACAATATTATAAAGTATAAACCACTAAAAGTCAACCCCAGTTTGGCATTGATTAACACAGTATGCCCGAATCTGTCGCGGTGTGTTGCGGAATATTGAAAAAATAATAATTTTACTTGTGCATAGGTTTCGCTCGTGTGAAGAAAATTCCAAAAGGGTGCTCCCCCTCGCATATACCCCTACTTTCTGTGTGGATATATAGGCGGTTGGATAGTCGCGGATTCTTTCCTAGATTTTCGGAATAGTTCCGAGAATGTTTTTTATCTTGAAGGGATAATTCGAGGTTTCATATAATAACAAACATAGACAAAGTTTTATTATTTACTTGCAATTGACAAAGCAATAGACTAGACTATGTCAAACGGTCGCAATTTCGCGGACGTCTAAATAAGGAAAATACAATGACTATAAAAACAAAACAAAAGCAAACAACTAAGCAAAAGACCAATTCTTCAATGGCTGATTTAAACTTAAGACCAGCCGTTGAAGTTGTGAGTGGTAATGCTAGCAACCCTTTCAATTCAATATCGGAAACAATTAACGATATTAAAAACTGTAAGCAGTCTATTCAAGACTTACACAAGGAAGGTAAAAAGCTGGTCAAAAATAGTGGGACTTATGAAGCTTTGTTGATGTCTATTCTATTCACTGATTTAAAAGAATCTAAGACTGGAATTGCAGACATTACAGACTATGCAATAAGGCTTAAGAATACAGAAGGCTTTACAAAGGGGACAGTTGAATTTTTAATGCTAGACACTCTAAGACAACAAGTATCAAATGTCTATAGGAAAATGGCTAAAAATGAAGACTCACCAATTACTAAGGAAGACCAAAAAAGCCTTGTGAATGTTGGGACTAAGTTAACTGGTCCAAACTGTGTGCCTAAATTCAAGCCTACGTTTGAACCGCTTACAGAAGCCGAGCAAGTTCAAAAAGACCAAGCGGAGAAGGAAGCCGAGGAAAGCAAGAAAGCCGAGGAATACCGCGACCATAAAAAATGGTTTATGGGACTTAGCAGAAAAGACCTAGACCAACTTATTAAGGAACGCGAAGAACGTTTCGGTAAGACTGGCGAAGCGGTTCAACCCGCTTAAGTTAATCAACTAAGAAGCCCCGCTTAATCGCGGGGTTTTTTTTCGCCTATTGAAAATTATCTTGCTCCCTGGTGGCTGCCTGATCCTAGAAGCCGAGCCCCATAAATACCCCTATTTTCAATCTTTATTGTCTAACCCTTCCTATCCCCTTACTATTGACTAAAACGCCTTAAAATGGCATAATATTACTATGAATAGAGGTTCTCTTTATTCTATTTTCGGAACTATTCCGAGAATCTTATTAACTAATAAAAAGGAAAGTTTATGAATAGAAAGCAAACTTTTAGAGTCTTGAATAGACGCACCAAAATCAAGTCAATCATTAGTGAAAATGGCGGTAAGTTTTTCACCGTTAAGTTTCATAAAGTTGATGGTTCAATTCGGAAAATGAATTGCAGAATCGGTGTTAAAAAATGGCTAAAAGGTGGTGAATTATCGTATCGACCAGAGGATAAGCCCAATTTACGGGTTGTATTTGACGTTCAAGCGAATGACTATCGCACAATCAATTTAGATAAAGTTTTTTACATCAAAGCTGGTGGTAAACGTGCTGATGTGTTTTTAACAGAGCAACTAATGGAGGGTATTTAATATGTTAGATATTATTATTATGTTTTTAGTATTCACAATCTTAGCTATTGGATTAGCTGGTATGTGGATTTTTGCAACAACAATGCGAATGGATTACAAAGATAAGCAAGGTAATTACATCGTTAAGAAGTAGTTAGAAAAACTAAGGGCTGCCTGATCGGTAGCCTTTACTCTTTTTAACTAGGAAGGAAACAATATGGATATACAAAACAATTTATTGTTAGTGCCATTCAAAACGCTGAAGGCAGCCATAGATTATGTGGGCAAATTTTCTAAACCTAAGAAAATGCCTGGTTGGTCTTACGGATTGCCTACAGATATGTGCAAGACTGGGATGATACTCAAAAAAATACCTACTTCTGTGTGTGCAGATTGCTATGCGGATAAAGGATTTTATACGGTCTATCCCGAAGTAAAGAAAGCACAATACAGACGTCTTGATAGTATTGATAAGCCACAGTGGGTTGAAGCAATGATATTTGTGATGACTCACGCTAAAGCAATACTAGAGGATAAAGTTTTTAGATGGCACGATAGCGGAGACATACAAGGTGTTGAGCATTTGGATAAGATTGTGCAGATAGCACAAGCTACACCCGATGTAAAATACTGGCTGCCTACTAAAGAAAGCAACTGGATACAGAATTACAGTAAGCCTATCCCGAAAAATCTAGTGATCAGGCTAAGTGGTAGTTTTGTGGATGGTAAACCACCAAAGTATGCAAACACTAGCACTGTTGTTACTGATAAGGATGATGCAACTTGCAGAGCCTTTGAAAACAACAACGAGTGCGGTGATTGTAGACAATGCTGGGATAGTAGTGTAAAAAATGTAAGTTACTTAAACCACTAAGGAGGATGTATGACTATTGATAAGTTTACAGATGGACAATTAGATTCTGTTATTTACGCATATGAAAATGAGTTGATTCATATCTATCAAGTTGAAGATATGTTGGATTACATTTGTGTAGATTGGAATGATTTTGTTCGTAAGCTAACTGTTAGTGATTGCACGATTGAAGCGTTGCAATTTATGCAACAAAACGGTTACAAGTTAGAAAAAGAAGAAAAAAATGTAAGTGTTATGGATGAGTACAGAGATAAGGCTGTAAGTCCAGGCGATTTTTTGTCTAAGTAGTTGTAAAAACTAAGGGATATTCGGAATAGTTCCGAGTATCCTTTACTCTTTATAACTAGGAAGGAGTAAGTATGGATACAGATAACAATCTAGGCATTAACGTGCTAAGTCTGTTTGATGGTTCGAGCTGCGGTCAAGTAGCCCTTGAACGATCAGGGATTAAGGTTAATAATTATTTTGCATCAGAGATAGATAAGTATGCAGAAAAGATTGCCCTTAAAAATTACCCAAGCACTGTTTCTGTTGGCGATGTTAGTTTTGTCAGTGGGATACAGTTGCCAAACATAGACCTGATCCTTGCGGGTTCACCTTGCCAGGGATTTAGTTTTGCGGGTAAGCAATTAGCTTTTGATGACCCTAGGTCAGCACTATTCTTTGAGTTTCTTAGAGTCCTAGATGAGTGTCGAAGATACAATCCTAATGTTAAATTCTTACTAGAAAATGTAAGGATGAAGCAAGAGTATCAAGACATCATCAGCAAGTATCTAGGTGTAGAACCAGTAGCGATAAACTCGTCACTTGTATCAGCACAAAACAGATACCGTTTGTATTGGGCCAACTGGGATATAACTCAGCCCGATGACAAAGGTGTAGTCTTGAAAGATATACTTGTCGAGGGATACGGTGATAGTGTAGCTGACCAAGGCACAACTGTTAAGCAGACAAATGTGGATAAAGCTGCTTGTCTACTAGCTAGAGATTACAAGGGATTTGGCAACCAAGCTATGACTGGTGTCAGAACTTGTGAACTTAGAAAGTATGACAAGGATGAAGAGTGTCACCACATTGGCACTGCACTAGACATTAATGGTCACGATATACTCAAGCGTGTGTATTCGGATACGGGTAAAAGCCCAACTCTAAATACTATGGGTGGTGGTAATCGTGAGCCTAAAGTATTGACTGGTGTAAGAGTTAAAAATGCACAAGTGGATAAGGGAACGTATCGCCCACTGCTACCATTAGAAATGGAGCGATTACAAACACTGCCCGATGACTATACGGATGGTGTAAGCAATACCCAACGCAAGAAGATGTTGGGCAACGGATGGACTGTCGATGTGATAGTCCACATACTAAAACAAGGAGGATTTGCGTGAGCAAGAAAAAAGATAAGATAATAGATAAGCTAGCTGCTAGAGTTAGTGATTTGGAGGATGAGATTTCTCGTGACTTAGAACTCGTGGATATCAAGTATCTAGAGAGTGAGATTGCTAGATTAAAGCAAGAAGTACACGAGAGAGAGTTGGATAGAAGAAAGTTTCTCTGTATATTAGAGGATATGGATGACTTCTTAACAAGAAATCTGATACCAAAACTTTTTATAAATAAACAAGCATCCAAGCACTACGCTTTTGATAGACCGATTCAAGGATATGAAGAGCTAGTTGCAGACACGTTTATGATGAAAACTTGGGTGATTGATGGCAAAGAACCTAGACCTTATCAAGAGCGTCAAGGATACACTAAGGTTGATGAGTATCCAGAGAAGGGTTCATATAAATGGGAGGGATAATAATGAGTAAAGAAAGACATACAACTGTGGATTGTGTTGAGCACATCTACAAGTTGCAAGATAGAAACGATGAGCTGCGAGATACGCTTGTGTTTGTATTGAGAACACTGGATGATAGGTTCTATCACGAGATACAAAACAAGGATACGCCAATAGGTGAGATCAGGCATCGTGTTGACCAAACGTTAAACTATCCGAGGTATGGTGATGTCTAAGCGATACATTGGATGGAATCGTAGGGTTAAGAAAAGAAAGTTAAGTCGAAACCAAAAAAGAAAAGATAGGAGGGATAATGAAAGAATGGAAAGACAAGCAAGTTAAGATAGCCTGGGGTGTGCCAATTAACCCCAGCTACTTGGATGGCACTTACACTCACACCAACAACCACACAGCAACAAAGGTTAAGGATAGGGATGGTAAGACTATGAACTACAGTGACATAGCTAGGCTCAACAAATATAGATTAGAGGCTAGGGATGCGTGGCGATTAGAAAATGCAGACACAATAATGAACTTAAAAAATGGAGGTGATAAATGATTACATTTGATACATATGCCCTGGATAGGGTAATAGATGAACGCATAGAAAGTGCGTTTGAATTTGGCAGCGTGTATGGTGCTGATTTGTTTGATGATGATGGTAATGTGGGATACCATAAAGTAGGATTTAATCCAGGACACCTGCTTGATATACTACAGAGTCAACAACAACAGATAGCAGACCTTGTTGCAAGCAATAGTTATCTGTATAATGAACTTAAACAATTAAAAGGAAGGAGGTAATATGAGTAAATGTTTTGAAGTACACATACAGTCAACTGTATCATATGATTTCAAAGTGGAGGTTGATGCTGATGATATGGGTGAAGCAGAAGCGATAGCCGATACAGAATATTGGAACGACCAATACCACCGTGAAGCAAGAGCATCTCAACTGCACGATGAGTTTGAGATAGTGAGTGTCGATGAGATTATCTTAGATGATGGTTCACTCGATGATGATGATGATTACCCAGGGAGGGAATAATGAAAGAAGTAAAAGTAAGGTATGTAAAGAATAGGGTAGAGATAACGATGCCCTTGTCGCAGTACAACAATGTGCTGCAAGGTTTTAACACACTTAATGAAGCACTCAATGATTACCAAGAGACGATGGACCTCAAGGTAAGCCAGATGAGTGGCATAGATAATCTTAAGTATGCTTTGATACACGGTCTGGGATTCAAGAAGATACACGACCACTATTACAGCGATTATAGGATACCAACAAAGGGAGGTAAGTAATGGGAGTATTTAAGCAAATGATGATAGATAAGATGGATGAGCTGCAAGGTGGTGACATAGATAGTCTCACTGAGCAAGACATCATCGATGCTATGGTCGAGGAGTATATGCGTTCAGATGCATACAACAAGGAGCATATGGATCAGGAAAAAAAGATAGCAAATAGCTTGACACATCCTGAAACATCAGCTAAAATTTAATTACTTGTATCTCCTACAATACTAAGACAGTCTAGGTTTGAGTTTGTGGGTGAGTACCCAAACACTCACTCCTAGATAGTCTTAGGTTCTTAGTCTTTCTAAGAGTACACTGGTTTTCCTTCCTTATTTTCCAGTGTACCCTTAGTAGGATTACCTACTAGTTGGAGACCCACGGGTCATAAATGTTAATGTTACAGGAGTTATATATGAGTGCTATGAGTTTAGTTGGTACTGTGGTTTTTAACCACGTTTTAAAGCCCGATGTGTATAAGGGAACGGAGAAATATTCTTTGACGATTGCGTTGGATAAGGATAGTAAGAAACTTGCTGAGAAACAAGGACTGAAAACTAAGGAGTATGATGGTGCTACGCAAATCACCGCTACTCGTAAGATAGATTTCGGTGCACCTAAAGTTTACAATGTCGACAAGGAGGAGGTTGGTATCAATCATCTTTCTCTATACGGTGACACTGTGACTATGAAGGTTAAGCCTGGCAAGGGTGACTGGTCTGCTTTTAGTTACTTAGAAGCAGTGCGAGTCGAAGAGAAAGCAGATGGTGCTGGGGAACTAGATGAATCTGATTTCTAATGTAAGATAGGCAATGTTAGATGGGGCAGCTACGAGGGTGGCTGCCTTTTTATTTTAAAATGGGAGGAGATATGAATAAAGGTAATATACTTTTAAGAAAAGAACAGTGTCCTACTTGTGCAATGCGAGGCAAGGACACAGGTAAGGACAATATGGCTGTCTATTCAGATGGTCAGACCCACTGCTTTGCTTGCGGCACCCACCATAGGGGAGGCAAGGAGGCACTAGGTGGGGTAAAAGTAAAACAAACCAAGGATGATGACTGGATAGCTGACTATAGAGGTGAGTATTTTAGCTTGCCTGATCGTAGGCTCAGAGGTGAGACTCTTGAGAAGTACAGAGTCAAGGCCGAGAAGGATAAGGATGGCAACATCATCAAGCACCACTACCCCATACATAATAAGAAAGGTGAGATGGTTGGTATGAAGACAAGGGTAGTAGAGGGCAAGAGATTCTTTGCCAAAGGTGATACTAGCAAGAACAACGCACTCTTTGGTCAGCACATAGAGAGACCTGGGGGAAAGTTTGTTACCATACTGGAAGGTGAACTGGATGCGATGGCAGCATATGAGATGTTTGGTAGTAAGTGGGCTTTTGTTAGTGTGATTAATGGCTCTAACTGTGTGGATAATATCAAAGCTAATATAGAATGGCTCGATTCTTTCGAGACAGTTGTTCTTGCATTTGATAATGATGAGGCGGGTAGGGATGCAGCAAATGCAGTAGCCCCTATACTAGGCCCTAACAAATGTAAGATACTGACACTATCTAAGTGGAAGGATGCTTGTGAGTATTTGATTAACGGTGATGGCAAGCAGTTTGTCCACGAATGGTGGGACTTTGCCAAGCCATACACTGTATCTGGTGTAGCTAGTGTAGAGGATATGCGTAATGCTATGATGCAGTACAGAGACACCGAGTTAATACCTTTGCCCGATTCGTTTGGCAATCTAAATGAGATGATGCGTGGTGGTGTAGCCCGTGGTGAGCTGGTGTCTATCATTGCACATACATCTATAGGCAAGACAACCATACTTAATGAGTTAATCTACCACTTCTCTACCAATACCAAGGAAAAGATAGGTTGCTTTATGGTTGAGGACAATATAGATGAGACGATCAGGAAAGTAGTGAGTGTACACACTGGTGAGAATATGCAGCTCCTCAAACCTAATGACTTGAATGTTGATAGTATTATGAAAGATGCTGTTGACATAGGGTTTGCATCTAAGATACAACTACACGATGATGGTGGTGGCAGTATAGACCTTGAAGAAATGTTCAGTAAGATTAGATACTTTGTCAAGGGGTTAGGATGTAGTGTTATACTTGTTGACCCACTGCACACAGCCATTAAGAATCTATCTAATGAGAACATCGAAGAAGTAATGGATAGGTTCATCAAGCTATGCAAAGAGACCAAGGCTACAGTCATACTGTCTACACACACAAGAAAGCCAGATGATGGCAGCCATCCACATAAGATTAGTGAGTATGATGTAAAAGGCAGTGGTGCTATACCGCAAGCGTGCCATACCAACATACTATTCTCAAGGGACAAGCTGGCAGAGGATGACTACGAGAGAAATGCAACTCGAATCCGTGTGCCTAAGATGAGAAGGACTGGTCAAACTGGCGAGGCTGGATGGGCATACTTCAATGGTGAGACTGGAAGACTAGAGAAGGGACACTCACCAGTTATGGGAGACGATGATGCGGACTTTTAGTTGTGACATAGAAACGGATGGCATAGATGCTAATGTTGTTTGGTGCATTTCTGTCCACGATATAGACACAGATGAGGTGACTACATTTGCTGGCAATTGTCTTGATTTGTTTAAGTCCTGGGTAGAAACAGAGGCTGACTGCCTGATCTTTCATAATGGCATAGCTTTTGATGTGCCAGTGCTGGAGAGACTTCTTGATGTGGACTTCAGTAGTGTACAGATAGAAGACACGATGGTGATGAGCCAGTTGTACAAACCCAGACTAGATGGTGGTCATTCACTTGCAGCGTGGGGCGAGAGGCTTGGGTTTGCAAAGGGTGACTATGAAGACTGGTCTAAGTTTACAGACGAGATGCTTAAGTATTGCATCAGAGATACCAAGGTTACTACCAAAGTGTACAAGTATCTATTGAAGAATAAATTAAGCGAGGATGCCAAAGAGCTAGAGTATGAAACAAAGAAGCACTGCTCATTACAAGAGAGGACTGGGTGGTTCTTTGATATTAAAGGTGCTATTAATTTATTAGTTGAAATTAATGATGACTTAAGACTTGCAGAGGAAAAGGTGCACAAGACTTTTGTGCCACTGCCTGTATGGAAAAGCAAGACACCAGTTAAGAATAGGTTTACCAGGAGAGGACAGAGAACTAAGCACTATCAGACAGAGGTGGACCTTGAGTGTCACACTAATGATGATGGTGACTATGGTTACTGGTCTTATCCAGAGCTAAATCTTGGAAGTAGGCAGCAAGTAGGCAGACATCTTATGCATTATGGATGGAAGCCTTCTGTGTTTACTGAGACTGGACTGCCCAAGGTCGATGAGTCAACACTTAAAGACGTGGACATACCAGAGGCCCAGATTATTGGCAGGTATCTTATGTTGCAGAAAAGACAAGGGCAAGTCAGTAGCTGGGTTGATGAGTACAACTATGATACTCGTAGGATACACAGTAGAGTTCATACTATGGGCACTGTCACACATCGTATGTCTAGCAGTAACCCCAACTTGCAACAAGTAACAGCAAGCAGTAAAGAATATGGAACACAGATGAGAGCTCTGTTTACTGTCCCAGATGATAAGGTAATTGTGGGTGCTGATTTATCTGGACTTGAGCTTAGATGTTTGGCACATTATATGAAAGATGCAGGGTATACTGAAGAGATATTAAGTGGTGACATACACACAGCCAACCAAAAGGCTGCGGGTTTGAGCACCAGAGATGAGTCAAAGCGTTTCATTTATGCCTACTTGTATGGTGGTGGTGATGACCTGATCGGCAAGATATGTGGAGGAGGTAAGAAGTTGGGAAAGAAAATTAAACATCAGTTCTTGTCTAACACACCAGCACTTGCTGTGCTTAGAAAGAAAATTGAGCACGCATCTAAGAAGGGCTGGATTAAAACATTAGATGGTCGCAGAGTATATGTCCGCAGTCCACACTCAGCACTTAACTTTTTATTACAGAGTGCTGGCTCTATCATAGCTAAAAGAGCTTGGGTTATTTTCCATTCGCTTGCTTATCAGTTTGATTACAAGCAACTGGGTGTGATACACGATGAGATACAGATAGAGTGTGACCCTACAGATGCAGAAGTTATAGGTAAGCTGGTTGTCCAGGCTATGGAACAGACAACAGACTACTACAAACTGAACTGTCCAATTACTGGTGAGTACAAAGTCGGTAAGAGCTGGAATGAAACACACTAAACTCGGAACTATTCCGAAAATAAATTTTAATAAGAGAGGAGTAGACAATGAAGTCTATAAATACAGTAGTACAAGATGTATATGATTTAATGAAGTCAAAAGATTATTCTGGAGACTTGAGCTCGATAGCTATGCAAGCTGGTCGAGAGGTGGAAGAAGCATTAAAGGATGCGTTTACACCAAGAGAAGAAAACCGTGGCTTGAGGATGTCATCTTTAGGCAAGTGTGAAAGAGCACAGTGGTACAACTACCACGGTCATACACCCGAAGAAATAAAGGGTGAGGTTTACCTAACCTTCTTGCAAGGTCACATACTAGAAGCGGTGCTGGTTGCTTTACTTAAGCTATCAGGACACACAGTAGAGGACCAACAAAAGAAGCACACACTAGAAGGTGTGAATGGCAGCCAGGACTGTACCATAGATGGTGAGCTAGTGGATATCAAGACAGCAAGTGCTTGGTCTTGGGACAATAAGTTTCAAGAGACTGGACTTACTGATGATGCCTTTGGCTACATCAAGCAACTATCAGCTTACGGTAAAGCAGACAAAAGAAAGAAAGGATACTTCCTTGCTTTCAATAAAAACAAATCAACACTTAAGCTATGTGAACAGCCATTAGAGCAAGACATAGATACCTTTGTTGTTGATTTAAAAGCCAAGATGGAATTAGATACACCACCTATGCGATTAGCTAACGCTACAACTTGGAACAAAGCCAAGACAGAAGAGAAGCTATGTATGACGTGTGCATTTTGTGGGTTTAAGGAAGATTGCTTTGGTAGTCTGGAAGCAAGACCTATTCCATCTGGTAAGATAACTAACTATTATGTATCAAGTGGAGCTGACTTTTGATAACAAAACAACTACCAGAACTGAAGGCATACATTGCAGCAACGTATGATGTATGCCTGATCTGTGATGAATTAGAAATTGAACCCGAAGAATTATTAAACGCTTTTGAAAAGAGATTATTAGAAAAGCAAGATAGATTTCTGGAGGAATTTGAGGAGAGTTATTGATGGACTATGTAAGTCTAAGCGTAGCTTTTACATTGCTTGGTGCTGTAGGTATATACTTTACACACAAGCAAGCGTACCAAAAAGGAATTACTGATGCTGTGCTAATGCACAGACAAGGTAGATTAAAATACAAAGACTATCTAGATGACAACGGTGAGCGTATGGTTGACATAGAGATAGACCCAATAGAGGATGATGAATGAACACACTACCAAATGATTACCAAAATTTTATAGCACTAAGCAGATATGCTAGGTGGCTGCCAGAAAAGAATAGACGAGAGACGTGGGAAGAAACTGTAGCTAGGTACTTTGACTTTATGGAAGAGCACCTAAAAGAAAATACTGAAGGCGAGCTTACTGCTAAGACCAGAAAGATTCTTGAAGAAGCTGTGCTTAACTTAGATGTTATGCCTAGTATGAGAGCTTTAATGACTGCTGGACCAGCACTTAAAGACAACAACATAGCTGGATACAACTGTGCTTATCTTAGTGTTGACCACCCTAAAGCATTTGATGAATGTTTGTATGTGCTTATGCACGGTACTGGAGTGGGTTTTAGTGTAGAGAGACAACACACTAACAAGCTACCAGAAGTGCCAGAAGAAATGATTGATGTTGATGACATCGTAGTAGTGCAAGACAGCAAGGAAGGGTGGCAGTCTGCATTCAGAAAACTAATCAACTATCTATACAACGGTGAGATGCCCAAGTGGGACTTCTCTAGAGTAAGACCTAAAGGTGCCAGGCTGAGTAAGTTTGGTGGCAGAGCCAGTGGTCCAGAGCCACTGCTAGATTTGTTTAACTTTGCTACCAATATGTTTAAAGATGCAGTAGGCCGTAAGCTAACCAGCTATGAGTGCCACCGTATGATGTGCAAAGTAGCAGAGGTAGTTGTAGTGGGTGGTGTTAGACGAAGTGCCCTGATCTCTTTATCTAACTTAACTGATGAGCGTATGCGTAATGCTAAGTCTGGTCAGTGGTGGTCTGATACACCAGAGATGGCACTTAGTAACAACAGTGTGTGTTACACAGAGAAGCCAGACATAGGAATCTTTATGAAAGAATGGCTATCGCTGTATGAGTCTAAGTCTGGTGAGCGTGGAATCTTTAACAGAGAGGCAGCAATTAAACAAGTAGCATCTATAGGCAGACGTGACACTGAACACGACTTCGGATGCAATCCTTGCAGTGAAATTATATTAAGAGATGGGCAGTTCTGTAATCTTACTGAAGTGGTAGTCAGAGCAGAAGACAAACAAGATGACATAATACGCAAGGTTAAGTTGGCTACTATACTGGGCACGTTCCAGGCTTCTCTTACTGACATCAAAAGATTAAGGCCTAAGTGGGTTCACAATACAGAAGAAGAAGCTCTCTTGGGCGTGTCATTAACTGGTATAATGGACAACTCATTTATGAACGGAAGTTCAAGCAGAGGATACCACACTAAAAAATCCTTGCCAGACTTCTTAACTGAACTCAGAAAGCAGACCGTAGCAACAAACAAAAAATGGTCTGCAGCATTAGGCATTAAGCAAGCTACTGCAACCACCGCTATTAAACCTAGTGGTACAGTCAGCCAGTTAGTTGACAGTGCTAGTGGCATACACACTAGACACAACGATTATTACTTTAGAAGAGTAAGGGCAGATGCCAAAGACCCAATAGCACAACTTATGGAAGATCAGGGCATCCCTTGTGAAGCGGATGTTATGAAGCCTAATAGTGTTAAGGTCTTTACATTCCCTATGAAAGCTCCTAAAGGTGCAGTAACCAGGAATGAAAGAAATGCTATCGAACAGCTAGAGCTATGGCTTATGTATCAAAGATATTACTGTGAGCACAAGCCTAGTGTTACTGTTAGTGTGAGAGAACACGAGTGGATGGAAGTAGGTGCGTGGGTATACAAACACTTTGATGAAGTCAGTGGTGTTAGTTTCTTACCACACTCTGACCACACATATCAGCAAGCACCGTATGAAGACTGCACCAAAGAACAGTACACAGAGCTGGCAAAGAAAATGCCTAAGTCTGTTGACTGGGATTTGATTAGTAAGTATGAACTCACAGATATGACAGTGGGCACTAAGACACTGGCGTGTACTGGTAGTGTGTGTGAGCTTGTAGATTTAGTAGAAGAAGAGAGGGAGATAGAATGATTAACGGAATACTTTTAATAATAGTGTTGCAAGTAGCAGTTATTTTGCTTACTAGTTGTAGTGTGTTTGAAGAAAGAATAGAACAGCTGCAATGTAAATCACCAGTTGATTCAACACAATGTGCAGGGTGGAAAACAGAATGAAAATACTAGAGAACATTTTATATACCGCTTACTTTGTAGCGGGAATGGTTTCTACAGGGTGTTTAGTCTACATAGTTATGTGGCTAGAAGCTCTTAGAAAAGGGTGGCTTGTATAGCACATTGTTAAATAATAAAGGAGTTAATATGTTAGAGAAAATCAAGAACGGTGCTGATGGTGCAATAGATGTAGGCATCAAGCTGATTAGTTTATCAATTGTATTGCAGATTATCTTTGGTTCAAAGGTAGCATTCCTCACAGGAAATGTAATCGGTTCTATACTTGATATAGTATGGACACTAGGTAACGCTGGACTGGCAGGAATAATTGCTGCTGGTATTATCTGGAAACTACTCGATAAAGACATAACGAGTGGAGGCAAGTAAGCCAATCAAAAAACCTAGTGGTCTTGTTCAGTTGGACAAGACTGCTAGACTCTACCAAGAATTACAAAAGAAAAACAAAACAACTAAGCCGAGGGAATTATGGAAAAGGGACTGGAGCAAGTAGGTGATGCAGTCAACTCACCTAATCACTACACAAAAGGAAAGATAGAAGTAATAGATTTTATAATAGACCAGAATATGAATTACCTAACCGCAAGTGCGTGTAAATATTTGTGTCGCTGGGAGCATAAGCACAAGGGTGATGGACAAATTGAAGACTTAAGAAAAGCTAGGTTCTTTATTGAGAAACAAATAGAGGAGTTACTTAAATGATTACCTTCCCAATAGCACCAGTGGTAGCTAGTAGGGCAAGAGTAACACGCTGGTCCACATACTTTCCAAAGAAGTACACACAATTTAGAAAAGATTTTAGAGAGTTACTTGAGAAATACAAAGCAGAACCAGTTGATGGATTGCTATATGTCAAGCTAGACTTCTATGTCCAGATACCTAAGTCTTGGTCAAAGAAGAAAACAGCAGAGAAAGAAGGGAAACACTGTGACAACAACGCTGACCTAGATAACTATGTTAAGGCAGCATTGGACAGCTTAGAAGGTAAATACTATAACAACGACAAGCAGATAGCTATGATTAGAGCAAGGAAGTATTGGTCTAACGATGGTCGTATAGAATTTAAAATGGAGGGAGTATGACACAAGAAGAATTGCAATGGATAGCTGTTGATAAATTAAAGACATCAATCACAGCAACTACCAATGAGTTCTGTACCTTTGATGGGCACAGTGAAGAGTATGTTATTGAGTTTAAATGCAGAAGAACACATTACGATACACAACTAATAGAGCACAAGAAGTATAAAGCCAACCTTGATCAGGCTGACGAGAGTGGAAAGGAATTTTTATACATAATATCTACACCAGAAGGTGAGTATGTATTTAACATAAGCAAGCTGAGAGAAGAGGGTTATGACTTTGGCTGGGAAGACAGGCGTATGCCATCAAAGACTGATTTCAGTGGACAGCAATACATAAACAAAAGAGTAGGGTATATATCTATTTCTTTTTCTTCTTAGGCTCTGCCTTAGACATAAGTTGATTCATCTTCATATCTAATGCTGGGTCTTTAGCAACCTCGTTAGCTTTTTTATTAAATTCTTTGTATCCAGGTACTATCTCTGTTCCACAAGCCATTAGTCATCTACTCCAAATAAATTCTGTGCTGGTTTAAATCCTACACCAGCAGCACCAAGAGAACCATCAAGGCTTTTAGCAAACCACTCAAGCAAGTTACCACCCACACTGACATCTTCCAGACCATCCTCATCAGCAGTCCATACTGGTGTTATTACATTAGCATATAGAGTATCAATTGCACCTACAGCAGTACCACCTAGTGAAGTCACAGCACCATCAGCAAATCTGCCAGCACCAAGTATCATACCTGGAGCACCAGTAAGTCCCATCCTATCTATAGTCTCTTTAAATGATGGGTCTTCAAAATCTTGTCCTTTGATTGCATCCTTAAGCATCTCACCTGTGTATACAGCAGCGTAACCAAATGCAATAGCACCTATCACACCAACAGCAGCACCATAGTCTGGAGTACACTGCTTTGGGTTCAGCTTTCTAAGAAGTCTTTTGACTACTGTATTACCAAACACAACTGGGAATGTCTTGAGCTGTGCAATGATAGCCATCCTAGGGTCTGACATCCATAGTGGTTTGTTACTAGCTCTTGGGTGTACCACAACATCATCAACTACCTTTTGCATCCAAGGTATAAGTAAATCTCTTACAGTAACATCAAGCTCTCTTACATCTTCCTTCTTCTTTTTCTTCTTGTTAGCTGGTGCTACTTGTCTTGTTTCTTTCTTGACTACTCTATCTAG
>ERZ1047472.854-NODE-854-length-25593-cov-43.334560_pt1 | contig 25593 bp, 53 predicted proteins | sample MGYA00383095_ERZ1047472 | MGnify/ENA primary metagenome ERZ1047472 (study PRJEB29581, sample SAMEA5548365) | metagenome | biome: marine; feature: coastal; material: water | depth 1 m | study: Short-term variability in the microbial, nano- and picoplankton... | reverse complement strand
TCTCTCTTTAATCCACCTCTCCAAACTTTTACTAGCTAATTCGGATTTCTGCGGAAAGAGTGAGATTCGAACTCACGGAACCTCTCAGTTCGCTGGTTTTCAAGACCAGTGCATTCGACCACTCTGCCATCTTTCCAATATTATTAAGAGCTACCCTTATGAGACTACTCGTCAGTAGTTTTTACTTTTAAACTCAGTTACGGCCATACCTTTCTCATCTGCAGATGTATTAGGATTTTACTTTTTCCTCTCTTCAATGTAGATTGCTCTACATTGTAATTCTTTCGTACCGTTTGTGAACCCGACAGGATTCGAACCTGTGACCGTCTGCTTAGAAGGCAGATGCTCTATCCAGCTGAGCTACGAGTCCATTCTTTGTACTACGAGTGGGGCTCGAACCCACACGAACATTACTGTTCAAGGGATTTTAAGTCCCTCATGTCTACCAATTCCATCATCATAGCATCTTAGATACTTTTCTTCTTCACTTTTGGTACTCCCTTAAATCAAAGAACGGATACTTCTATCACTTTTACTTCCGTAAATATACGAAATAATTTTTACAATTCCAAACTTATTTTGGAATATTTTTAGATATTTGAAAATCTTCTTTTAGATTCCCACTGTACCTTCTTACTCTTACCAACCATTACTCTCTTAGAAACTAATTTATTGTAATTATCTCTTAGTGCGTTGAGTTGTGGTCCTGAACTGTTAGATGCCATTTTTCTGTATTTATTAATTAATATTGGTTATATGAAATTATAAGTATATAACTATTTTATTTTGTTGAACGTTTCACTACCTAATATGTAATTTATTACATCACTAGTTGTACCAGCTTTAAGATATGGTTCTAATCTATTCATAGCATCAGTAATATCCTTAGCTATTATATAAGTTTCTTTAACCTTAGAGGTATGTAAATATATACAATGATAGATAAGGTGTCCCTCAATTTTAGATGTATCTACTACCTCTACTCTTAGAACTGCGGTATCTCTACCAGCTTCAATAAGTGATTCAATCAACTCAGATTGCTTCACTTTATATTTATTCTTTTTCATTTAGAACTTTCCAATTAAAAGGATTTCTATTTCTCTGATATTGTTCCATTGTCCAACTGATGTTATCGGTGTTTAGCTCAACAACTTCAGGTTGGATATCACTTTCGTTTAAGTAAGTGATTTGTATTTTATATTTATTCATAATTTATTTATTTTAATTACCAAATTGAAAATCCACCACATTCTTTTAGGAATTTGATGAAAGTATCTATTCTAGATTTGTAAGTTTTGTGAGCAGGTTCTACAACCTTACCACTTGGTAACATAATTGCTTCTCTAATTACATCACCATATTGGTATTTAGAGTTCAGTTCCATAATTTCCTTTTCACTATTATCAACAAACCCACCTTTTAAAGTACTCCAACATTCGGTGTAGATACCCATCCAATCATCATCATCAACCCAATCAATCATAGATGTAAATCGTTCTAATGCAGCTGATAACTTATCACACTCTTGTTGTGTTTCTAAACCAGCTCCATCATTGGAACCCCAGTTATCAAAATTAATATCCAGTCCATAGATACTATCAACTCTTTCACAAAGTTGAACAATAGGTCTCCATCCCCACCAATTACTTCTAAAGTAATCACCAGGATTTTCGTTGTGCCATTTGGTATCCATCTCAAACCACTCATCTTGTTCCTTATCAGAAATTTCATTCCAATTTGGGTATTCGTGCTTTGGTGTTCTGTGTATTGGGTTTCTACCCGAAATATCTACTCCCATAATTTATATACTTAAATGTGTTAATTTTTCATGTAATCTCTTCATATGTTTACAAGGTGTATGAGCTCTGAACTCTCTTGCTTTACATTCACAATCTGATATGTGATAATCAGTAACTTTTACGTTGTAGTGAGATAACTTTCCAGTCTTTTTATTCCTACTACCCATCTCTCTATAATACCAACTACTCTTCATCACTAACCAAATTTATGATTCCTTCAGTTGGAACAATACAAGCTACTTCTTCAAACTCTTCGTTTGTTATGATACCCTCCATCAATCCAAGATATTCTGAGGATACATTTCTACCAGTTAATTTGTTTAATATTACCATTTATATTTAGTTTTATAAGTTAATCGAACCATTGTGACCTATTAGTTTTGATATTCTTTATACCCTCATCTTTGTATTTTGGGTTATCCTTTTCCATCTCATCAAAACGTTCTTTAATACGTTCAAATGCTTCGTTTTCGTTCTTTTTACCAATCTCACCAGCTCTTTTCAACTCTTCATCAGTAATTTCTTTACCCTGAGTTGCTGCTGATATTGATGCATATCTCTTAGTGTGATATGAACTCAATGGTTTGGTGAATTGTTTTAGATGTTCAGCTTTTTGGTCTAAGTAATCTAAGAAGTCATCGAAGTTTTCTTCACCCAACTTATTCAACTCCTCTTCAGAAAGTTCGTTATTTGGGTCAAACTCTACCATGCTCTATCAATCTCAGCGATTACTCCAATAGCTTGTAATTCTTTCTTAACGGATGAAGCTGATTTAGATATCAACTTCTCACCTAATAATAAATCGATAGCAATCTGAGCTTTCTTAGGTGTGATATATTGTTTACCAATAAGTGATTTAATCTTAGCTGGTGCTTTTTCAATTCGTACTAAAGAAGGAAACTTATCATGTTGAACTGGTAATACTACTACGTTTTTGTATCTTGCTTTGTCTAACAAAACATCTACTGCTAATGGATTAGGTTTTATTTTTTTCATATATAATTTTATTAATAGTTAAGTGAAATCATTGAAAGTGGAACGTTATAAGAACCAACACTACCATACGAAGCAGATTCGTTTAGAACTTCAATAACTGCTTTAGTTCGGTTGATTTTCTTAACCACACATTGTTTACCACTCAATTTAGGGTGATTAACTGAAACGTTAGCACCAACATAAAGGGTATCTTTAGTTTCTAATGCCAATAATGATTTTTTTGATTTGATTGTTTCTACTATCTTAGAGTTTAGATTTCTCAACTCTTCAATCGTTAATTTTGATAATTCTGAATAAGTCATTTTTTATTGTTTTAAGGTTTTACATATTTGGGGTTAAATCCCCAACTCAATTACTATACTAACTTACGAAATATATTTGATATAAACAAGCTTTTTCTTATTTATTTTTCCAAATTTCGTAATCTTTTTCATTTACTTTATAAGCCCAATGAAGTAGTGATTGTCTAGCTCCCAAAGAATAACTCTCATCTGAGATATCACCACCTCTTTTATCGATTTGTGAATAGATATAATTTCTCCATCTTCCAGTTGGACCTGAGAAGTTCAACCATCTACGAATCTGTCTATCATCATCTTCACATCTTCTACCCATATAATATCTACAATACCATTGGAACCAACCTCTTGGGTCTATTGGATTAATCCAACCCATCTTTTCCCACTCCTCTTGAGATTGTCCGCATTTGGTTTTAAAATAGTTTACCTTACGAATATACTTCTTAGAGTAGTAGAACTCCGTAGGCAACCCTACAAACCATTCTGAAGGGAATTCATTCACATCTATATCGATATTCCTATCAGTTGGATGAAAATAAGTTCCACCGAATGAACCCATTTGGATTATCTCTTTTGGAGTTAAGTTTGGTTTAAACAATTTCTGCATCATCTACTTTATCACAAAGATAGTAATAACCATCTCTTCCTTTTAATACAGTTTCACAATGGTAGTTTTCACAAACTTCATTAGCTCCGAAGTGTTGCATTACTTTTTCAAAGTGTTCAATTCTAAACTTTCTTTTGACAACATATAAATCGCCACCCATTGGTATCATGTCCTTTGCCCAATACATACTATTGTATATTAGTATCAGCGTGAGACCTGAATCCTAATACTGGTTTGATTCCAGTAATTTGAATCTCTCTATTCTTCAACATCTGAGTTGTTAGTTTAAGAGTTTCCAAATCAGTTTCAGTTTTTACCCAATCGGTAAATAAGTAAGTCAGCAATTTTGATTTAATTTTCTTTATCATTACATAAACATTTTATAGTTAGATTCTTCTTTGTAAGCCGCAACTTCGTATGGGTGATTGTTATAGTTATATCCCATAGTGTAATATCTCTTCATCCATAATGGGGATTGAAGGTAATGTTGATATTCGTGAACCAAAGTTTGAACGATATGCTTTTTACTTTCCATCTTAGGGTAGTAAATAACAATTGAGTTATCCATTCTATCAAACTCAGCATGTGGTGTTTGTTCACCAAATGTACCATCATCCTCTTCACCACTTAACCTACCATAGATAGAAGTTTCGTATTCTATATAAGGAGTACACTCTGGAAAGAACTTTGATAACCCATAATGCTTCTCAATCTTTGGAATTGTTTCTTCAACTATTTTTTTTACACTTTCTAATTTCATTTATATGTTTTAAGGGTTTAACTCTCTCACTCAATTACAGTACTAACATACGAAAAATAATTGAGACTACCAAACTTTTTACTAATTATTTTAGTAAAATAAACTCAGTAAGTTTTTTGTATCAGCTTCAGTTGCAACTCTAAAGGTAGATTCGTTAACAACAGTATACTTAGAACCTTTATATTCCTTCTTAGCCATCTTAATCGATTCCTCCTTAGTTTTAGCGTAGTTGGAGTTCCAACCACCGCCTTCAAAGTTAAAGTTCCAAGCCTTTACACTTCCTACATACTGCAATAGTTTAACCTTCTCCTCTAATATAGGAGCTAAAGTTGTACGGATTACGATATCACCTTTCCCAGATATCTTTAGGGCTTTAATCTGATTTCTTAAAGTTGTTTGTGCTAACTTTAAGCTTTTCTTAGTTTCAAATACTTTCATAATTTATGGTTTTAAAGTTTTACATTTGTTATTCTCACATAAGAGGCTCCATCGTATCCACAACCAACCCACTCAGTTTTTTGTTCTTCAGTTAAGGAATAAGTTAATCCCTCTAACTCTTCTATCGTCATTCTATCTATTTCTCTTGCTGAATACATAATTTTAAAGTTTTAACCAAAGTGTTTTAGTTTTTATTAATAAAATGATTTTTGATTTTTTACCCATTCTCTCATTATCTTTAATGTCTGAGTATCGCTCATAGGTACATATGTCTTTTCTTTATCACACCATTTCTGGCAATCTTTAATTCTATCCCACCATACATAACCTGCATCGGTCCATCCGTTTTCCTTTTCCGACCATTTAATGTAGTTTATTTCTAATCTGTCTATTGCTTGTGATACTGTCATATTTTTTATTTTAAAGTTTTAACCAAAGTGTTTCATATACATAATTGTAAGGAGTTTCGAGTATCTCTGAAAGTTTTTCAAATAATCGTTCTCGTACCAAACTATCCCAAACGCCGATGTATTCATAAACATCACCATTAGTATGTAACACATCTAACAAACCCGTAAAGGTTACCTTTTCTTTAATCTCAATTCCCAACTCATCAGTTGGGTAACTTTCTAAGTAAAATTCTTTTATCATCATATCTTAAGCCGCTTGTAATTCGTTCTCTTTATAAGCCATTGAAGCCCAACTCGTAGCATTAACTGATTTGTATTGTTCGTTGGAATAAAGGTTGGTGTTGTAGAACATACCATTGATGTGACCTACATTCAAATCAACCAATATAGATTCATCGATTAGTTTAACCTTCTTACCTGTTCTACTAAAGATGGTTAACCAAAAGTCAGAACCCTCAGGTTTGAATTGAACTGTTTGGAGAACACCTTTCTTATAGCCTGTGATTGTGGATGAAGGATGTTCACACATTCGTGGATTATCGAAATCTCTAGCATCACAACAGGTCATACCTAATTTCGTTTTAACTATATGTCTGAACTCACCACTCCCATATTGGGAAAGGATATCCACTAACATCATATCGGAGTTTCCGATGATTTTTAAAAGGGGATTGTTAATCTTACGCTGATTATTCATAAATTTTAAGGTTTTAAAGGGTTAACAATAGTGAGAACTCTCTCACTCAATTACAGTACTAACATACGAAAAATAATTGAGACTACCAAATATTTTGGTAATTATTTTCAATTAATTTTAACTATAATCTCTTTAAGTATTTGTTAAACAAATTAGAAGCGTGTCTCTCACTCTTAGCTTTTATATTCATAACCCATTGAGGAATTATAAGTTTGATTGAGTGTACACCATAGTTTCTCATTAACCAATCTTCTTTTTGACCATCTACGTTAATCTCATAACCAACGTACTTATGATTCTCTACCTCATTGAATTGTTCAACATTATGGTCCCAATAAGAATATACCGCCATATAAGGTCCTTCTATATCATCATAACTTTGATAACTACCAAGTCTATCACACGCGTGGTTTAGGATAGCCTTCTTTGTACTGTGACCACCATTCTCACTCCACTCTTCTCTTAAATACTCTCTTACTGTTTTCATAATTTATATAGTTTGAATTTTTACTGATTTAATAGTTGAAGTACCATTGAACTCACCTTTTGGTTTGTATGAGATATTGATAACATCACCTTCATTTATTTTAGGAGTAATAGTAGAAGGAGTTTTGATAGCCACATTTGGAGTTGGTCCATTATCAAACATTGAATTACCTCTAGCTGAGATAGTTTCACCTTCAGTTTGTAAGAACCAATCATTCACCTTCATTGATACATAATTAACATATCCTTTAACCTCAGTAACAACTACACTTGGTGAAAAGAAAGAGGTATCAACACCATTTAGGATTCCTCTTACCAATAGTGATTTTGCACTATTACTACGAGTAACTACCCTACCAGAATTATACTGATTAGGATATCTATCAGAACCATTTACAAATCCTTGAACTTCTTTCACACTTACTACTTCGAACTTACCAGTCATATTTTTATATTTTTAAGGTTAAACTAATGAGGTAATATCCCCACCTCATTACCTTACAAACATACGAATAATAATTGGGATTACAAAATTACAAATGTTAAAGTTTTGTTAAAATTAAGACATAAAAAACCCCACCGAATGGTAGGGTTTAGTTTATTGTATGGGGTATGTTATTTATCCTTTTTAGAATCTGAAAACCAGTAATCTATTACCTTTCCATAACTACCTATTAGTGCTCCTAACAATAATAGTAATAATTCTTTCCACTCACCACTAACTTCACTACCTATGTGAATTGAGATTAGAATACCAATAGCTATTGCCATAAAGGTAACTAACACAACTAATGTCATCAACCACCTTCTATGTTTGTTTTCTTTACGCATCTAATTTAGAAAATCCGTTTGGTACAACACCTTCACAAATTAATGTTGCTACGATAGGTGATACTACTGAACCTACAAACAAACCTACACCGGCTGGTGTTGATAATGCTGCAGTTGTGTATATTGGATTTGCTTTACCTACAACGTTGGTAAGTACCTTTGTTAATAACTCTTTATCACATTTTCCTTTTACACCTGGTATTAAGAATATACCATCGGCTAATAATTTACCCACCTCTTTAGATACTAACATTATAGCAGCTTTTTGTCCTAATGTTGCCATTGCTGCTATCATTGTTCCACTAATAGTTGTAGAAGTTACAGTACCAGGATCAGCTGGTGCTGGTTTAGGTGTGAAGTATGCAACACATCCAGTTGTTAAAGCCATATTCAATCCGATGTAACATGCGTTTTCATCTAACCAATCTGCTGCTGCTTGAGCCGCATCTTCAATTGCTTCCAATCCATCCTTTGAGAACTCAATTGCTTGTGTACTACCTTCTTTCCAAGTATCGGATGCTACATCCAATCCTTGTTTTGCAGCTTCTTCAGTATTCTTAGCAACTACATTAGTTGTATGTACTACTGCTTTAGCAGAATCCTTATAGATGTTTGTAGTTGTTTTAGCAACTTGATTAACTACCTTAGTAGTTTCGTTAGCTACTGTGTTTGCTGCTTTAGTAGTTTCGTTAGCTACTGTGTTTGCTGCTTTCGTTGTATTATCAGCAGCTTTGTTAGCTTCTTTTTTAATACTTTTTCCTGCTTTTTTAAACCAATTTCCCATAATCTTTATTTAATTTATTTGTTTTTCTTTAATCTACTTTTTTCTTTTCTGCCTCTATTCTTAGAAGCATCTTCGAAACCTACTATCTTCCCACCTTTGTGAGATGCATCTTTACCATCACCATTACCATAAGTACCCTTATCTCTATTGTACTTATTTAGTTCTGCTCTATACTTCTTTGCTTTAGTTGATGATTGGAATTTCTTATATTCAGCTTTGTAATCTCTTTTAGCTGCCTTTTCTTCTAACCCACCTCTATCGTGTTTGGAGAATTTACCTAACTTATCAAATGCTCTGAATGCTTTTAGTTTAGCTACCTTCTTCATTGTCATATTATCCAATTGTTTGTATCTCATATGATTTTTAACAATGTAGAAAACATTGGCAGCATTACCACCAACTGATTCAATCCAATTTCTATACTTCTTAGCTAAAGTTGCAGATACTTTCTCATGTCCAAAGTGTGTAATGTGTCCTTTCTTTGGATGAATACCAGCAGTTTCATCTTTTCCTATATCATGGAACATAGCTGCAATTGCAATATCTATATCATCATCTTTGATTGAACGATTAACAACCATAATGGTGTGTTTAAGTACATTACCTTCTGGATGTTTATCTATCCTTTGTCCAAAGTTCTTTAAGTTATATACTCTCTTTTGTAATTCAGATGGCATTTTCTTAAATAAGGATTTGAAATCAGTTACTCCAATTTCCTTCAATCCTTCATTTAGATAATTTTCCTTTTCTTTGTTTGCCATCCATAATCCAATTTCAGGACCTTTAACATCTTTTGGTACATCCCCACCTTTTACTGATGGTTTGAACTTAATGAATTTCTTAAAATCCTTTCCAATCATTTTACCAAATGTAATGATTCTACCATCATCTGCCTTACTTTGATTGTTCTTATAAATTAAAACTTTCTCAGGTTTGAAATCTTGCAGAGTAATCAAATAAACAATCTCTAATACTTCTTTTTTTGTATAGTTTATTTTATTTAAGATTTTACTCAATACAATTGGTGAGTTCTTTCTTAATACCCATGCTAAGAATAGAATATAATCATTTGTTTTTGGATATGGTTTTGATACTTTTAGATTTGGAAGTATCTGAGATGTGAATCCAATCTTATCACACATATCCATATACTCTTTTGTATTTTTTGATGATTTGATTGATTTTAAAAACTCATCTCTAATTCTTTCACCACTAACTCCTTTTATTGATGGGTCATTTTGTAAGGCATCTAATAGTTCTTTATCTAATGTACCACCTAATCTTGTCCAAAATCTTAATGCTCTTAGTTTTCTTAATGGGTCCTCATCAAATCGTTCTTTTGCTTTACCAACTGTTCTGATGTTTTTCTTTTTCAAATCAGCAATACCACCAACCAAATCTACAATCTCTTTTTTATCGATATCATAGAACAATGCGTTTACAGTTAAATCTCTTCTCTTAACATCACCTTGAATATCAGTATAATCAACTGATGTAGGTCTCCTACCTTTTCCTATATCTTTTCTGAATGTTGCTATTTCATATTCCACTTTGTTAATAAAAAGTGAAACAACACCAAATGCCTTTCCAATTGGTTTAGATGATATACCATTATCCTTTGCTATCTTTTCAACTTCCTCTGGTTTAGCATCAGTTGCTAAATCAAAATCTTTAGGTGATTTACCTAAGATAGCATCTCTGATTGCTCCACCAACTACATAAAGTTTTTTACCATCCTTTTTGAATGCTTTATGTATTTTGATTACATCTTTAGGTATTTTAAGTTTGAGGTTACTCATTTATTTATTTTTAAATTTAGCTATCTCCTTTTCTCTGAATGCTGGAAGATATTTAAATCGAGCTCTTTTCATTACTCTCTTCTTTTTTCTAAGTGTCCACTTTGCTATTTGTTTCTTTTGAATAACACTCAATTCTGATTTAGGAACATCAGGGAATAACTTTAATCGGAATTCCTCAAACACCTCTTTATATGCAGCTTTATATGCTTTCTTAAATAATTGCTTATACCCTTTTTTACGAAGAGCGGTTCTTTGACGTTTTCTTTGAATCATTCTTTGTTTACCAGCCATAGCACGTTTTCTTGCTAACTTTTGTCTTGGTGTCAAAGCTTCTTCTACCTCTTCTAATATTTTAAGTAAACTAATCATTTGATATAAATATTGTAAAAAACAAAACCCCACAAAAAGTGGGGTTTCATACAGTATTTACCATTTATATCTGATGCTACATCATTGGCATTTGTGGTGGTTGTGGTACATCGATAGCTTCATCAACTACCATACATTCCGTAGTTAGAATCATACCTACAACGGATGTTGCATTTTGGATTGCAGTTCTCGTAACCTTCTTAGGGTCAATAACTCCATCCGCAAACATATCCACAAACTCTTCAGTTCGTGCGTTGTAACCTAACTTATCACCACCATCAACATCCCAATGTGTATAAAGTGCTTCGATAACATCTTCAGGACTTTGTCCAGCATTTAGAAGAATCTGAGTTATTGGTGCTGTTAATGCTGATTTGATTACATCAACACCATCAGTTTCCCAAGCATCCTCAGTTACTAAATTATCCAATGCTTTCAAAGTTCTAAGTAAAGCAATACCACCACCTTCAACTACACCTTCTTGAATTGCAGCACGAGTGGCTTGAAGAGCATCATCTACTCTATCTTTCTTTTCTTTCATCTCTACTTCAGAACCAGCTCCGATATAAAGAACAGCTACACCACCAGCTAACTTAGCTAATCGTTCTTGCATCTTTTCTTTTTCATAATCAGAAGTTGAATCTTCCATTTGAGTTTTGATTTGTTCGATTCTCTCAGAGATAGCTTCAGCTGAACCAGCTCCATTGATGATTGTAGTATTATCTTTACCAACAACAACCTTCTCAGCTACACCTAACATATCCATTGTTACCTCTTCCAACTTCATACCAACTTCAGAAGTAATAAACGTACCACCACTCACCGTAGCGATATCATTCATAATTTGTTTCTTTCTATCTCCAAATGCTGGTGCTTTAACCGCACATACATTAAGCGCTCCTCTGAGTTTGTTTACTACCAATGTACCTAACACTTCACCCTCAACATCATCAGCGATGATTAGAAGAGGTTTTGATGTTTGTGCAACACCTTCTAAGATAGGTAACATATCGTTCATATTAGAGATTCTACCATCGTATGTAAGGATGTATGGGTTCTCTAATTCAGCTAACATCTTTTCTTGGTTAGTTGTAAAGTGTGTTGATAGATAACCCTTATCAAATTGCATACCATCTACAACCTCCATATTAGTTTCGATACCCTTAGATTCCTCAACAGTGATTACACCATCTTTACCAACTCTATCAAATGCTTCAGCAATTAACTTACCAATATTTGTATCTGAGTTTGCTGATATGGTAGCGATTTGTTCAACCTTATCACCAACCTTTACAGCTTGCTTTTCTAATTCATCTACTACAACTTCAACAGCCTTTTCCATACCTCTTTTAAGGTAGATAGGATTGGTTCCAGCATTTACCATTTCAAATCCCAACTTAGCAATAGCTTGAGCAAGTACAGTTGCAGTAGTTGTACCATCACCAGCAGAATCAGCTGTACGTTGTGATACTTCCTTTACTAATTGTGCACCCATATTCTCAAAGGTATCTTTTAGAAAGATTTCTTTAGCTACCGATACACCATCCTTTGTGATATGTGGTGAACCTGGTCCTTTTTGTAATAGAACATTTCTACCCGCAGGTCCTAATGTTACCTTAACTGCATCTGCTAATGTATCCAATCCCTTCTTTAGAGATTCTCTAGCCTCCGTATTAAATTTAATTTCCTTATTTGCCATAACTTATAATATCATTAAAATTTCTGATTCTCTTACTAGGTGATAATCTTCACCTTCTAATCTAACTTTCTGTCCACTACCATTGTTGATAAGAACAACATCATCTACTTTTATAGATAATTCTATTTTTTCACCATTAGCTCCGATGAATCCTTCACTTACCTCAACCACTCTAGCAGTTTGAACTGTTGCTGTTGTTTGGTTTAGAATGATACCACCAGATGATTTTTTTTCTGAAACGTTTTCTAATTTCAAAAGAACCCTATCTGCAAGGGGTTTACCTAAATTTGCCATATACTTATTTTTGTTTATAATCGTTTATTAAATCTCTGAATACTGCACATAGTTCATATTCCTCAATATCTTCATTGTATTGTAATAGTAGTTCTAACCAATCTAATCCAAATCCATCAACTAACTCATATGGGTCAACCCCATGTCTATGATAAGTAGATACAAACTCTTGTGTCATATTATCCAAAAGATGTGTTTCTGGTTCACCAAATCTATCAATAAATCCAGCTACTGTTTTGATTTCTTCGTTCATAGTTATTTTATTTGTTACAAATATACGAAAAATATTCTACTCTACCAAACTTTTTTGAAGTTTTAATATTTTAGAACATTTATCATATTCTTCATACCCCTCAAAAGATTTCAGTAGTTTAGCAATAGTTTTACTTAACTCACTCTTTGTTATGGTAAAGTCTGTTACAATATCCGTTCCATCACCGGAATTATCGTTAAATGAGTAGATTCTCATCACAGAGTATGACGATTTGTCAGATTTTACAAAATCAAATATGTTACTGTATATTGCCATATTGATGATGTAATCATTCTCTAAGCTCCAATCTAATATAGATGAATCTTCTAAAATTACTTTTTCAGTTTTCAATTAGTTTTTATTTTAGGAAATAATACTTCTTCCATAAAGAATTTTGCTTTCTCCTTACCAATATTGGCTTGTAGTGCACCAAACGTTCTTTTGTTTGATGCTTGATGTTCACAATATATGTTTTGATTTTCTATAATTTGAGTTATTTCATCTTCATCTTCTGTTATATCATCTAAACTATTTAATTTTTTGATATAATTTTCAAATGCTTTGAATCCAACTTCAAATATTTTTTCGTATTCATCTTCAGTAGGTCTTACTGCTATGAAATTCTCAGAAAATACAGTTGCCCAAACAGGTAACTTTCTATCTTTATTCCAAGTTGTATCGTGCCACTTCTCTTCATACATTATTGGTGAACAATCGATGAACACACCACTAACTTTAGACATTTCTTTTTCATCATTCTGATAACCAACTACATCAAATCCAAATATAGGTGATTTGGAATTCTTATGTGGGAAGCAAGTTATATGTACAACTTCTAATCCCATATGAGAATATCTTTCAACATGTGCTAATCTGAATAGTGGGGATTCATATCTATAATTCTCCCAACCATAATCATCAGTTTCCATAAGTTCAACATCAGATTGAGATTCAATCAATGCTTTGAACTTTTCCGAATGATGGAATATTCTATCTTTTAGTTTGTAGTAAGACATTTTTCCAATTCTTTAAATATTTCAATCATAAAATCAAAACCTTTATTAACCTCATCAGCCCAATCATCAGTTTGGATAGCTCGTATAGAACCAGCACATTCCATCATATTATCGAACTCATACATATTCCCTTCTCCGGGTGTATTAGCTTTCATCATCTGCCCACCAAACATAATAGCAAGGTAGTTAAGATAGATATGAGCTTCTGCAACTTCCTGAGTTGAATTCCGTAAGTAATCAACATACTTTTCAGTAGCTGTATCTGGAATCAACTCTAATTGATTTACACCTACACTAATTAAATCTTTCTGAACTGAGTTAACTCTGGATAATCCCTCATGTGGGAATTCAAAGTTTTGTTCTAATGCTGTAAAGATAGCCAATTGTGATTTTAGATATTCACCATATTGTTCATTGGTTAACTTACCACTATACATCAATCCATTAAATGGCATTCTCTCAGCCATCTTATGTTTATCAGCAGTTGCTTCTTTTAATCCCATTATTTTTTGTCAGTTAGTATAGTTAATATTAAATATGCAAGGATTGCGCCTGGTCCTAATAGTAGGAAGAATGCTCTCCATAAAATTGGGTCTACTCTTGTATGGTATCCTAATCCACCACATACTCCAGCTATATATTTATTTTTCGTACTTCTATAAAATTTTCTCATAAATTTGTTATTTCTATTATTATTTCTGTTTTACTTTCGTGAACTTCATAACCAGTCCATCGATTATCCATCTTACATATCCTACTAAAATTGAACACTTCAATCTCTTCTCTATCACACCAACCCATAATTGAGTTTGGCTGGTAATCTATACCTAATTGGGTTATTCTATTTTCTAAATACAATTTCCTAACGTTAGGGTCTAAATCTGATATAGGTATGTGTATGGTCATTGTTGTGTTATTGATTTTTTAAGTTCTTTTAACTTTTGTTTCCAATCATACACATCATCTCTGAGTTCTAATATTTGTATCATTAGTTTCTCATTTTCTATCTTTAAGTCTTTCTTTTCTTTTTCAAGAGTTTCAATCTTAATTTCGTAAAGTCGTTGATGTTCCATTACTTCCTTACTTTGTGTGGTCTATACCCATCTAATAAAAGACTAGCATAAGCTTTTAACATTTTCTTTATCCTTTTCATAGTTAAATTACATTAAGGGACCTGCACTACCTGATTTAATAGCACATTTGATTCGTTGTTCTTCCAACCATAGTAAGTGATTCCATATTTTTCTAAGAGTTTTCATATTAATTAGATAATGGTGCTTTTATTGTTGGATGATATTCGTAACCTTTTACTTCGTAGTCCCATTCTCCATTTAAAATATTAACATTTGATAATTCAATTGTTGGTAATGGAAATGGTTCTCTTACTATTTGTTCTTTTGCTTGTTGAACGTGATTCTTATATAAATGTACATCACCTAAGTTACCAATCAGTTCACCTGGTTTTAAATTTGTTTCTTCACATAATAAGAGTAGTAGAGTACCATAGGATGCAATATTAAATGGTAACCCTAAGAATGTATCTACTGAACGTTGATTCCACATTAGAGATAACTTACCATCGTTTACATAACATTGGAATCCATAATGACAAGGAGGAAGAACTACATTATCAATCTCACCAACATTCCATGCTGATACCATCAATCTTCTACTATCAGGATTATTCTTTATATTATCAATAAGTTTTACAATTTGGTCAATACCAGGTTTAACTTTTTTTCTTGTACCCAAAATGTGATTAGTTTCATATTTTGAACCCCACTCTCTCCATTGATTACCATATATAGGCCCTAACTCACCCCACTGTTTTGCAAACCCATCATCGGTTTTTATTTTTTGTACAAACTCTTTTTGAGTAAGTTCATCTTTATGTGGATATGCTTTGTAAGCATCACCATTCCAAATATGACAATTGTTATCAACTAAGTATTTGATATTAGTATCTCCTTTTAGAAACCACTTCAATTCAGTCATCATAGTTTTAACTGCCATCTTCTTTGTGGTTAGTAAAGGAAATCCATCAGCCATATTGTGTCTGATTTGGTCTCCAAAGTAAGATAGTGTACCTGTTCCAGTTCTATCTCCTTTTTCTTTTCCATAAAGTACCAATTTTCTGAGGATACCTTGATATTGTTTTTCTATATTACTCATTTAAATCTTTTTTAATATCTTTAGTTACACTATGTAAATATTTCTTTCTTTTGTTTTTATCAACAAATGGTACTGCCCAAAATTGTTTTGTTTTTCTCCATCTATTAATGTTCCAACCAAATACAAATGTGTAAACACCCATAACCAATCTCAGTTTAACTGAGTTTAAATATAATGTAACCACAGGTAGTTTAGGAGCACCATGTGTGATGTATGTTCTAACCTTCTTATCTTTCAAAAATGGTTTTGGATAAGCGTAGTTTCCAAATAGAGGAACAAACTTATAAGCAAATCCTGGTGTGAATACTTCATCAAAGAAAACTTCCATTCTTGGAGTTAATCTAAACCACCATACCGGTGATACGAAATAAAGTCTATCAGACCAAGTAACTAGCTTTTTATAGTGTTTAATAAGTTCTTTTCTATCAGATGAATGAAAATCATCTCGATATAAATCAATTATTTCAATTTCCTCATCTTCATTCTTTTTTAGTTCCCTTTCAATAGTTTTCATAATACCATTGTAACAAAAAGATTTCTGATTAGGATGTCCTACTATTATTAAGTTTTTCATTATAAGTACCCCTTCTTTTTACCATTTACCAAAAATACCAATGCTCTAATAAATGATGTAAACATAAATGCTAGTGCAATACCCTTCTTAAAGGATGATTCGGAATCTACTCCAATCTCCAAACCAACAGCAAACCAACTTGATGCTAATAAGAAATCACCAAACATCATAATACCAACTATTACCATTGGGTATTCATGTGTGTATTCCGATATATAAATTAGTATGAATGTGAATCCCATTAATACTACAATTGATAATAGTCCTGCTAATAAACTCATACTTTTGTTTTAGCTTTCTTTTTAGTTTTAGTCAATCTACCCTGTCTCTTAGTTTTCACATCAGTTGGAAATCTACTAAAGTTTCCCATCCCATCATAATCTGCAGGATTTGGTTGATTATGTCTCTGATAGTATTCAAATCTATCATCTCTTTCCATATCTCTTCGTTGACCATCATTTGCATATTTTATCATAAACAAATACCCAGCCATATAGAGTCCAAATATAATTGCCCCTATTATAAACATACCCATGTTTTCCATTACTTTCTGAATTTATCGTTTCTAAAATCATTTCTTCTCTGTCTCAGTGCTACTGATAGAGATAATATAGATGGAACCCAAATTCCAACAAATATTCCTTCCAATTCATTACCCCCAAACCACAAGGTTACTGAGAATAAGAATGATACAAATGCTAATACGATTGGATAATACAATCCTAAAAATTCTGCTACTTTCTCTTTTTTCATTTTTATTTGTTATTTCTATTCATTATCAAACTTGTTAATTCTTTTGATTCTTTTGTATCTAATATTCCATATTTGATAACATCTTTTGCCAATTGTTTTACATCGATTGATTCGATTTTTTCTTTACTCATTTGTTTTTAATTTATTATTTTAATTTATATTTCTTTTTATACTTTTCTTCAAATGTAGTACCAACACCAATTTCTAATATTTCATAGTTATGTGGAATCAATGGCTTTCGCTTGTTCCCATCAATTATATCATCAACTCTTGTGTTGTGAAATACCTCTAAATATACTTTACCATACTTTCGTTTTTTGTAAACTACTACCACTGGTATTTGTTGATTTAGATTAGGCATTTATCCAATTCTGAATTACTAATACTAAAATTGATACTACTATACCTAACATAGAAATTGCCATAACCTTATAAGATGATTCCATTCTTTCAGGACTTCTACCTTGGTTACCTCTGTACTGTCTTACTTTTTTAATTTTTTCTTCCATTTTTCTAATTTTGAATCTTCGATTTTGTTACCATTCTCATCACATACAGGTGCATCTAATATTGAATAAATTCCAAACAATGCTGAAACGAAAAGGTAAAACCCGAAATATATTATTAATTCCATTTATATTTACAATTTACCTGCATCTAAGTTACCTTTATCAATATCATCAATAAGAAACTTAATTCTTTCTTTTGCGATATAAGGAGAATCTTCTTCCAATAGTTTTAATATCTGAGAAAGATTCTTATTTACTAATCTTTTTGAACATAAAGGATTTTTAACTTTAAATTCCTTTCCTTCCTTTAACCAATCTTTTACTGTATCTCTTAAACTCATAACTTATATTTATTTATCGTATCCTACGAATCCGTATTTAGGTTTCTTAATTATATTCTTACTAACTAGCCACTCCAATTCTTCGTTAAGTTGATAGTTTTGTACATATTTCAAATCTTCAAAGATACCCTCATAAATTGAATTAACATCATATCCTTCACCATAACCAGCTCCAAAAGAACGAGCAATCTCATTCATACCATCGATATCATTTTTGTGATAGAATTCTTCTAACTTATTATACAACCCTATTTTTAGGATTTTGGCAACAGCATCGTTCCAATTGTACATTTCTACATTCCAAGGCTTAGTTATTTCAACTCCGTACTTCTTACCAATTACTTTTTTACTCATACTATTAGGTTTATTAACAATTACGAGTCTAATATAAGAAATTTAATTGAGACTACCAAACTTTTCGGTAAGAAATTTTTGTAAATTTTTAGTTGTAAGATTAAATGTTTGTTTGTAGTATTCTAATTTACTAATCTGAACTGAATATCTTTTATCATGTCCAAGTCTATCTTCAACATATTTGTATTCCACATCTTTATTCAGAATAGTACCTATTGTTTCTATTATAGCTTTGTTAGTCCAACTATCTCCACTACCAACATTCCATATTCCAGTCTGAGCTATCATTAAATCATAAACTAACTTAACATTATCTTCAACCCAAATCCATTCTCTAATATGCTCACCATCACCATACAATGGAATTGGTTTATTTGTACTAATAGAACGAGCAATAGTTGGTAAGAACTTTTCCCAATGTTGGTGTTCTCCAAAGTTATTACAAGTTCTTGTAATTAAGTAAGGTAACCCATATGTTCTTCCAGCAGATTCAACTAAATGGTCAGCGGCTGCTTTGGTTGATGAATAATACGATGATGGTTTAAGTGATGTATTCTCATTAGCAGATGATAATCCTCTACTATCCATATCACCATAAACTTCATCAGTTGATATTTGTACAAACTTCTTTAGGTTAGGAATCTTTCTAGCAACTTCTAACATATTAAAAGTACCTTCAACATTACTTTTTACAAAAGGTAATCCATTTGAGATGGAATTATCTACATGTGATTCAGCTGCAAAGTTTACGATGTAATCTGCATAACCAATATCATCTAATGTAATATCACAAATATCCTTTTTTATGAGTTCAACATCTGATGGGATTCTGAATGGATTACCTGCATAGGTTAGTTTATCTATAACAATTATCTCACATTCTACATTTTTTCGTAGGTAGTTCACAAAGGATGAACCTATAAACCCACAACCACCTGTAACAATTATTCTCATTTTTTTAATTTAAGTGTAACTAATTTATGTATTGTTCTGATAGCTTCTTCTAATGTTAAAGTTTGAACTTTTGGATGCCATCTTCCCAAAATTCCAAAGAACCATTTATCGTTCCACTCTATTATAAAAACAGATTTATCTCTTAGAGTATGTTCCATTACCCTATACCTTTTAATCTCTCTGTTCCAACGCTTGTTAATCATCTTAATCAATATTTACTAACTTTATAATATTATCGACTGTATCATCATCCACTTTGATTTTGTAAAATGGTATGTTGTTTTTTATTAAAGTATTTTCTATCACAATATCTAACTCTTTGGATTCCTCTAAGTTTTGATATCTCTCATCATTATTATGAACTCCATCTGCTCTATCTAAAACTATGTTGATATTATCATACTGATTAAATGTATCTAAAACCATCTTATCAAACGATTCACCATATAAACTTGATGGGTATTCAGTTCCCTTATAATAATTACGATAAGTTAAAGAGAGTAGGATAGGTGAATCCAATACAATGTAATCCACCTTACCATAACTCTTTACTATACCTCTATGTTGATTTGCAAGAACATAAAGTTGGTCTTGAATTGCTGAATGGTTATCATCCCATGCTAATAACTTTGGAAACTCATATGGTTGGTCACAACTAATATGATTCTTTTTGATTTTATAAGTTACTCCGGCTGCAATGGATGATTTACCAATACCCGGTCCTCCAAATATATTTACGATTTTACTCATACTACTACAACGATAGAATATATTCTTTTAATCTATCATTTGGAGCCCACTCCAATCTTTCCAATGTATCATCATTCTCTCTAAGAGTTTGTCGATAGTTTCCAGCAACATCAGGTAGATGTACTTTTTCCAAATCACCAAATCTTTCATTAAAGAAATTAAATACTTCATTAATTGAATAATTCATACCAGTACCCAACTCCCAAGCATCTTCGTGCTTCTTATCACTCATACCGATTTTGTAAAGTGCATCACATATATCTTCTACATAAGTGAAATCTCTTCTTTGTTCTCCATCTGAGATAATTGTGATTGGTTTACCTTCTTCGATTTGTTTTCTCCAAATACCAATTACAGCTGCCCACTCACCATCAACCAATTCATTTGGTCCATATACATTATAGAATCGTGCAATTTCAAAGTTACAACCATATGCAGTTCGGTACATCTTTAGGATATCCTCACCCAACTTTTTACAAGTAGCATAAGGTGAGGTTTCAGGATTACACCAACGAGATGATGAACCACTATATACAACTTTCACATTATTCTGTCTAGCCCATTCAGCAACTATTTGTACACCAAATGTATCAACTCTAAATGTTTCCATTGGGTCATCGAATGATGGTTGGATTCTAGCTAATGCTGCAAGATGGTAACATAAATCAAAGTTATCACCTTTCCAATAAAGAAGATTTTCAATATCTCCATAAACATAATTACAACCATCAACTTCATATTCTTTCAAACCAGTTGATAAATCATCTAAAGAAACAACATCATGTCCTTCTGATAGAAGTTTCTTAATTAAATTTGAACCGATAAAGCCGTTCCCACCTGTCACTAAAATCTTCATATAGCTTTTTATAATTTATAAGTTAATTTTCCAAAAATGGTTCTTCCATTTTGTTGTTTTAAATATTCTCTATTTGTAAAATCTAAAATATTATTTACACCAAATCCAATATTGAAATTTTTATATTGTTTTGATATGATTCCGTTTAATAATGTGTGTTGAGGTACAAACTCATTTTCATCTTGCGTACCACCACCATCAATATCTCTAAAGAAGTATTCTGATTTGTGTGTTCCATTCAATACAAATGAATATTTTTTAGATGTAGTATAAGATACCGATACGTTAGTTAAGTGTTTTGGTCTTTCTCCTAAGAAGAACTCAGTTCCATCTTTCTTAGTAGCTTCAGTTTCCAAATATTGGTAAGAACCATCTAATCGTAATCCACCTTTCTGATACAATGTTTCAAATTCAATTCCTCTGAATGTTGCTTCTGATATGTTGGTGTATCCAAACAATGCAGTTTGATTAATAAAACTTCCTACAAATACTGATTCAATCAAATCGTTTGTATTTGTTTGAAATACATTTACACCAATCTTACTTCGTTTGTTTAACTTATATGAAATACCAAAATCATATGATATAGAAGTTTCAGAACTCAATGATGTAATATCTTCCAATGGATATACCAAAAATGCTATTTGATTGTTTGATTGATAGAAATTGATTTCATCCTCTATAATATCAGAACCTAAAACGTAGAAACCTTGTGTGTATCCACCTAAACTAAGATATAATGTTCTGAAATCAGGTACTCTAAATCCACCACCAACAGATGCATTGATTGAGAATTTATTTAAATTGTATTTAGCAGATACCTTTGGTGAAAAGTTAGAACCAAACTCAGAGTAACTATCAAATCTACCACCAGCTATAATACTTAATTTATCTAAGTTAAGATAATGTTGTATATAACCAAATGATGAGTTTAGATTTCGTTCACCACCATATCGCTCAGTATCATAACTATATCCCCTATATCCAAAACCAAATGTAGTTTGGTTCTTTTCATTCCAATTATAAGAATTAATCATCTCAGGTTGAAATATGTTTTGAGTACTCTCATCCAAACGTTCAACTGGTTGTCCAAAGAATTCAAATGATGCTTTGTTGGAATTACTAAAAGATGAGTTTGATAATTTGATTTCACTCACATACTTACCATACGTTCTTTTATAGTTAAAATCTAAAATAAGGTTATCAGATTTATTCTCTTCAATAGTTTCAATTTGCTCACCTGATGTATTAGTTTCAGTTATTGTGTTTCCCTTCGATTCTTTATTGAAGTAACTAGCTCCTAATGAGAATGAATTCACACCATCATTATATGTACTTCTATTTGTTATGTTCAATAAAGAAAATGGTAGAACGTTTTTACCATATGTATCTGGGTCTATATCAAATCCATCTGAGTTTCCTAATGTTACTTTAGATACATTCTTAAATTTATCTTTTCCAAACGTACCACTTAAACCTAATAAGGATGTGTTGTTAGTACCATACTGAGTATTTACACTTAAAGATGGTTTACCACCTTTCTTAGTAATGATATTAATCACACCACCAATTGCATGGTTACCCCATAAGGATGACATTGAACCTTTTACGATTTCAACTCTTTCTACATTTGCTAAATTGATGTTTGATACATCTAATGCACCACTCTCTCTTCCAGCAATAGGAACTCCATCAATCATTACCAATACATATTCGGATGATAATCCTCTTAGTTGGAACCCACCACTACTTACTGGTGCTACTTGAATACCTTTAACTTGTAAGAGGTCTTGCATTGTAATAAGATTCAATTGTTCGATTTCTTTCTTCCCAATTACCTCAGTTGGAATGGGTGAATTCTCTAACGATATCTCACTACGAGTTGCTGTAATTACAACTTCATCTAATTGTGTTGTTGTATCAGTTTGTTGAGAGAATACCGATGTACTCAATCCCAACGCTACTATTAATAGTATTTTTTTCATTATTTTATGTTTAATTTTACTAATATACGAATTTATTTTTACTTATACAAATAAATCCAATCTTTAAATTTATCGGATTTAATTTTTTGTCTTACTCTTTCTGATGATATATTTAAATATTCTCCAGCTTCTTTTAAGGAATAAAATGCGTGATTATCACAACTAATTATTGGTTTTTCTAATTCTAAATCACATTCCCATATTTCTTCCATCTCTTTATAATTGATATTCCATTCATTGGTTCGTTTCCAATGACGGTATAATGGGTTTTTAGATTCTATTCTATTTCTACACTCTTGTTCACTTAGCCCACTTAACTCAGAAATTTGAATTGGTGATTCGAATGGAACCCCACCTACTTCATACTTTATAGTTGGCTTCGTTTCCTCTCCAATGATTTGCCAATCTTTATAAGATGATTTGGTACTCTTACATCTACGTTCAACTTCAGATGCAACTAACTTATCAGCATCAATATCAATAGCAGCATGTCTAAATGATAAGTATTCTTTACCATCAACCATACATATAGGTTCCCCACCTTCCATTTCTATGGTAGCTATATCTGGATTACCTTTTACAAATACTAATATGTTTTGATGTACCGATGGTATCTTTCGGTTTCTATCGAAGTAAGTTTTACCGATACGAGATGCTTGATGTTGTGAATTGAATAGAACCATATCGTTATAGAATGATAAACCACTACCTTCTAACATATCTATGGTTTTACTAACCAACCTTCTATACTTACCAATTGAGTAATTACCAGTCTTAGATGGTTCTCTTACTTCAGATACCACAATAGCAAAGAATCTATTGTTCTTTAACTTCTTAACTGATTTTTGTAGAATTTCGTTGTAGATTGTATCAAACTGATTTACATCCATATTGGATATATCATTGGGATTATCAGTATAAACCTCTAAATCATAATAAGGTGGACATGTAAATATAAAATCATGCGATTCATCAGCTACCTTATTTAAAGCAGTGTTCGAATCTTCACATATCCATAAAGGTTTCTTTGATTGTTTTTTGTTTGCTTGGATTTGTTCTAAGTTAATATCATAACCTAAATATCTTCTATCCATTTCTTCAGCTACGATTCCTCTCACACTACCACCAGCGAATGGGTCTAATACCATTCCACCTTTAGGTGAGAACCAATCATACATTAGTTCACATAATACCGGGTCAAATATAGAAACGTTTGTAGATGGAGTATCCCAAAATATTGTTTTACTCTGAGTATCCTCTCTACCTAATTCCGATTGAATTCCATAATTGGTAATCCAATGTTCCTTACGTTGCTTCCATTCTTTTGTACGGGTATCCAATACCGAAAACGGGGTGATTGCCATATAACTTTTTGTTAGTAACTACTAATATACAAAAAAAGCTTGGATAAACCAAGCTTTTCTTTAATTATTTTTATGTGGTTGAGTACTACTCACCATCACCAGCAGGTTCAGCTTCCTCAGCAGTAGGTGCTTCCTCAGGTGTTACAGATGAACCAGATGTTTCAGCCCAAGGTAAATCATTTTCCTGTACCTCCAATTGGGTGTATTCTTTTTCATCAATTTGTTTTTCAATTTGTTCGTTAATATGGTCCATATAATTACCTGGTCCACTACCACTTACAATATTTTTAATCCAACCCAATACTTGAGTTTCAGATAAATCAGCGTAAGCAATGTATCCTTCTTCATCTGCGTCTGGAATATCCAATGGAGTTGCTCCACTAAACTTCCCATATACACCACTTTCGTTAGTACCTTTCAGTTCCCATCTAGTACCGATTACCAAATCGTTTAAATCAGCTGTATCTCTCTTCTTTAAACCAGTTAATTTCCATTCGTATGTTAATGCCATAATAAATTTGTTCTTTGTTATTAATTATAAATATATATTTTTTTTCTTTTGTAACTACAAATATACGATAAAATATCGAGTATTCAAAGTTTTTCTTTAATTTTAGTTATCATTAGTTGTAATCCATGCAAATATGGCTAGAATCACAAATAAAACTACTGCAGTCATAAGTATAAGTATTTAATTGTTTTAGTAAACATAACTACTCAGTAATATGATAATCCTGCCAATCAGTACCTTTGGTATCTGAATTAGGGAATATGAACGTTTCCACTCTACCATCCCACATAATCATTTTCTTAAAACCAGAAGGAATTGTTGCTCCACTTGGTAGAACTTCACAATGACCTTCAAATAGAACTTCAATCCTAACCTTTACCTCATAGAAGTTAGAAAGATTCCTTTCAAATCCCTCTAACCTATTCCATATACCTCTATTCAAAGATTCATGTTGTAATGATGAGTTTAGATATGAGAATGTTTTCTTTAACATTTCCTTTGAACAATTAAATGCAGCTGCTGGAGCAAGATGACCTTTATCCCATATGTTATTGGAGTAATCATCATCATCTGAAGTGTGAACTCCTTCAGGTTCCCAAAAATCTAAACCTTTTCTTGATGCATCTCCGTTTGGACATTTAATCGTATATTCAACCCACATTGGTTGTTCTAAAACTTCATTGTATTCTACTTTGAATATCTCAGTTTGTATAATCACCGATTCTCGTTTATCCTGTCCTGCAATAGTTGTACCTAATACTAATATAATAAACGTTACTAATAATTGTTTCATTATCTTTGTCTTGTTGGTTTACCACCTCTACTTTTAGTAGTTGTGGTAGAACGTCTTGTTGGGGCTGGTGTATTTGTTCTAACCGGCCTTGTATTTGTATTTGGTCTGTTATAATTTCTAATAGGTGTAGTATTGGTATT
>ERZ1047472.843-NODE-843-length-25780-cov-7.279339_pt1 | contig 25780 bp, 25 predicted proteins | sample MGYA00383095_ERZ1047472 | MGnify/ENA primary metagenome ERZ1047472 (study PRJEB29581, sample SAMEA5548365) | metagenome | biome: marine; feature: coastal; material: water | depth 1 m | study: Short-term variability in the microbial, nano- and picoplankton dynamics... | reverse complement strand
TGGACCATACGAAAGACTTTTCAACTTTGATTGTCACGGGTCCCAAAGCCCGCGAGGTTTTAACAAAAATGGGGACCGATGCGGATCTGTCTTTGGGGTGGTTGACCCATCAAGCGACACAGGTGGCCGGGCAGGATTGCGCGCTTTTGCGGGTCTCTTTTGCCGGTGAACTTGGCTGGGAAATTCATGCGCAAAACGCCAAAATTTCAGCGCTTTATGATGCTGTAATTGCGGCCGGCGCTAAACCCTTTGGCATGTATGCGCTCAACAGCCTGCGGATCGAAAAAGGATACCGTGCTTGGAAAGGCGATCTGTCGACAGATTACAGCCTTTTGGAAGGGGGACTTGAGCGATTTGTCAAATTGGACAAGCCGCAAGACTTCCCCGGCAAGGCCGCTTTGCAGAACGAAAAGCAACAGGGGCGCAAGAAAGCCTTTGCCATGCTGATCGTTGAGGCGGGCGCTTATGATGCGCCCTATATGTCAACAATTTGGCAGGGTGGCACGGTGGTGGGTGAAACCACCTCGGGTGATTTTGGCCACCGTGTTGGAAAATCCATCGCCCTGGCCATGCTGCGTCCTGATTTGGCCGTGCCGGGAACGGAAGTGGAGGTAGAAATTTTCGGCCAACGCTGCAAAGCCGTGGTGCAGGAGGATCAACCGCTTTGGGATCCAGGCAATGCGCGTTTGCGCAGCTGATAGGGAGCAGATGTGATGATAATTCTCGATGGCGGTTTGGGCCAAGAATTGGTGAAACGCGCCGGAAAGGCCACGGATTTGTGGTCCATGCAGGCCTTGCTCGACACTCCTGACATGGTGCGTGCCGTGCATGATGAATATTTTGCAGCCGGTGCGCAGGTAGCCACCACCAACACCTATTCTGTTCTGCCAGACCGGCTGGAGAGCAAAGGCTTGGCCGATAAACTGCGGCCTATGACAGTCTTGGCCTGCGAATTGGCTGTGGCGGCTAGAGATGCCCATGGATCCGGACAGGTGGCCGGTTCAATGGGTCCGATTGGCTTTTCCTATCAACCAGACAAGGCGCCACCTGCCGAGCAGGCTGCTGAGATATATGCAGATATTGCACGGCTTCATGCGGATTATGTAGATTTTCACATTCTGGAAACTATGGCATCAGTAGATCAAGCGCGTGGGGGGCTGATGGGCGCGGGGGTGACGGGCAAACCGATTTATGTCTCCCTCTCTGTGGATGACAGTGATGGCACCAAGCTGCGGTCTGGGGAACCTTTGACCGATGCGATTGCGATGCTCAAGGCGTTTAATCCGGCCGCAGTTTTGATCAATTGCTCTCTGCCCGAGGCGGTGTCGCAGGGCCTGCCTCTCTTGGCCGGTCACGGGTTTACTCTGGGCGCTTATGCCAATGGGTTCACGGGTATTCACCAGGAATTCAATTCGATCCATGCGACGGTGGATCTGCTGAAATCTCGAACCGATTTAGGCCCGGCGGAGTATCTCGCCTTTGCGCGCGATTGGGCCAAAAGCGGGGCGGAAATTATTGGCGGTTGTTGCGAGGTGGGTCCGGCGCATATTGCGCTTCTCGCACAGGAACTGGGAGATTAAGACGATGCTGAACGCTTCAGCGGTGGCCTGTATTGAACAGGTGCGATTGGGGTTTGTCGCCTCTGTGACATCGGGGGGGCGGCCGTCTGTTTCGCCGAAAGGAACCTTTGTTGTTTTGGATGAGCACAAGATTGCCTTTGCCGAAATTCGCTCGCCCGGCACCATCAGCAACATTGGCCACAGTCCTGAGGTGGAGGTGAATTTTGTTGATAGTTTTCGCCGCAAAGGCTGGCGGATGCGTGGTGTCACGCAAATTTTGCGACGGGGCAGTGCAGATTTTGAGGAGATCTTTCCTAAGTGGCACGCGCTCTGGGGTGATTTATCTGCGCGCATACGGGCTATTGTTGTGATCAAGGTGAACGAGGTCAAACCCCTCTCTACCCCGCCCTATGATGACGGGGTGACGGAGGCGGACATGATTGCGCTTTACAAAGAAAAATACGCGAAGATGTACCCCTAGGGGTCATTGTGCACATCAGTTTAAGTTCCATAGGAGATGGATATGGCTCAGGTTCCAACAAAAGCGCGCGCGGTCATCATAGGTGGCGGGGTTATTGGCTGCTCATTGGCGTATCATTTGGCCAAATTGGGCTGGAAAGATGTTGTTTTGTTAGAGCGCAAGCAATTGACATCTGGTACAACTTGGCATGCCGCGGGCTTGATTGCCCAGCTGCGCGCGACCGCGAATATGACGAAATTGGCGAAGTATAGCCAAGAGCTGTATGGCAATTTGGAAGTGGAGACCGGCGTTGCAACGGGATTCAAACGTTGCGGGTCAATTACCGTGGCTCTAACCGAAGAGCGCCGGGAGGAAATTTATCGTCAAGCGGCAATGGCACGAGCCTTCGGTGTGGATGTTGAAGAGATCAGCCCAGCTGAGGTCAAAGCGAAATATGAACATCTCAATATTGATGGGGTGACGGGCGGAGTTTGGTTGCCACTGGATGGACAGGGCGATCCGGCCAATATCGCGCTGGCTCTGGCCAAAGGCGCGCGGCAGATGGGTGCGCAGGTGTTTGAGCAAACCAAAGCCATGGGCGTGACACGCGAGGGGCGGCGGATAACCTCCCTACAGTGGGAAAATCAAAACGGTGAGAGTGGCTCGATCGACTGCGAGAATGTGATCAACTGTGGCGGCATGTGGGGCCATGAGGTTGGGCGGATGCTGGGCATTAACGTTCCGCTCCAGGCCTGTGAGCATTTTTATATCGTCAGTGAGGCCATTGAAGGGCTGAGCCAAATGCCGGTGCTGCGGGTTCCAGATGAATGTGCCTACTATAAAGAAGATGCTGGCAAAATGCTCCTTGGAGCCTTTGAGCCTATTTCAAAACCTTGGGCCATGGAAGGCATTCCGGCTGATTTTGAATTTGATCAATTGCCGGAAGATTTCGACCATTTTGAGCCAATTTTGGAAAAAGCAGTCTCGCGCATGCCGATGCTGGGTTCTGCGGGAATCCATACGTTTTTCAACGGACCGGAGAGTTTTACTCCCGATGACGCCTATCATCTTGGCTTGGCGCCGGAGATGGATAATGTTTGGGTGGCTGCCGGCTTCAATTCTGTTGGTATTCAATCCGCCGGCGGTGCGGGGCAGGCTCTGGCGCAATGGATGGAAGACGGTCAAAAACCCTTTGATCTCGGGGATGTCGACATCGGTCGGATGCAACCGTTTCAGGGCAACAAACATTATTTGTTTGAACGCTCGAAGGAAACGCTTGGCTTACTTTACGCCGATCACTTCCCTTATCTGCAAAAAAAGACAGCCCGTGGTGTGCGGCGCACGCCGTTTCATCACCATCTCCAGGAAAACGGCGCTGTCTTTGGTGAATTGGCCGGGTGGGAGAGGGCGAATTGGTTTGCCAATCCCGGGCAAGATGCCAGCTATGCCTACAGTTGGAAGCGGCAAAATTTCTTTGATAATATCGCAGCTGAACATAAGGCGGTGCGCAACAATCTTGGGCTTTATGATATGTCCTCGTTTGGCAAAATTCGCGTGGAAGGGCCGGATGCTTGTGCCTTCATGAATTACATTGGTGGTGGTCAATATGATGTGCCCCAGGGCAAGATTGTTTACACGCAATTTCTGAATGATCGGGCGGGGATTGAGGCCGATGTGACCGTCACCCGTTTGTCTGAAACTTGTTATCTGGTGGTCACCCCGGCTGCGACCCGTCTGGCCGATCAGACTTGGATGATGCGCCACAAAGGGGCGTTTAATGTTGTGATAACTGATGTCACGGCGGGTGAAGGTGTTTTGGCTGTAATGGGGCCAAATGCTCGCAAGTTGTTAGAGCGGGTTTCTCCCAATGATTTTAGCAATGCCAATAACCCATTTGGCACTGCACAAAATATTGAGCTTGGCATGGGGTTAGCGCGTGTTCATCGGGTGACCTACGTTGGGGAGCTTGGTTGGGAAGTTTATGTTGGAGCTGATATGGCGGGTCATGCTTTCGAAACTCTCTGGGAGGCTGCGCAGAGCTTCAATGCTAAACTTTGTGGTATGCACATGATGGACACTTGTCGAATCGAAAAGGGTTTCCGTCATTTTGGTCATGACATAACTTGTGAAGACCATGTGTTGGAAGCAGGTTTAGGGTTTTGTGTTAAAACAGATAAGGCAAGTTTCATGGGTCGTGAAGCTGTACTGCGCAAAAAAGAGGCGGGGCTAGATAGGCGCATGGTTCAATTTAAGCTGAAAGATCCTGAGCCTTTATTATATCACAATGAGCCGATAATTCGAGACGGAGAAATTGTAGGTTTCTTATCCTCGGGAAATTATGGACATTATCTGGGTGCCGCAATTGGGTTAGGATACGTGCCTTGCTTGGGTGAGACCGCCAGTGATATTTTAGCATCGCATTACGAGATAGATGTTGCCGGAATACGGGTGAAAGCGGAGGCTTCCCTGAAATCGATGTATGATTCAACTGGTGAACGTACAAAAATGTAGCTTTATGCTTAGTATTTTATTCGTTCCAATAATTTTGGATAGAATTTTTAGTTTCCAGTTCCAAGATCTTTGATTTTGTGGAGATTGGCTACAAAAGAATATCATTTGCGTTACACATGGTTGATTAATGTGTCGTTTAGTCCACTCACCCCATATTATTTTTGGGGATAATGAAAGTTGTATCAAAAGGTAGTTTCTCGTGTTCGACTATGAAGCTTGGTCCAAAAAGTGCTTTACATCTATTCAATACCTTTATTTTGTTTGCGTAAAAAATATTTCCGTCGGAAATATGGGAAATTTCACTAGTTTGGAGATTAAAAATCAGTGTTTTCTTTGTATAAATCCAGCACTTAGTTAAGTTATTGAAAATATGATTTTCCCAGTCCAATGCATTTTTGGTCACCGCTAGGTTAAATGTTCCAGAGAGCATGCAAATGTCGACAGCACTTAGTGGTTTTGAACCAATCACGAATTCCGCCCAGCTATAGTCGTAAGTCTTGTGACAAAAATCTATTAACGGTTTTGATATATCGTAACCACAGTATCTAATCCATTTTGAATAGTGCATTTTCGCGATATATTCGGCCAGAGCCCCGTAACCACACCCAATATCGCCGATATACAAGTCTAAATTACCATGTAGTTTGATTACTTCTTGGATCATGATTTCAAAACGTAGGTTTTGCCTGGTTTTGCTGAACCAATAGCTACCCTCAGGCGTTGCCCCATATCTTTTGAACTGTTTGGCGTATGCCGTTTGTAGTTCATCATTGAAGGTTCTTTTGTTTCTGAACAAGGGTTGACCTTTCAATTATCTTAAAAAGTTCTGGATTAAATTAGATAGATATTATGGGGCAATTCCAATCAGGATTGAAACAATTTATAGTTTCCAAGTAATCAACTAGAAGCTAGTTTGAAGTGAGATTGAAATGAAAAATGTAATCCTCATTAGTCTGTCGCTCATAATAACAAATGCTATTACTTTCTTGCTAAGCGATAAAGTTAAATTAATTTTCTTGAAAAATGAAGTGCCAATAATTGCAGAAATCCAGTTGGAAACAAACTGTGAACTCATGAATGAATCATTTATTATTATGGATTTGTTGACTAATAAAAGCGTTACTTTTAACATGAGCCAAGCATATCTTCGGACTATAGAAGGTAATCCACTACAAGTCCAAATGAACCCTAATTTCAGTGACGTAACGTCAGATTTTGAAATTCATAAAGCGGCCAAGAAGATGAAAATAGATTTAGATTGCAATATTTCGAACAGACTAAAAAACACACTGGATTCACTGAGAAATACGTTTAAAAATTAAAGATATTGAATATTATATCGAACTATATAAGCAATAAATCTTTAAAATTTTAGTATGAAAATCCCAAGACTTCACACACTGATATGGTATTTAACGCCTCTAGTTGAGTATTAACTATTTCAGTCCATTTCTCGCTACCAAATGCTTCAAGGAAGGCGCCATCTACTTTTTGAAGGACTGATACACAGTGGCCATAACTTCCGGGGTTTACGGTTTCATCCAGGGCAGAAGAGTTAGATGAGCAATTCAAAAGAGTATTTCCTAACTGTTTTTCCTCGGAGTCCATATAAATAACGGAGGCTCCAGATATTGTTCTCCCGGTCGTATTTTTAAGCTGAAGGGACAGCACATAATTTGCTACAGACCCCTTAGAATTGCTATCAAACTCTAGTTTTACGTTGCAAGGTAGGCTGGCGCTTCGGGCTGGAGTGACCAAAATTCCTATAGCCATTAAAATTATAATTGGTGAGAGTTTATTAAATTTTGGCCTTAACATTTCACATCTCGTTTTTTGGTCACGGTTAATTCATAAATCGAGCTTAGATAGTATCCTCTTCCAGTTAACTCTGCATAGTAATCTGAGGATAGCGTATATCGGGGTCGATAAAGCAAGAGGTATACCAAGTTAAGCGAATTTTAATTTTAATAGTTAATAATCTGTTTAACTGAATTTCCTGAAAAATAAATGCTTTGACCTGTTCGTTTGAATCCCTTCGTGTGAAGAAAGATTGATTATTTGTTCGAGTTTATGAGTAAGCGTGACAATTTAAATACTTCGTTGTCGAACGGTTGCCTGTGTGACCTTGGGTTTTTTTATGAATAGAAACGAATAGATAAGCTGTTAGGCGTTTACCCGGGGTATCTGATTAATACATTTCCGTTAGAAGCTTTGTTGAATTCAGAACCGGTTAACTTGGCATGAAGTATGTTTAAATACCAAAAATAGACAAATGTTTTGTGCCCAGAAATATTTATAAAAAGACGGAAGTTTTTTGATTATTTTAATATAACTCTTGGTGACCTTATACGTCGTGAACGCGACACCACGTTTAAGTCGATAACAGATATTGGACTGGAATTGCGCTTAAGCAATCCATACATAATTGCAATTGAGAATGGTTTCTGTGTTAGGTACTCCAAAACTTGTTTCAGGCTATGTTATGCCTTTTTCAAGATATCTTGGACCGAAACTCTATAAAGCACTTGATATTTTTTGTATGGAGACTGAATCCGACTTTTTTGGGTAAAAAAACATCATTTCATGGGCAATGGTTCATTCGAATAAAAAGATTATTCATGGCCTTGCTATAAAGTTTTGGTAGCCTGCTAGACTCGACCTGATTTAGAAAAATTGTGGAACCATAATTAATCCCTTTTATTATATAAATTTTACTTGATCTTTGGGACTTAGGTCCCTTTCTGAACAGTACTTTGTGCTTTTTGTGTAACACATTTCTCTATATTTAGAGTTAATTTTCAGCCAAAATCTAATTGTTGCTATCGCCCATAAGTGAGTTCGTTCGCCTATTTTTCGTTATAGATTTATTTTTGCATTTTAGTATTTTTTACGAAAAACAAAGAGAGAGCAGAACAAAATGAGCAATAGTTCACACAACAGCGGCTTTATATTGTGGCACCTAGTGCGCTTAGTCCTAATGACAGCTATATTTGCATTTCCAGTCGTAGTAGGAATTTTTGGAATTTCTATATTCATGTAACCCATAGTGGCGCAAACTGGAACCGGCGAAATATAGCTCAACTGGTTTCATGCAAAATCGTGATCAGGTGGTAGAAATAAATAAGTATCGGTCAAGAACATCTACGTTGGTACTTCTTTTATAGTTACAGAGCCTTTCGGAAGCTATATTTGGCAACGTCAGAGGTTTTAAAGGCCTTGGACGTGCAAGCATCATAACTGGAGGGTTTAAGAGCTCTGTGACTCAAACCACGTTTGCGTAACACCCATCTGACCTAAAAATTGGACTAAAACATCGGACATAGTTATCGCTAAAAATATAAAAACTTTGGTAATCAGATGGAGGGGGGGTACAATTGTGAAAATTATAGTGGCTTTAATTTGTAACGTTTTTTTTTTCAGTGGTCAGGTTGCCTTAGCACAGGGCTTCGACAAAGCCTTTTCCGCATATATGTTGGGTGATTATGCAACCGCTATATTGGAGTGGCGCCAAAAAGCGCAGGGCGGTAGCGCGACGGCAATGGCTAACTTGGGAAACATGTACGAAGTTGGTGCTGGAGTTCAGCAAAACGAGATTTTTTCTCATCATTGGTATAATTTAGCTGCTTCTAATGGCGATATAACAGCTCGGGATAATAAAAAAAAATTAGAAAAGAAAATGACGGAATTAGAAATTTCAACAGCAATTTCGTTAGCAAAAAAATGTATGCTCAGTGGATATGTTGATTGTCCCTAGAAGTACTTAAGGCATTGTTCCTTATAAGTATTGGAAGGATACACCTTCTGACCAATAATAGGCTTTCAGTATTTTGTTGTAACTCGTTTTCAGAAAGGCAAAAAATCAAAATATTAGTAATTATAAGAGAGTAAATTAATTTAATGTCAAAAGGTTCGGCATATTATAAAATATAGTCAGGCTTTGGGTTAAGACCAGGAGCGTTCAGGTCCGCTGTCTAAATGTACGAAGGTCTTATAACATCCTACGCCGCCGCGCGTGTTTGCTCTAACTATTTCAGTTAACCGTCTCGGACTGATACCTGGAATTGAGAAATCGATAGCTTTTCCCAAAATGTGCAAGGAGTTCTGTGCAACCTTGTAACTTTGTTTGCGTAAATATGCGTTTGTTATTTTTGATCTAAAACCTGAATGGACATTTACTCTCAAGACTTTGTTTTCTTTTGCACATAAAGAGCAAATTTTAAGAAAATCAGTCAATACTAAAGTATCAATACGTTTAACTTCCCCCGTTCGCCAGTCCCTTAGGAAGTTATCTAAGCTTGCAACCTCTCCGCTAGACAATGTGTAATTTGATGGAAAGTTAAACATCATTTCATGACTAGTATTCAAATTAATTAACCTTAATTGAAAGTGATCTTTGACTAATATGTTTTCAGAATGGTTCAATTTAAGACGGACAGATGCGTCAATTTCTGGTTCAGGATCATTAAATAGGTTTACATTATAAGAATTTTCCGAACCAAGAGTGCCCCCCGAGCTAGAAAATAATCCAAGACCGTGCTCAAAGTCTACGAGTGGTGCTGCCGGCAAAATTGCTGGAAATACGCTAAAAGATAGAAATAAACGTCGAGTTAATTTTTGCTTATGGATCATCTAATTATAGAGCAAGTAATATACCAAAGGTTTAAAAGAAGTCTGCATTTTTATACAGATCAATATATTATGGTTTTTCAAGGTCAATCGTTTGTCCTTGCAACTCGAGATACAACTTGAACACATCACCTTCGTTTATAGTACCAACAAACCTATTAGTGGTTCTATCGACTATTGGAATCGTCTCGCCAATAAAGTTTGCGGCTGCTTCAATTACTTGTTGAAGAGATGCATCAGACTTTATGCTTAGAGCTTCTTTATCAATAAACTCCATAATACACACTTCTGGACCTTGAAATACCAGCGAACTTAGATTCAATTTTCCGACATATTCGCCATCGTTGGATACAATGTAGGCTTCGGTGATTTCATTCTGGATCATCTGAGTTTTGGCAACGTGAACTTTTGTGTCTGGCTCGAAACTTAGTGAATTTACTGAAATTATTGATAACAATCCCTCTTCCATTAGTCGGACCCCCATGCGTCCTTGGGAGATATCAATACCCCTGTTCAATAATTGCTTATCAAAAATAGAATTACCAAATAACTGACTGCTTGTCATTGTTGTGATGACTATGCCCACCGTAGATGCTAGGGCAAGACCGTAGGAGCCTGTCAGTTCTAATACTATTATTATCATAGACAAAGGAGCGCCAATCACCGCCCCGGCGACCGCAGCCATACCACATATTACAAGTTCTGGTCCTTGAAATGACTGTAGTCCTGTATAATTTAGGATGGCAGTCACCACTGCGCCAGCGGCTGCGCCTACTAGTAGTGCCGGAGAAAAAACACCACCAAAAAATCCAAAACCTAATGATAATGCTGTTGCAATAATCTTTGCGATTAAGATGGAGAGAGCGACTAAAAGTAAAGTGTTTGTATTTGTCAGGTCTAAAATTGCTAAGGTACCAATCCCCATAACTTGCGGGTAAAACGTTCCAATAGCACTCAACCCAGTGATTGCAATCAAGAGAGATTGAAAGGAAGTTAAGCCCATTTGGCTTGGTAATTTTGAAAACAAAAGAACGGCTGACATAAACAGTAACGCAACAAGGCCAAAAAAAGGTCCCGCTGTGATTGAAATTAATATCATTGGGCCAATTTCTATAGCCGTGTAAGATTGCAAAAACGGTGTCGAGGTCTCCCATAGATAACTATGAACTGCGAAGGCCGTGCCGGATGCAAGTGCAATAGGGGCTAACGCTTTTGGTGAAAAGTGACGAAGTATCGCTTCATGAGCGAAAATTATGCCAGCTAACGGTGCATTAAACCCGGCGGAAATGGCTGCTGCCACTCCACCGCCAAGAATGACGTTAGTCGTGATACTTAGTTTTAAAGTAGCTTTAATAAACGCACCAAGTGTTGCACCGAAGTGGACTAATGGCCCATATTGACCCACTGAAGCGCCTCCAGCGGCCGATACAAATGCAGCCAAGGTACTTGCAACCCCTGTTTTTACATCTAATTCATTGTCTATTCGATGAGCGGCAAAAATTGTATCGGCGGGTCCATGCCACCTGATAATTTTAAACCCATTTTTAATCACGGTAATTATAAATGCGGACAGGCTCAATGCGCAAAAATAGAAAAAGAAGCCCGTTGTATTTTGAAAATAATTTTTTGACGTATTATCTAAAAAATCTATGCCTGCTCTAAAATAGTGAGCCGCAGTCGCCCCAAAAAAACCCAAAAGCAAGCCTACGATGATTGATGTTAGCAATAAATGTAATGTTTTTAGCGTCATACGACGGTTTCCATTTAATTGGTTGGAATTTAGATATTCTATTCTTGGTACTTAACCTCTAATAGTTCCAATATAAATTGATCGTACGATGTATTCTTCCAAGTTGATAGAAGTTCATTGTAAAACAATGCTTGCGATGGAACATCACTTCTAATTAAGTAGGACAGATTAGTGTGTGATGTCGAATTTGGAATGAGCTTTTGATTTATAACGAAAATTTTGGATAGGCTCTTCTCTCCAAAAAAGGTTAGTTGAATTTGAGCTAATTTAATTGTTTGTTTGGTTAGGTTGGTTAAGGCAGGCATGATACGAAATGCGTCGACGTATGTTGATAATTTTTTTCGTTCAAGTCTTGCTAAACTTAGAATAAACGTCGGATTGACAACTGGTACATTTGTACAAAAATATTTCGACTTGTCATCTTCGATACAATTAAAGATGACTTCATTAGGGTTTTTAATGGAGGTAGTGCCGTTTGCGGGAAGCGAACAAAGACACCAAAAGACAATAGCGCTAGACTTTAACCACAAGACACTCTTAGCATTCATCATATTTTATATTTCTATATGGCCATTTTTCTTTATTTTTTTATTTATCGTTGCCCAAATGCCTTTAGCCTCGACCGTATCAAATTCGAATTTACGCCCGCTCAGCTTTTTTTCGTTTTCGAGTCTAAAGTAGGTTAACATTGCCGCCATTTGCTGCTCAACTTTTTCTATACTCGTGATAGCGTATTTTACATCTTTTGCTTCGAGATATTCATTTTTGAGTGCAGCTTGAAGTCTTTGAATTGAATCAGCCTTAACTTGCGACAGTGAGGAACGAGCGGTATTTGCTAACACTTTTACTTTTTGTACGGCAATCTCGATGTCTTGGTCGCTTGGTTTTGGAATCTGGCAAACCATTACGTTGTTCGCCATCGATTTAACTCGAATATTGTGATCTCTTAACACTTCTTTGACGTGTGGAATATATTCGTCAGCACTGTATCTAACGCTGATTGTGGTTTCGGTATTTCGTTCCTTCATAACTTCTACATAAGTGCCAAGTTTTCGAGGTCTGAACTTTATCCAAACAGTTACCGTTTTAAATATTTGAGAAAAATCACTTAATGAAATGGAGCCCTCGGCATTTGTTACGAATAGCTTTACTACGTCAAACATGCGCTCTTTAGCGCTGTTAATGTATGTGTTTTCAACTTCTTTCACCTTTAGGACATCGGCAGTTATCTTGTCCTCGTCTGTTTGACTTTCTGCAGACATTTTTTTCTCCCTTCTGCGGCTAGCGGTGAAAACTAGTAAGCATTATATGATAGGTACGTTAAATAGAAAGTTGCTTTTTTGTAACTTATTACAATTGGAAGCTGTCAGCTATTAAATTACGACAAAATTTCTTGTTTGAAAATATATTTTTGATTTTAGAAAATATATGTTCTTCGGCAACCTGCATAGTTAATTTGGAAGTTTCATCAAAGCTAACAATAGCGTCAAAAGTTTGATTGCCCCACAGGCCGTCAATTTTTCCTTGGTAAGATCCATAACGCAAGCACCTTTGGATTTTCTTTCTACCAGATATATCAAAGTTTCGGAATTGATTTCTGATTTCGTTATAAAGCCCATTCTGTTTGAGACCGTTTTCTAGGCCACTAGTGGAAGTATTAGACCTAAAAGAGTCTTCGACTAAAGCTTCTCGGATTTGGGATCCTACCACATCTTTACCTTCCAAAAGAGATGCAAATTCGTAAGATGACGACTGATTACTTAGAATGCTGCCAGAATAGTAAAATTTTGTAATGTCGAAAGATTTTGTGTTTTCTGTTGGTACAAAGATGGTATCGACAGTTTCCTGATGGCATACTGGCCCATCATCGTCTGGGCCTGCACACTGCTCCTTGGCTGGTGCGGAAATGGGAAAAACAACCATTAGCAAGACGAGAATTTTTTTTTGGTAGAAAAATTTTCTTGAATTATTGTGTTTATTATACATTTGAGTGACCACCGATTAACGCTAACCACAACATGCAGCAATCTTCATGCCATGTATTCCAAGGATTTAGTGTTAGACATAATCCTGAGACGTCTGTTATTGGTACATAACGATGTTTGGAGTATCAATGTTAGTGATAAGAGGATAAATCTTTAATGGATGTGGTTGCAACTGTTGATATATCAAAAGCCAATTTTGATGAGTGGTTTTCATTTTTTAAGAGTTATGAAAATCTCCGCCATGAATTTGTTACAAATGAGGTTGTCACAAAAATTTCTGACGCTAAGGCTACAGTTAGCTTTACCATAAAAGATATTGATGGGTTGACAACTTTGTCGGCATCCCAGTTTTTGTTGGATGGAGAGGCTAAACTAGGGGTAACTGTAGAAATAGCAGAAAAGTTATCTTAAAGGCATTGCAATAGTCAGAGCGTTTTTTTGGCATAATTCTTGCTCACCGCTAGGTAGGAGGAAACATGTATTATCTGCAACTATTTGTGCCAGCTGGCCTTGTAATTTTAATGTTTGTCATCGGCCATCAATACGTAGACGTAGATTATTCTGGAGTCTACTTTGAGGAAGTTCTGGAAGAGGTTCTGGATGCCAAACCGGATGAGGGTCTTGAATCTGGTGAGAACGTGGCAGAAGAACTAGGAGAAGATGGCCTTCCGATACTCCCGCCTAAATATAATTATCTTAAAATTGAAAATGTGTTCCAAGGACGGCTTTTCGACACCCAGGAATTGTTTAGTTTAGAGTTGGCGCTTGCAACATTTCAGGCGAATGTTTCTGCAGATTTTTTTATAAAAGGAATTTATGAAATTGAATCTGATCTGGTTGCAGAGATATCCACAATAATACTGGACACAACTAGCCAAAATCTGAGTTCTGTAGAGGGTCGGAAGTTAATAACTGACAAGATAATGATGGGACTAAATGAATACCTAGCTGAGGAGGGTTTTGATCCAGATATTCATTATGTGTACATAATCAATTATAATATAATTTAACTTTTGGCATGAAAAATGCAGAGCAAAATTAGGAGGACCTGAGATGCAAACGATAAAAAATAATGGTGGAACGAATTCAGATATAAAATTCGTAATTTCATGTGGATATTTTAACAGTACTGATGAAAAGACACACACGACTGATATGATTATTGATTTGGATAAAGAGAGATTTTTTCCAAGATTTGATGCCCAGTTCGAAATAATATCCACAACATAGTTTTCTGAAGTAGTCTCTTAATTTTTCATGTTTAAAAAAAATTTCCAAAGAAGAGCTGCAAAGCAAAAAATTAATGGTAATTTTAAAATTTGGAACATAGTAATATCTTCCTTAAAATACACCAAATTATAGATGGCGTTAATGAGTATCATCAACGCTACTATCCATATGAATATTAGTCGTGTTCCATTACAAAAAGCGCAATTTTTCTTCATTATAGTTTCCAATATATTTGGACCGTTGAAGTAACATAAGAATTGTGCATTATCACTAGGTATGCAACGCCTAGATTTGAAACTTCAAAATGATTTCGCAACCCGCTATTCTTCGAAAGTGGTCAACCAACCACTTTCCCAAACAAATATTACAAAAATGTCTGGTCAAAGCGTATTTCCGGTGCAGAATGTAGGTAAAACGCCTGGCTCGATGGAATATGCATCCAGGATATTTAGTCCCTATCTCACACCCTCAGCTATTCACACTGAAAATCGACAGATTTCTCAGGGCAGTGTTACGCCAATTTATAGACATAATATTGCTGCTACAAAATACTTTAATATTTCAATAACGCCCAGACCTCGCCTAGATTTGTCTACAAATTTAATTGCCTGATCTCAGTATGTCAAAAGCACTAACCTCAAGCTTATCTAATTCTGAGAGAAATTTATTTGAATTCTGGCTGCCCAATGACCAGCCGGCTGGACATATATATTCACCACTTTGCTTTGTTCTATAAACAAAGGCTTTGAAATCTCTATTTACAGAGTTGGCTGTGTAAACCTTCTTCTTAGTTCCTTGAATTGGGTCACCAAACATGGGCGACCAATTGCGTTTCTTTCCATTATTTTTTACAATAAATCTATGATATCTGTAATTTAAAAGCATAACATCTGCATTATCGATACCAGCATCTACCATGCTATACATAAAATTTTCTGCTGTATTTTTCAGCGTCTCGGCATTTTCAAATTCGTAGGCCGTGTTTATGAGGGTCGAAAATTTGTAAGCAATTGTATCAATTTCTAGGTTTGAAGTGATATATCGCTCCGCAACCAATGAAGCTGCTATAGAAAACACAAAATCTGGTGCAAACATATGTACGGTCCACGGCTTATTCTACTTGGAGCGTGTCCCAGCTTTTTACAATTTCAAGTACAAAGGAATGACACTGATTTATTTCGTGATCATTGTGACTCCCTGCGATGCCTTTTTCAATAACTTTAATACGACAAAATTCGTACAACCGGAATAAGTTTGCTGCTAGATCATCATCTGTGCTGAATTTTAAACTTTTCTGGAGGAAGTAAATTGTAAGTAGAGTTTGCTCGAAGGCATTGGCTCTTTCTTTTTTCTTTTCTGAAGTGGACAACAGATGCAGATTTGTTTCCAATTTGTGAAGCGCAGCGCTTACCACGTTGTACCCAATATCTTCGGTTGAGAGAGTTTGATTTTTAACACTTGAGTAAGCGCTTATTGCTGCTGTTGCGTTCATTCTATTCTCCTATCTTAGATAGTTTAACGGCATTTTTTCTTACATTGTTAGCTAATTGTCAAAAAAATGAATTAACTTAAAAATATTACAAATTTTTTATAAATATATGATTTAAAATAAAAAATTCAAATTGGCACAGTAAGTGCTTATCTCCAGTGGAGGTAAGAAATGTCAAATTTTATTATGGATTGTGGTGATAAAATCTTCGCTGAAGTTACTCGGGCTGCTCTAAAAAAGCGAGGTGTGGAGTGGATTGATTTTGGTGATGCGGCAACGATTCATTCACATTCCAGAGAGCGGTGTTTGATAATTTCAAGTCTCACAAATAGTTGTGACGTGAATTCTGATAGCTTCGAGGGCTTCTTGCGCTCGAACAAAATTACAAAGGCATTTGTGTTAGTATGCGGTACCAACAAGTTTGAAGTAGACTCACGGCGTAATGGAGCAATCAATTTCATAAGAATTCCTACTCAACTGTCAGATCAAAGCTCCATACACGAATTTTATGTAAGTTTATTTTTAGAGCAATTCTTGGGAAAGTACGTGAATTTGCCATGTGGTGACCCACAGACAGCTGACTTAGTTAACTTGCTGTGTCGCGTGGCCGGGTCCAATGCCAGTGTTTTAATTAATGGGCCCACCGGAACGGGAAAAGAGGTGGTGGCAAGGCTCTTGCACTCCAAATCGAACAGAAATCATCAGCCTTTCATCGCAGTAAATTGTGCTGCAATTCCTGAAAATATGCTTGAATCGATGTTGTTTGGTCATGAAAAAGGTGCGTTCACTGGTGCCATGCAAGCGAACTCAGGTTTGTTTCGTGCAGCGCATGAGGGAACAATTTTACTTGATGAAATTTCTGAAATGCCAATGGCGCTTCAATCGAAACTACTAAGAGTTCTACAAGAAAAAGTTGTTACCCCTGTTGGAAGCGCGAAGGAAGTTTCGATAGATGTAAGAGTGCTTGCAACAACGAACAGGAACATGATTGAAGAAATAAACAATAACAATTTCAGAGAAGATCTTTTTTATCGCCTTAATGTTTTTCCAGTTTCGACCTGTTCTCTCAAACACAGACAGCTTGATATACCTGCAATATCAGCTCATTTACTAACAAGAAGCATTTCTGAAAGAGCCTTTCCTAAGGTCCTAACGTCGGAAGCTTTAGATCGGCTTATGCTGCATAACTGGCCCGGAAATGTCAGAGAATTAGATAACGTAATTCAGCGTGCAGAGATACTTAGTTACTCCTCCGATATCGACCATACAAATATTGTTTTTGATAATGAACTTACTTCGGGCTCTCAGAACACAATGGATGCTCTGAATTCCAAGCTTTACGCAAGGGTTGGATGAGGAAGATAAAATGAAAATTGAAAGTACAAATATGACTGCTGTTAATACAAATCTATCACAGGTTCGGCAGAAATCTCAGATGCCATCTGAAATATTGCAGGCTAAATCGGCAGATGTTGGGCCATCATTTTCGCAGCGAATTTCTGATGGCCTGAATGATGTTGCACAAGCCCAAAATTCGGCGGCACAATTGGCTAAAGACTATGAATTAGGCAGTGAAAATGATCTGTCTAAGGTTATGATTAACCAACAAATATCGTCTGTTGGATTTCAGTTAACTCTTAATATCCGCAATAAGGCTTTGAGCGCATATAAAGACATTATGAATATGCCGGTTTAAGGCAAATAGGACAAGAATTATGGCTAATACAGATCAAATGGTTAATATTCAAACGACTGAAGTTGGATCAACAAATATGCTTACTGCACCCAGAAATGCGGTTGCAACTATTCGTGACGCTATAGACCAACCGAGTTTTAGACGAGCATTTCCTACAATTTTAGCCGCGTTAACTGCTGTAGCGGCAGTCGTTGTTTTTGCGTCTATGCGAGAACCGAACATGACCACACTCTATGCTTCAGCATCAGATGCTGACAAATCCAAAATTTACGAGGCATTAAAAAATATGGGTATGAGTGTGGAGCTTGACCCTGCAACTGGGGAAGTACTAATTCCAACGAATGATTATCATCAAGCTAGAATTTCGTTAGCAGCTCAAGGCCTTCCAGAATATGCATCGAATGGCTTCGAAGAAATTGATAATTTGCCATTAGGTGTTTCGAGATCTGTTGAGACGATGAAGTTAAAGAAAGTTCAAGAAAACGAACTTTCTCGTTCAATCGCTGAGATTAGCAGTATCCAGGCTGCGCGGGTGCATCTAGCTTTACCAGAGAAGTCTGTTTTTATACGTAACCAGACGGCGCCCACGGCATCTGTTTTTGTCACCCTGAAGAATGGCCGTCAACTTGACCAAACACAAGTACGGGCAATTACAAACCTTATTGCTTCGTCTGTTCCAGGGATGTCTCAGGATGGTGTATCAATCATTGATCAATCCGGTCGTCTACTATCATATTCCCCTGATAATCCAAATGAAGTAATGGCTGACAGTCAGCTTGCTTACAGAATGAGGTTGGAGAGTATTTATCGATCTAGAATCCAAAGTCTGGTTGCACCCATTGTTGGTGCTTCAAATGTTACTGCCCAAGTAAATTTAGAAATTGATTTTACGCGCCGAGAGACGTCACAAGAATTAGTTGACCCGCGGGATACAGCGATTTTAAGTGAGCAAAGTTCATTGAATGTTACGGCCAAAAAAGATGCAGTTGGGATTCCTGGCGCTATTTCAAATCAACCACCGACAGAGGCTCAGATCGCTACTAAAGACGTGAGTGCGACAATGGGTGGAGATGGTGAAAAAGACAATTTTGAGACTAAATCATCAACTGAATTAAAGAATTATGAGGTCAGCCGTAAATTTGAAACAGTAACTACGCCTTCAAATATAATTGCCAGAATTGATGCTGCAGTTTTGGTTAGGGATCGTAAAGTGATAGACGCGGACACTGGAGAAGTTACGTTTGAACCCATCTCAGAAAAAATTAAAAAAGAGATGGAGCAATTAATTTCAAGTGCGATTGGTATTAAAGCTGAGCGTGGTGATAGCCTCACTATCACATCACAGTTGTTTAATGATGAGATTACTGGTGAGCAAATCAGATGGTTTGAGACTGCTTGGTTTAAGTCAATAATTGAAAAAACTTTGCTCGTATTGCTCCTTGGATTCGTATCTTTGGGAGTGGTCCGTCCAATGCTTTCACGTATACTGGTGCCGACTTCTAGCACTAACTCAGTTATGGAACTTTATGCTGAAGCCGAAACAATGGCAGACCTTGCGACCCAGCGCGTTGAAAGTACTAAGGCTGTTGAGGTTGAAGAGGGCGAAACTATTGAGGGCATTAAAGCCAAATTAAAGCCAAAAAAGAAGAGTGGAATTTCGGCAGACTTATTGGACACAGCAAACACCTATGACGACAAGGTTGCTCTTGTTCGAATGATCGTTGGGGATGAAGCTGGCCGAGTTGCTAACGTGTTTAAGCAGTTAATGCGCCAAGACCTCGATTTACTTTCTTAGGAGTGACCCATGGCTGAAGAATTATCAGAAGCTGATAAATTAGCAGAGCTAACTGGCACAGAAAAATCTGCTATCCTGATGATGCTTCTTGGAGAAGAAGAGGCAGCGCAGGTTTTGCAAAACTTGACGCCCAGAGAGGTGCAGCACTTAGGTACTGCAATGTATTCTGTTGCTGGGGTTGATCAAAACACAGTGAATATGGTTTTGGATGAATTCCTTGAAACTATCAAGAAACAGACTGGTTTGGGTTTGGGTGCTGGTCGATACATTGAAAATGTTATGATACGTGCCCTGGGCGAAGACAAAGCTCAATCGGTTCTGGGACGAATTACGCCAGCTAGTTCTGAGTCTGCAATTGACATTTTAGATTGGATGGATGCCAGAGCGATTTCTGAGCTCATCATTGATGAACATCCTCAAATCAAGGCTTTAATCATTTCGTATTTAGATTTTGGTTTGGGTGCCGACGTTTTGACTCTGTTACCAGATGACATTCAGGCTGACATTGTTCGGCGCATTGCAACGATTGAAACAGTAGAACCGGGCGCTGTGAAGGAACTCGAGCGGGTGATGAAAGAGAAATTTGCTGCTAATACTTCGCTTCGGGCATCAAAAATTGGTGGTGTTAAAGCTGCTGCTAAAATTATGAACTTTACAAAAACAGAGATGGAAACGCGCATTCTGACCTCTATTAAGAAAGAAGATAAAGACCTGATGGCTGAGATACAGGACAATATGTTTGTATTTGAAAACCTCTCTAGTTCTGATGATCGATCGCTCCAAACACTTCTTAGATCAGTTGATCAAGATGTATTAATTATCGCAATGAAAGGAGCAGAAGCGTCGTTGCAGGACAAATTATTGGGATGTATGTCAACACGTGCAGCTGCAAATATCCGTGATGAAATGGAGGCTCTGGGTCCTGTTCGCCTGACCGAGGTGCAAGAGGCACAAAAGCAGATCATTAATGTTGCTAGAAAACTTTCAGATGATGGAACAATTGTTCTAGCGGGCCGTGGTGGCGAGGAAATGGTCTAATGGGTAATGCCATTGATAACGATCGCAATGATGCGAACTCTTTAACGAGTTCCGATTTAAGGGGCTTGTTGAAGGCTGCAAGTTTAACTGAGTTTAAATTAGATCCCTTATCCGAAAATGAGGAAGACAAGTTTGTAAAGTCTAATAGCCTTTTTGATTTGGTAAGATCTAAACTACTGGATGAAGAAATAGGTGATGAGACTAAAACTTCCGAAGAGACTTTCGGTGATGAAAGTTTGAAATCAGATCAAATAGATCAAGAAAACTCATCTGAAATTTCTGAAGTTAAACAACCAGCTGCAAATGACCCGAATATATCAGAAAGCCCGGACCTAATTAGTGAGACCGAGGGCGAGAGATTAAGAGCTACCGAAGACTCTTCCGAGATTTCTAAAATTGACGACGTAGATTTGGAAATCAAAACAACTGATAGTCTCAACAAGGATAATTTTGCTCAAACTAGTGATGATACTTTTGAAAGGTCAGAAATCGTTGACCATATTAAGGAAGTTGCATCGCAGAAGATCGAAATAAAAGAAAGTGATGAATTTTTAAAGGAAATTGAAAACTTAAATTTGGATTTTAACAGTCGATTAGAAAAAGAAAGATATAGTTTTGAAAAAACTTTAGAAACATTATTTGGTGCTTCTAATTTAATTCAAGGAGAGATGGAAAGCCAGATATCGGAGCTTGTTTTAAACGTAGCCTCGGATCTGGCTGGAACAAAGATTGATCAACTTCCAATTCCGTTTTTTGAAAAAATAGCACGGGTCGCGAAGCAGATCGTCGGGAATGAGACTGCTGTAACCGTATATCTGAGCGCTGAAGATTTTAAAGTGATTGATGCTTTAGAGAGTGATACAGATTTCATTTATAATTTCGGCGAAAAAGAAACTTTAAACCGTGGTGAGTTTGAAGTTCTAAGCCGTAAATCCACAGCTAAAATTTCGTTATTTGATATGACTGAAGAAGGTTAAATTCCCATGTCTTTTACACAAGAGGAGATCTTCCCGCATCATAAGACAAGTTGGTTTGATACTGTTTTTTCTGGAATTAATAAAAGGGTCATTTCGCGCTCAGGTATTGAATATTGTGGAGTGGTGACCGGTTATGATGGTCAAGTTATCGAAAGTAGTCAGTTTCCTGCTTCTGTTGGGTCTGAATGTATTATCCAATCGCGTGATGGAGCTGTTTCCAAAGGTGAGATAATAGGTTTTAAAGATGATAAAAACATCATCTTCCAATACGAAAAAACTGTTGAAATATTTAATGGTGATAGAATAGTTGCTGCTGGAGGGGTAAAAAAAATTGATGTTGGGTCGAACCTTCTAGGCCGTGTTATAGATGGGCTTGGTAATCCTCTGGATGGTCAAGGGTCAATCGCACTAACTGAGACAAATTCCATCAATGGTAAAAATGTGAACCCGTTTGATCGTGGCGACATAGATCAAATTTTTGATGTTGGAATTAAAAGCATTAACGCAGTTACTTCCATTGGCCGTGGTCAGAGGATGGGGATTATAGCTGGCTCCGGCGTTGGAAAATCGGTTTTATTAAGTATGATTACACGCAGCGCAGAGGCCGACGTAATTGTTGTTGGGCTTATAGGTGAAAGAGGACGTGAGTTAGCATCTTTTACTAAAGAGATTACTGCGTCTCATTCGAAGCAAAAAGTTGTTATTGTTGCCGTTCCAGCTGACAGGTCCGCTTTGCTAAGGATCCAGGGAGCGAAGCGAGCAACCAGTATTGCTGAATACTTCCGTGATAAAGGAAAAAATGTTTTACTTATTTTGGATTCCCTCACGCGGGTTGCCCATGCTCAGCGAGAGATTGGTTTATCTCTTGGAGAACAGCCCACTGCGCGAGGGTACCCACCGTCAGTGATTTCGCTCATACCAGAATTAATCGAGCGGACTGGAGCTGGTATAAACTCAGTAGGGTCCATAACCTCGATTTACACAATTTTAGCTGATGGAGACGATACTGTTTCGGATCCAATTGTGGACAATGCGCGTGCAATTTTAGACGGACACATTGTTTTGTCTCGCAAGCTTGCGCAACAAGGGATCTATCCTGCTATAGATGTTAGTAATTCTGTGAGTAGGTTGATGGATGATCTTGGGTCTGAAAGCCATTTAAAAAATTCTCGCAAGTTGAGAAGGTTAATATCTATTTACCAAGAAAATCAGGATCTACTTTTAATGGGCGGGTATGTTCAGGGCCAAGATGCCGATTTGGATTTATCAGTCCAGTTATGGCCAAAAATCGTGAGCTTTCTTCACCAAGACAAGTCCGAACGATTTTCATTTGACCAAACTGAGCAGTTGCTCTCTAAATTACTAGCATAATGGTGTATCATGGCTAAATATAAAGTTTTTGAGTTGCTTTATCGCACCGGAAAACACAAAAAATTGAAATCTCAATTAGAACTAAACAGTATGACGGATAGTATTAAAAAAGTACGTAAACTCGAAACTGATTTAACATATAATATTGAAGAAACTGTTGAGGCTGGTGTCGCCCAAAATGGCCACATGGTAAAAGTTAACAGTAAAATTCGTGAAAAGATGATTCATCAAAAAGAGGTGGTGGAAAATAGAATTGAATTTCTAACTACTGAGCAGGTGCATTTACAAAAAACGGTTGCACAGCATGACATGAAAAACAAAAAAATATTAGAAAAGTTGGATGATTTAAAGCGTATTGACCATAAATCTCAAGAATTAAAAAAGTTTGATAGAGATATATTGATGCGAAAAAAGTAATTGGTACAAAATTTGCTCTTTCATAACCAGGATGGTTTGGAGTTTAATAAATGAACATTACTTTTAGTGGTGTCGGAACCCAAGGGGGAACTGATGGTCAGTCCAGTTCAACAGGTCCTACAAAGGGACAGGGCAATGCAATATTTGCAAACTTTTCCAATTTATTGATGTCAGCTGCAGAAGAAGGTTTGGATTCAAACTCTTCAAGCGAAATTTTAAATGTCCACCTCAGCGATTTTGAGAATCGATCATTGGGTGGGGTTTCTGCGCAAGAGTTTATGAACCAAATCATTAGTGATGACTCCATGCTAGTAGACAGAAAATTGCAAGTTTTGATGGCGGAGCATGGTGTTGATGGACTTGTTAATCATCTTGAAAATGGGGGAAATTTAGATGCTAGCGTTCATTTTAATGCGACTGCTGCCTTTATGGATACGAGGCTTGGAGCGCTCCCGGCGGACAATATTGTGGATAAGGAAGCGAGCGGATTAACTCTATTGACGTTTATGGATCTTCTCGGTGCCATTGACCCCTCTGATACTATGAATACACCCGATGGAGTTGGTGATAATTTTAATGATATCAATATATTAGATGCAGGCAATATAGCAAACCTAAATGATCTCATGATCAGTGCACCGGTACAGTTGGAATTGAGCGACGCAGCTGATTCATCAATTTTGTTCGATATAAGAGATTTGAAAAATAATCTTGGTCACATGCTTGCATTAGATGCCAATGAGTTTGAAACTGATGTCACCCCAAGCGAAGTTATAATTCCACAAATTATTCCAATTAGCGCTGATAGCGTTATTAATACTGACATGGTTATCAGTGCTGAAAGCGCTATTAATTACGATAACGTCGCCGACCTAGATGATGAAGTCGCCATTTCAAGTAACCAAGTTTATGCTTTAATGGATGAATATGACCCGTTTGTATCGGTGAAAGTGGAATTGTTGGATGCTCAAGGTAGATTGGGTGCCACAGAACACATTGAATTACCAGCACACCCTGGTCAAGAAATAGGCTTGAATATTGTAGGCGTTACGCGGACTGTAGAAATTGATACTAATGTTGATCCGCGGTCAAAATTACTTATAGGATTGTCCATTCCTGAAAATACGAGCTTTCATGATATACCAGATTTTGTTCGGTTTAAAATCAGACTATCAAAAAATATTAACCCCGATATTAGATCAGAAGTTAACGGTAAACATGGGTTAAACAGTATTTCGAAAGGGCCGATAATATCTGGTGATAAGTCAACGCTGGAAATCACTAAGATCGCCCAACAGTTTGTTTTATCGCTACAGGAGATGTCGACTCTTTCATCTAGGCCTACGCAAATAGTTGTTAAAACGGGCGCATCCGAGCCTGTGATACCTAGTTTTAATATGCAAAACATGGTGCCCTTAGAAATTAATAAATTAGTTTTGACTGATATAAACGAAGCTTCAGCATTAACAGACGCGGAAAGTATATCTGCCAATCAAAAGCACATCAAAGTAATGCTTGATGAAATAGTAAAACCAGTTGCATCAATGAATAATGATGCGCGCATTGGTGTAGCGACAAGTGCACTAGCTTTAGATACTGAGCTTAAATATTTTTTAAGTAAAAAGGATTTTAAAAATCATTTTTTTACAAAAGAAATTGAAACCGATTTAGTTGAACAAAAAATTGTATCAACTAATTTTAACCCCAAATTTTTTCTAGAGGCGGTAGAAACTTTGAGGGTGAAACAAGTAACTTTACCTAATTTATCGCCCAAAGTAGAGCAACAGGTTTTTGGACAGTCTGATTCGAACACTTTCACTAAAGCTGATAACCAAACAGCAGTGCAGGCTTCTTCGTCTAATAACCCTATGGCCCTTGCGTCCAGTATGAGTGGCAAAATTTCTCTTTATGATGCTCAGTATGCTTCACGAATAAGTATGTTGGTTGTAGATAAAGTGCTAAATGGGAAAGAAAATTTTGAAATCCATCTAGAGCCTGAAAGTTTTGGAAAAATTAAGGTGAATGTTTTGATGGAAAAACAAGTTTTAGATATTCGGATGGTTGCTGAGACTCAGGCAGCTGCAAGTTTGCTAAGAGCTAATGAAGAGTCGTTGCTTCAAATCACCAACCAAAACGGTATGAAACTGGCCGGTTTTTCAGTCGGTTTGCAGAGTGGAACTGATCAACAACGGCAGAATTCAAATCATAATCGAAATAGACTTACTGACCAAGCAAACAGTGTGCTAGGTCTTGATAAGACACAAAACTCTCAAACCATTATCTCTTATAGAACATCAACTGGTTTGAACCTGATCGCGTAGGATGAAATTATGGCTGAAGAAGCTCCAAAAAGTAAAATTAATTTTAAAAAGATTGCTCTATTCGGGTTGGGTCCAATTGTATTGTTGGGTGTTGGCTTGGGTGCAGGAGCCTTTTTATTCATGCCCACGCAGACACCTGTGGAGCAGGTCGAAGAGCTGATAGAAAGAAAACTCAAGCAGGCGGGGCAATTGCCCAGCGAAGATGGAGTCAATGAAGAAGACTTAGAGCCTCAAAAGCTTTCAAAAGAGACCCCTGCTAATGAGACTTTTATAACAAGCTATTATACTTTTGCAGATAATTTTACGACTAACTTAAATAAATCAAAACAATTTTTACAGATAAGTGTTGGTGTATCGACTCAATACGACGAGACAGTAATCGAAAATGTCGAAAAACATCAGATGGCGCTGAGGTCTGAGGTGCTCGGAGTCATGGGTACTTACTCGGTAGACGATATAGATGGTAAAATTGGTAGGGATAAGCTGGCCGATAGCATAAAGGATGCAATCAATGTAAAGCTTGAAGACTTAGAGGGCTTTGGTGGTGTTGAGGGT
>ERZ1047472.831-NODE-831-length-26056-cov-4.914080_pt1 | contig 26056 bp, 20 predicted proteins | sample MGYA00383095_ERZ1047472 | MGnify/ENA primary metagenome ERZ1047472 (study PRJEB29581, sample SAMEA5548365) | metagenome | biome: marine; feature: coastal; material: water | depth 1 m | study: Short-term variability in the microbial, nano- and picoplankton dynamics... | reverse complement strand
GGAGCCAATAGCCCCTGCGAGAGGGCGGCAATTCTAATGGAACACCCTACTGTTAGCAAGTGTTTAAACAGGGAAAATACAAGGAATATTCAAGTGGTCTCAGCGCCTATCCCTGCAGCCAAATCAGCGAGGCATTGCGGCCGGTTTTTGACTCGCGCCTGAAGGAGTAAAAGCGTTCGCTATCCGTGTAAGTACAGTAGTTTCCACCATGGATATGGTTGACCCCAGATGCGCGTAATTCAGCGCGCGCCAGTGCATAGAGATCAGCGAGGTATTTTTCAGTATCGCTATTGACCGCTTTGAATGCTGCTCTGATAGCATGCTGCTGTGATTCGTTTTGCGCGTTGCCTAAAAACGCCTGCAGCACTTCAGCACCGACTTCAAATACCTGAGGGCCTATGGCCGGCCCGAGATAGGCCAACACCTGCTGCGGGGAATCCCTGAAGGTAGCCACCGCTTTTCGCAATATGCCGCCACAGAGCCCTCGCCAGCCGGCATGGGCGGCAGCAATTTGGTCGCCGGCCTGATTGCACAACAATACTGGCAGACAGTCGGCGGTTAATATTGCACAGACTGTTTTGGTCCTGTCGCTGTAACTGCCATCGGCAGTAGCCGCCTGCCTCGACTCGGGAGCATAGGCCAGGTCTGTGCCATGACATTGATTGAGCCACAGGGGCTGGGCAGGCAGTTGCAGGCATTCAAGCAGCTGGTAACGGTTTTTCAGCACATCGGCCTCGCTGTCATTGACATGCAACGCCAAGTTGTTGCTAGCAAAGGGGGCGCGACTACAGCCACCACTGCGCAGGGTTATCGCAGCCTTAACAGACGCGGGTGCCGGCCAGTCGGGAATTAGGAAATTATCACTCACCTGCCCTACCCCCTTTCTAACCGGTTAGCGCTTGCAGAAGAGCTCGCATATCTTCCGGAAGCTCTGTCTGCCAGCTGACAAATTCGCCGCTGTAGGGATGAACCAGACCTAACTCACGGGCGTGTAGGGCCTGACGACTAAAGCCCTGAAGTGTCTCGCGCAATTGATCAGAGGCGCCTTTGTGCAGGCGAAATCGACCGCCGTAGACAGCATCGCCTACGATGGGATATTGAATGCTGGCCATATGCACGCGTATCTGGTGGGTGCGTCCGGTTTCAAGTTTTAGGCGAATATGGGTGTGCCCGGCGAAGCGCTCGAGCACGCTGTAATGGGTGCGCGCCTCTTTACCATCCCTGACAACTGCCATTTTGACTCGCTGCTTGGGATGTCGACCAATTGGCTGATCAACACAGCCGCCGCCGGTCATCACGCCACTGACAACAGCTTCATACTCACGGCTTACCGTCCTTGCCTGAAGCTGGGCAACCAGGTCTGTGTGGGCGGCAAGGGTTTTGGCGACGACCATTAACCCGGTTGTGTCTTTATCGAGGCGATGGACTATTCCGCCACGCGGTACTGATGCCAGTTGAGGGAAGTGGTAGAGCAAGGCATTGAGCAATGTGCCATCGCGATTACCGGCGGCCGGGTGGACAACAAAGTTAGCCGGCTTGTTGATAACAATAATGTGCTCATCTTCAAACACTATATCGAGGGGGATATTCTGGGCCTCCCAGTCACCCTCTGCTTTCAATTGCGTGGAAATTGACAATTGCTCCCCGCCGAGCAACTTTTGCTTGGGGGGGAATTGCTGACCATCTACCCGAAGGTCGCCGGATTTAATCCACTGCTGCAAGCGCGAGCGAGAAAATTCTGGGAAAAGTTCTGCGGCTATTTGATCAAGTCTGCGGCCGCAGTCGGCGTTGGCGACTGTGGCTCTGTGCTCAATTAAATCATTAAAATCAGTCAAACCTGCTGCCCCTAAACTAAAATACCCCTAACATGCAGGGGATTATTGGTAACCCTGCGCTGCTGTCAATACAGACACTTAATTAACAACCATAAATGACGGCCTTAACGATCAATCTTAGAGCCATTTAAAGGACGCCGTGAAATTCACTGCACAGATTGGTTTAACGCAGGCTGTGTGGTTAAATGCACGACTCGATGGTCAACTGGGCCAAGTGCATCTCAAGCTGGGAATATTACATGAAAAACGCGTCAATTATTTTGCTGTTAATGAGTTTAACTTTTATCTCTGGTTGCTCATGGCTGGGGTCGAGTGATGAAGAGCCAACCGAAGAAGCTACTGACGGATATACCGAGAGGGATTTCTACGAAAAAATCCAGGTCAGCCTCAATGCTGGAAATTGGACGGTGGCGATTACCAACCTGCAATTACTGGAGTCACAGTTTCCCTTTGGCAAGTATGCCGAGCAGGCTCAACTAGAACTCATTTACGCCCAGTTTAAGACCGCTGATTACGAATCGAGTATTTCGGCTGCGGAGCGCTTTATTCGCCTGCACCCGCAGCATGTCAATGTCGACTACGCCTACTACCTGAAGGGTCTCTCTGAAATCTCTCAGGCCAGTAGCTTCTTCGACAGCTTTCTTCCCACAGATAATACCAAGCGGGATATTGGCTCAGCGCGCAGCGCCTTTGCCACGCTCTCTGAGTTTCTGACTCGCTTTCCCAAGAGCCCCTATGCGGCGGACACGCGCAAGCGCCTGGTAAACCTGCGCAACCGCTTGGCCCGCGCCGAGATTCATGTGGCCAATTACTACTTTTCTCGCAAGGCGTATTTAGCCGCTGCCAATCGCGGTCGCTATGTTGTCGAAAACTTTCAGCAGACGCCTGCTGTACCCGATGGTCTAGCGGTAATGGCTCAGGCGTATAAGATTCTGGATATGCAGGAACTGTCAGAAAATGCGGTTCAGGTATTGGCGGCCAATTATCCGGAACACCCCTCCATTGATGAAAATGGGGTTTTCGATTTTGATAAGCGCCTGCTCGGCAAAGAAAATGCTCTGATGGGTAAAATAACTCTGGGCCTAATAGAACGAGTTCAACCGCCAGCATTTGATACCAGTGCCATTTTCAATCGATCCATTCGCGATTCAGAGCTTATAGACAAATAAGCTGCTGGACTGATGGACCAGCACTAACTCCATAGAGACTGGTTACAACCTTCATGAATAAAGCAGATATTATCAAAGAGATGCGCGTCCTCAGTGACATAGACGCGCACTATGAAATTGAGCGCCGCACTACCTTCATTAAAAACCAACTGCTTACCTCTGGCTGCAAAACCCTGGTGCTGGGCATCAGCGGTGGTGTCGATTCTTCAACCTGTGGCCGCCTGGCACAGCTTTCCGTGGATCAGCTCAATACTGAACAGGGTTGCAGCGACTACCAGTTTGTGGCCGTACGTCTGCCCTACGGTGTGCAGATGGATGAGGATGATGCACAGATTGCCCTCGGGTTTATCCAGCCCAGCCAGAGCTTGACGGTCAATATTAAAGCTGGCGCCGATGCCATTCATGAAAATGTCTGCGCGACGCTGGCGGAAAATAAGCTGCACGCTCTGCACGATGAAGCGACCGATTTTGCCAAAGGCAATGTCAAGGCCAGGGCACGCATGGTCTCGCAATATGAACTCGCCGGTATTTTAGGTGGTCTGGTTCTGGGTACAGATCATTCAGCAGAAAACATTACCGGCTTCTATACTAAGTTTGGTGACGGCGCCTGTGACCTGGCACCGCTGTTTGGTTTGAGCAAGCGCCAGGTTCGCCTGCTTGCCAAAACCATGGGAGCACCAGAATCTCTGGTTGAAAAGACACCCACTGCGGATCTCGAGTGCCTGATGCCGCAAAAGGCCGATGAGCAGGTGCTCGGCCTGAGTTACGATGATATTGATGATTTTCTTGAAAACAAACCGGTGAGCAAGGCGGCTGAGGAACGGCTGATTGCCATCTACACAAAGACTCAACACAAGCGTTTGCCCATAGCGACCATTTACGACTAGGGTCTGGCTTACCGCTGACGCCCGGTGAAGAGCTCAACTCCAATTTGGATGGAGAAGACTTTAGCATGCAGCTGGCCAGCCTCGACGATCACTCATCATCGCCAAGATTATTGAGGCTTTATGTCGGCTATCGACTGTTTCTGTCGAGCCTGCTGCTCTGGCTGGTGCAGTTTGACTTCGCCCCCACCTATCTCGGCAGTGACAATCCCTCGCTTTTCTCGTTGACCGCTTCTGCCTATACAGGCGTTAATCTGGTCAGCCTGCCGCTGTTTTATCTACGCCGCTGGCAACCGAGCGAGACCGCGCTGTTTGCGATGCTGTTGATCGATATTGTCGCGGTTAATTTAATGATGCATGCCTCCGGCGGTCTGGCCGGCTCTGTCGGCTACCTGTTGATGGTCACTGTCGCTGCATCGGCGACATTTTTGCGTACCCTGCTGGCACTGTCTATGGCGGCTATTGCCAGCTTTATTCCGGTCTCTGTCAGCCTCTCGGAATTTTTATTCGGCAATGGCGATCAATCGGGGGTTGTGCGCAGCGGCATTTTTGGCATCTTGCTATTTGCCACAGCGGTTATTTTTATTTTTCTCACCAAGCGTCTGACAATAGTCCAGGAGCTGGCTAAAAACGAGGCCCAAACTGCCACGCAGCTGCAGCACCTGAATGATCTGGTGATCAATAAAATGCTCACCGGCATTGTTGTCTTTGATTCTGTATTTCGAATTGAACAGCTCAATGAGCGCGCCTCTCTGCTGCTCGGCTCAGAGGATGGACAGAAACTGCTCGCCCGCGGCGACTCGCTGACCCGACTAGCAACCCTGATCGACTACTATCGCGACTGGAGGGCCAATCCCCACAGACAGCTGCCTACTTGGCGTGCACCGAGCTCCGATATTCCGCTGCAGATCAGCTTTAGTGAAATTGTCGGCGACACCTTCTGTAACAATAAGCATAACCACATTCGCGATACCATTTTGTTTGTTGAGGATGCCCGAACCCTGTCGCAACACGCCCAGCAGCTAAAGAACCGCTCCCTTGGTCAGCTGACATCCAGTATTGCTCATGAAGTGCGCAACCCCCTGGGGGCGATTAGTCATGCCACACAATTGCTCAATGAGTCTCGGCTGTCCGCAAAAGATCAACAACTGGTCGATGTGGTTTTGCGGCATAGCACCAGAGTAAACAGGCTAGTGGAGGATATACTGCAGCTGTCTCGGCAAAAGACACCGCAAATAGACATCACCAATATCTATGACAACTGCCTGCTGAGTAAAACCCAGCTCGAGGAGAGCAAGTTGTTTGATAATCCCTGCATTGATATTGACAACAGTGCGAAATTTGCCAGCGCGCCCTTTGATAGCAGCCAGCTGCAACAGGTGTTGACCAATTTGCTGGGCAATGCCCTGCGCCACTCGGCACTGCAAACCGGTGTGCCATGGGCGGCAATTAAATTTGATTATCAGCAGGATATGGATCTGGCGATGCTAAAAATTTACGATCGCGGATTGGGGGTTAACAGTGAGAACAGAAATAAGATTTTCGAGCCCTTTTTTACCACCGAGAAACAGGGTACCGGTCTCGGCCTGTACATTGCGCGGGAACTTTGTGAAATCAACTTTGCTACACTAAGCTATGTTTATCGAGGCCCTGCAGAGCACTATTTCCAAATAGTATTCTCCAATCCAGCCAAGCAACTGCCAAGGAATGCAGCCAATGAAAAAAACCGTTCTGATCATTGATGACGAATTGGATCTGCGCGAGTTACTCAAGCTTACACTGGCAAAAATGGGGATAAATTCAACGGCTGTAGAAACCGTAAAAGACGCCAAGAGCGCACTGCAGGAAGAGCATTTTGATCTCTGTTTGACGGATATGCGACTGCCCGATGGCAATGGACTTGAGTTGGTCGTCTACACCCAGAAAAACTACCCGCAGCTGCCTGTTGCGGTTCTTACCGCCTATGGCAATGTCGAGCTGGCAGTAGATGCCCTCAAGCTAGGGGCCTTTGATTTTCTCTGTAAACCTGTCGAACTCTCGCGGTTGCGCTCCCTGATTGGCAACGCCTTAAACCTATCGCCTTCGTCTCAGTCCAAAACCGCAGTTGATACACCATTGCTGCTCGGCAACTCTAGACTGATAAGCGATATCCGCCAGCAGATCAGCAAGGTTTCGCGCAGCCAGGCACCTATACTTATCAGCGGTGAATCGGGTACCGGTAAAGAGTTGGCCGCGCGTTCTATCCATCAACAGAGCGCCAGAGCAGCGCAGCCGTTTGTACCTGTTAACTGCGGCGCTATTCCCGGCAACCTTGTTGAGTCGGAATTTTTTGGCCATCGCAAAGGGAGTTTTACTGGGGCCTATGAGGACAAGCAGGGACTTTTCCAGGCGGCCAATGGTGGAACACTGTTTCTCGATGAGGTGGCTGATCTACCACTGGATATGCAGGTTAAATTACTTCGCGCTATTCAGGAAAAACGTATTCGGCCTGTGGGGTCGGAGAGTGAGATCGATGTGGATGTAAGGCTTATTAGCGCCACTCATAAAAATCTCCAGGAGGCGGTAAATCGCGGTGACTTCCGCAGCGACCTGTTTTACCGACTCAATGTTATCGATATCCATATGCCCAGCCTACGCCAGCGACCAGAGGATATTCAGCCGCTGGCAGAGCATATCCTCCGGGAGCTTAATGACCATAATCAACCGCTAAGTCTCTCTGCCGATGCTGTGGAAGCGCTACTGCACTACCGCTACCCCGGCAATGTCCGGGAGCTGGAAAATATTCTTGAGCGGGCCTGCACACTCTGCGAAGACTGGCGCATTCAGCGCGAGGATTTAAAACTCAACGGCGCAGCCTCTGCCGTTGAAATGCTGCCCATGGAAAGTGCCCGCAGACCGAGTCTATCCCAGCGACCCGAGGTACAGATCCCAATTGGCTCGCTGGATGATCACCTTGAGGAAATCGAAAAAGAGATCCTCCTCGAAACCCTTGAAGAGGCGCGCTGGAATAAGACCGAAGCGGCCAAAAAACTTGGCATCAGCTTTCGCTCGATTCGCTATCGCCTGGAAAAACTGGGACTGAATGACGAGTAACTAGTCGCGCTGGTTGTACCACCAAACCTTGCGCCTGACACCTAGAGGATCGCCCTCGGTATCCTCGGCATGAAACCCAAACATAATGCCACTGATCGGTTTCTGCTCTGTCTCGCAGTTGCCATCACCATCACAGTTTTCAATATCGACCATTACCGTAAAGCCAACCGGCGGCGGCAGGAAGCCACCACCTTCGATCTCAACATAATTTCTTTCACCCGCTGTAGCACCAGCAACGGCAAAGGGGTCAATTTTATAGATTCGCGCTTCTCCGAGATCGCTGCAGGCACTGTTAATGCCCGGTACATTGGTGGCAAATGTGGTTGCTTTATTGGCGGTCAGTGCCGGGGTTACCACTTTTTCACCAGATTCGAGAGGCAAGTACCAACCGTTAACAAACTTACTGTCGGCTACTATTTTTTGATCCGGGTCAAACTCGAGTGTACCGCCATTGAGCGTATCAGCCTTAGCCAGATTGCTGAGTTGCAGAGGTGCTGTCACCGTGGATACCCCCACCTGATCGTAGTCACGGTAGAACAGCATATGGTTTTGCACTGAGGTATCTACAGGCTTCTCGCGGTTTCCCGAGCCAATAATCACCATATCGTAGCTACCATCGGGACTCTCGACGACATCCGCAGCGTTTAAAAAGCGCTGGCCCGTGGAGGAGGGAAAGGTAAATAGCCTGGTGGCTTTCCAGTCGCTCAGCGCTGTACTGCCAATATCGAGCCGCCACAGCTGCCCACCTGTATCACCAAAATAAATCCGATCTGAATAGCCGTTGCCATCCCGATCAACTACTGCCAGGTCGGAGGGCACGCTATAGCTCATGGCAGTTTCAGTCAGTACCGTACCCGAGGGGCTGGATACCGATCCAGCGGTCACCTGCCAGATATCGGCACCGGTTTCAGCGTCGATCACAATCACACCGCGACCCTGAGTTCGCGCAGAACTGTTGCCATCGTCAACATCCGGGTCATAGCCCAGCCCCATGATCAGCACTACTCTATCCGCGGCGCCTACTTTTATTTTGCTAATCGTGGGTTTGGACCAGGTCTGCCCCAGCTCGCTGTAGCCATTATCCCCAGAACTTTTGCGCCATTTGATAGCTGGTGCCAGCGGGTTTGTGACATCCAGGGCATAGATTAAATCTCCACCGCGCCGTGCAGTTAAATAGATAATGGCTTTGCTGACTTCGTTGCTGCTGTTGTAAACCACATAGCTGCCCACAGCGCCGTCAAAAAAGTAAGGTTTGTCAGCAAAACTGCCGCTCAATGTGCTGTTGTCATAAAGCACTCTAAGCTGCTTAAACTGTTCCGGAGCAGTAAATGCCCAGACCTCCTCACCATCCTTGGAGTTGCTATCCTCGGTTTTCTCCACGGTACCACCTTTTACCGCATGAAACATGCCATCGTTGGAGCCATAAAAGACATAGGGGCCTATGTTGCCACCATAGTTGATCACCACTGGTTGTGAGTGGATAACATCAGCGTGGACGTTGGGACGTATATCAGTGGTGTTTGTGGGGTTGTCGTTGTCCGCATCCTCGAGATCAATACCTTTTGACCAGTTGATAATTTTTTTCATCTCAGCACTATCGGCTGCATCAAAATCGGCAGCGTTGAGATTGGTATTGGAAGTGGCAAAATTTTCCAGACTACTACAGGCTCCGGTACAGGTATAGACGGTGCGTCCAGTACCAACATATTGTCGCAGTCCCTGGGCAACCCCACCGCGCTCAACTTCCTTGCCATCGGGATTATCACTCGGACTAGTTGTAACATTGCCACGGGCAACGGACAGGGTGGGAATATTTTCCCAGTAGTTGCTGCTGGCGGTCCAAAAGCTACGCGCAGCGGTTTCAATAAATCCGGTGCCGGTGTCTTCCGCAGGGTTACCATCGGCATCAACCAAAACCGGCTTACCGGTAATTGAATCGAGACCAATTTGATAGAGCTTAAGATTTCCGGCCCAGCGCGGTTTCTGCGAGGGCCGGAAGATGCCCATATAAATCTGGTTTTCATTGGTGCCTTTTATATTGACCGATACTGGCAAACTGACTGCGGCAAAGACGCTGTTCTTTTCCAAGATATCGTCAATCACATTGCCGAGGGCAACGACCAATGTATCTGCATCCGAGGCCACCAGATAGTCACCACCGCCGACACCAGCGGATGCGTTATACATCAGCGCATGCTTCGAGGCGTCGGGCTTGGTCAGGCCAAACTCTTTTTTATAGTCCTCGGCGTCGGTGAGCGGATCATACTGCTCGCCGGCAGCATTGAGCGCCTCAAAGACATCAATGGCATAGACTGAAACATTTTGCTTGTCGTTGTGCTGGTCGTTGACATCACTGCTGTTGAGAAATCGCGCGTACTCATCTAGCCAGTTGGCCTCCTCACCGGTATGAAATCCTGTGGACAGCGGATCGCCAGAGAATACCCCGCCGAGAGCGTTAAGCTTGGTCTCGGCGAGATTATTTTCACCGCTGTCCGGGCCGCCGTTGGAGATAAATAATACATAGTTATTGGCGCAGGCTGAGCCCTGAATTGGGCTTATGTAGCTGTCTCCATTAAAGGCTGCAGGATCATAGCCATACTGCGTATTCTCCTGGGATCCATCCTGCTTGCCGGCCTGGTACTGCTTGCCGGCAAACCAAAGATGGGCTTCATTCAAGGCCGGGGCCATGGGCGCATTATTGGTTTTGGGCAGGTTTTCCGAGCCGTAAAAGAGCGTTTCATCAAAGCCGGCAGCACCCCATTTGGAGGTCAACTGTGCATTGCACGCTGCTTCCCTGAGCGAGGCATCCTTACCTTTAAAAGCCTCGGGGTTGCAGTAAAGCCGTCCCTTGATGGTGTCTATGGCGGAAGAACTTGCCGAATCAATGTTCAGGAACGCCTGAATGGGTTTTCCCCCTTTCGGAGAGTTGCCGCTGGAATAGACCAATATACCCATATTAATACCGACAAAATCCGGGTTTTCGACAAACCGCTGTTGCATCCCGTCGAGAAATTTGAACAGTGCCTCATGCATAATCTGCTGTTTGGTGACACCACTGGCGTTGCTGTTCCAGTTGGCTGAATTATCCAGCACAAACAGCACATTTGGTGCCTCGACATTTTCAGCACTGGTGCGGAAAATATCGATATCTGCAGAGTTCAGAGACTGGGACAAGGTTGCCAGCAATACGGTAAAAATTACTCTCCATGGCAGAAAAATTAATGCTTTCATCAATAGCCTCCTGGCAAGTCACACCGGGCAGTAGCCTGCCAGGTACTTAAATTTAAATCCTTCAACAAATGTTGATGATGCGCCGGAACCCGTATCAGTAACACTGATATTGGCTTCCCAGTAATACTCTGGATGACAGGGAGCTGAACTGCCCTGTACCAGTGAACAGCCACTCGGCGTTGCCTGTAATAAACATTCCAGGCTGTTTACAGTAACCGCAAGACCGTTGGTGATAGCAGAGGGAAAAGACAGCGCAAAATCGCCATTACTGTCGAGATAGGCGCTGTTATTGACGAAGTAATCAATATCACTCAGCAGGTAGTTAATCGAATTTTCTGCTACCTGCTCAGTTTCCTGCTGACGCTGCTGGCTCTGCACCAGCTGCAAGTTGATATTGGTGGAGGTGATGGTTGCGACGCCTAGCGTCGTAAGTACCAACAGCATAAGCAGTGCGACAACCAATACTGCTCCGTTTTGCCTGGGTGGCTCTATGGACATTTGCTTAGCAGGCGGTTTTTTCATAGCCCTGCCCTCTTGATACTCACATTGGTGAGCCTGGCGACCGCGCTAAACAGACGGCGTTTTTTGCTGTCGGCAAATGTCACTTCTGCTTTGTCCGCATAGCTGTAGACTTTGGCGTCGTTTAGGCCCGGGGCTGGGTTGGTACTGCTCAAGAGCAGGAATATTTTCACCGATACCACATCTTCCCATTCCTCAGCACTGGCAGGTAGTTCAACAAAGGCTGCATTGACACCATCTGCATTGGGTATTCCATCACCTGAGCGGTCTATTCCATAGACCAGCTGAAAGTCATCGACACCTTCGACCATAGGCTCAGAAACATAGGCGCCGTTAACCAGCCTCAGGCGTTTAAAGACATTGGCGTCGTCAACATAATAGATGTCCTGATGGTACTGGCGAATAGGCGCCAGTGTAATTGCGTCTTTTTCCAAGAGGCTAAAATTTGCCTTGTTTGCGCCGGTATCCATTACCATTGCGGCGATGGTTGCCTGCAAATAATGTTGATTATTGTCTAATCCAGCGGTGGTGGAGACAAAATTTGTGTCGGCGCGGCGAATTAACAGGGTATCGGAGCCGCTCAACAATGTATCCCCATTGCAGGTTGTGGTTCCTGCAGCAACACCATCCAGTCCAAACAGGGGAAAGCGCATACCAGCAATTAAATCTGCTGTATTCAAGCCGCTGCAGGGATTGGGTTGCGCAGTGGCTCCGCTACTGTAGTTTTCAAGACGACCATAAAAACCGGCCAAGCGAATTTCGCTGTTTAACAGCTGACTGAGATAGCGTCCGTTTTCGACCATCTCACTGGTCAGTTCAACTTCCCGGCTGGTTCGCGACGCGGTCAGAGTGACATCGAGAATTGCCCAGGAGAGCAAAATGCCAAGTGCCACGGCAATTAAAAGCTCGACTATTGAAAAGCCCGACTGCTGTTGTTTACCTCGCAGAGCAGTCGCCATAATTAGCTCCCGAGCACCGGAAGTTGCAATTTATAGGTCACTGCCCGGCGAAGTTTGCTCGATAAGCCGCCATAACTTGTCGCGCCACAATTTGTACTGCTGGGAGCGACTGTCTCAACCAGGCCCTGCCAGACCACTGCTACTTCAAAACTCTGGTTAACATTGTCGTAGGTAATACAGCCGCGGGCATTGAGCAGACCGCCGACATTTTTACCTGCGCTGACTTCGGCAGTCCCCTTGAGCAGGTTGCTCCAATTATTTACCGCGTCAACGACCTGTGCCTGAGTCTCAGCGGTGCCGTATGTTGAGCAACTGTATGGGCCGGAATAACCTGTGCCAACCTCTACACCGGTGAGACCATAGCAGCCTTGAGCGGCGGGATTAGACCTGATCTGATCGACCATATAGTCAACCAGGTTGAGGGCGTAAACACGCTGGTAAACTTCTAACTGGGCTTTTTGGGCGCGATCTTGCAGGGCGGCATAGCCAAGCAGACCCACCGAAAAAACCAGCAGTGTGATCAGCACTTCAATAATGCTAAAACCGCTTATTTTAGTGCTGCCCGCGCTTCGGAGATTAGTCATACCAGGTCGCATTTTTTTGTCCCAGATGATTGACCGTCAGCGTGTCACTGCCCTGCTGTGGCGTGCCGGATTTTGGTGTGGCTTGAAGGGTAAAGGTTGGCGGTGAGGCGGCATTGTTAACCCCGGTAACAGTGACTGTGTAGTGGTCACTGATCGCGGTTGTCGGGCTTGTGCCCAGAGCCGCGAGGGTTGTTGCATAACTGCGATTATCGAGAATAAATTGATGTTGCAGACTAGAAACTTCAAGCAGGTACTGCTGGGCGGCGGCACGGTTGGTGCGCACTACATGCTGTTGGTAACTGGGATAGGCTACTGCGGCCAAGATGGCGACAATCACAATCACAATCATCAGTTCCAGTAGTGAAAACCCTGCGGCTTTGGGTTGGCTTACCATTAGCTCTGCAGCCTCCTTGTGCTTTGTGTTCCGTGACAAGAGACTACTTTAGAGAACTAGATGAGAAAAACCACAATTGACCGACTAACGTGATAAAACATCAGATTAACGTTATTTTAGCTGCTATGGCATTCGATTTTTACACCACCATTGTCGTCGTATCCATCGCCATCTGAATCACTGGATAGGCGAATACGACCACTGCGAAAAATGATGACTCGACGCCCATAAGCAAAATTTTGATCCTCGGAACAAACCTGGTAGTTGCCTGATTCCATGGCCTCACCCTTTGCTGAGAATCTGATAAAACTGCGTCCAAAGGAGGCTGCCAGTTCAAGCTGAACGGCGTTGAGATCAATATCCTGTTGCAGGGATTCGCCAACACTTAAACTGTTATCAAGATTGTTATCGCGAAACACCACCAAGCGCACGCCGTCCTGTTTAACACAGGCATTGAGGGTATTAACGCTACACACTGTCCATATCTGCTGCTGAGAGATGGCGAGGCCGCGAGCCAGCTCCAGGGCACTGCGAAGCTGTACGGTCTTCTGACTGACAGTGCGTTTTTGTGCGAAATTGGTAAAGGATGGTGTGGCTATCACTAATAGGATCGCCGCTATGGCTAGGGCGACAATTAATTCTAAAAGCGTAAATGCATGGACTTTGGCAAATCGGTTCATCCTTAAACTCTCCGGGTGGCACTTCCGTAAGCATAGCACTTAATATGCGCATCTATTTCTGGATGCAGTGGAGGGGTTAGTCGAGCTGTTTCCCAGGGTCTGTCAATTAGCAACCATCTCCGCAACGCTTGGCAATTCAGCGCTGCGAAGACAGCTATTCTTTAAAGCAAATAGCCTCTAAAGATTATTTTCTGTAGGAAATATTCCTCACTTCGATAGTTTTTCCATCTAAACCAGAGTCTCCCCAGAAAAATAACAGAGATGTAATATCAGTGAAATCCGCGCCTTTGTTCAAGGCAGACACTGGAATCTGGTGAGTTACCCAGGAAGATGTAATTGAGCGACTTTGGCCTGGTCCAAACAGAACATAATTATTAACCTGCGGTCTTGCATTGTTTTGCCAGATACCTGACTGAAAACCAAGCTGGAAAGTTGAAGAAGTGCTTCCTTTAATATCAAAGACCAGAGTACCACTGGCAAAGCCCGAGAGATTCTCGCCAGAGGACGCTTCGATTTCCAGGGCAGCACCCCACCAGTTACCGGAGCCGGTGTTTACGGTTAAAACCCCATCTGCAAGGCTTAGATCGGAAGTGCCTTCCCAGGGATTGATCAGCAATGTGCTGCTGGGATAGGTAATGCTGTTGGAGGTACTGGGAACCAGCGAGCTATCATCAACCACATAGATCGATTCAGTGACCAGCTCACCAGCCGCGCGGCTCTCATTGACACTGGATGTCGAGCTGCCGCCGCTGGACGTTCCGGTTGGCGGAGCGTAAAGGGCATTGAGAAGTGCCTGCTCGTTGCCATCGTAGGTTTTGCTAATGGCTAATCCGCCACGGGTTAGCCCATCAAATACACCATTATCAACCATATCCCAGAGCGCATATTTTGCCTTGCCTTCAACGGTAAAAAGGCCAAAGTGGTTTTCCGAGCCCTGGCTATTCGATGAGTCCTTCCATGGTTCATTAAAGGCCTCAAAGTAGAACATGGCGATGCCGTTTTGATTGGTCCACTCACGCATATGCTCAAAGTAGAGTTTCTCCTTGTACTCATCCGCAGCATTGGAGCCCGGGTTGCCGTACTGCCAGTTAGCTATGGTAGACCAGCCGGTTTCGCCAATATGAATAGGCTTACTGCTCAACGAATGGCTATCGATATAGCTCTTTGCCGCCTGGTACTGGGAAATTGCATAGTCTTTCGAGCGCAACATCGCAGCAGCAATTTTATCTTCGGTACTCAGACTCTCCTCGGCGGCAGGCACTTGCCAGAAAGCCGGGTTGTAATGAGTATCGTGAAAGGGGTAGGTATGCAGTGAGACAAAGTCCACAGCGTTGATTAGCGCATTGAGGTCCGCTTTGTGGTATTCGCCGCCACCGCCACCCCATGAGGCAAAGTTATCGGAACTGGTTATCCAAGTGTCTGCTGGAATACCGCCATTGGCTTTAAGATCCTGAAAATAGTTGACATGATTAAGGATGATGCCAGGCTCGACGTAATAGCTGGTCGCCCATTGCACCATGGCCTCATTACCCACGGCGATAAATTTAACAATATCCGCATAGTCATTAACCATTTCGACTGCTGCGGCTATTTCCCTGGCGTTGGTTGCGACATCCTCCTGGGTATGATCCGGAGAACTCGTCCAGGCATCTTTACAGTTTATCCAGACACCTAGCATCACATACATTTCAAAGTCTGGATCGGCCTGTTTTAACTCTTTAATGGCTTGCAGGGTATTGCCGGCAAAGGGATAACCGGAAGTGTTATAGGTTCGCAGAACCCTGATACCCATGGCCGACATGATTTTTAGGTCTTCCTTGATATCTGCAATACTAGGGCCATCATTTCGACTGGTTGACCTGTAACCGCCGTAGGAGATGGCCTGATACTCGGGGTTGCCAAGAATTTCCGAGGGGCTTCTTTCAACAACTACAGTTGCGTCGCCATTATCATCTATAGAGCCATCTGTTGAGCCATCGCTAGTACCACCATTGGCCGTTCCACCGCCGTTAGATACTCCGTCACTACCGCCGGTCTGGAGAGTCGCTGAAGATGCGCCACCGCCTCCACCACCACAGCCCTGCAGAGCCAAAAAAGCGGCGAATACCATAATTGGTAGAAACTTTACTTTTCCTAACATCTCTCTCCCCCAAAACAACTTGTTTATATTTTTTTTCGACTACTTAAGTAAATTCCACAAAATTTATCAAACTTTCAAAATCTACAGTTGAGGGAAACGATGGTCAGCTGGAAATTTGCGTTAAATGGAGAAAATAGGTTCTCAATAGGCAAGTTGTAATTTTTTGCTGACCTTCAACAGTAAGTCCTTGATGGATTTATTGACTCTTTATCCGAATTTGCGAAGGCGTTGTCGAGGACCATCGTTTAAAAGCTCGACGAAAGTTAGCCGCATTATCAAAATCGAGCAATAAGGCAATATCAGAGACGGGTAAATCGGTGCTCTGCAGATATTCCAATGCCAACCGAAACCTTATTTTATCCAGCAGTTGCTGATATTTTGCCCCTTCCCTTGCCAGCCGGCGCTGTAGAGTACTTTCACTGATACTCATGCGCTGCGCGACTTCTGAGCTGGTAGGAAAGTGTGACTGGCATGATAAAAGCTCGCGGGTAACCCGCTCACTAACCAGACCTGCATGGGTATCATTGGCAAGAATTCGATCACACTGACGACGAAAAACGTCCTGAGCGATGGAGTTTGATGACTCTATGTGCATCAGCAGAGCGCTCTGATCAAATATCACCGCAGATTGTGCTGCGTTGAAAACAATTTGATGCCCAAATATTGCGCAGTGTAAATCAGCATTATCAGGCTGCTGATAGTCAATCAGCAGTTTTGCCTGTGTTAGGCATTTAGGCGCCAAAACTTTGAGGTTTGCGAACAGACTGCTGTACAGCGCATCCGTATAAAACCTACTTAAATCCGCTGGCAGATGGTTGCCTTTACTTTGCAGCTGAATATTGCAGTCATCTCGTAAAACCTCAATATCCATACTCGGCAATATCGCACGGTTGTAACGCAACAGCAGCTTTAAAATATCGCCCAGAGTCGAACTGGTCATCAGGGCGTAGCCGAACATACCCATTGATAGCATCTTCAGCTCACAGCCTACTTTAAGACCCAGAGTATCTTCACCATATAAGCGAATCGCCACACTGCAGAGCTGATCCGCTTGTCTCGCTGTCAGGAACTGTATGTTTTCAATATCAATCTTGGATATATCTAACTGACTCAGAAACTGCTCTTTGCTGATGCCCTTTTCGCCCAGTAAGCGGATAATGGTATCAACAATATATTGATGCACAACAACGCCTCAAACAGTCCCAGCAGATTTGCAGAAACAAAACCTCAACAATAATGATGCTATATGACTCCTATGATGAATGTATATGACTCGTAACTAGCCCGTATTTAACTCCCCTTAGAGATTCAGAGTCAACTACTATTTTAGAGCTAAACATTGAGGGGAGATAAGCTGCAAATGAAGACATATTCTGTCAATCACCCATCAAAAGGGCTGATCAACTATTCAGATAAAAAGCGCTATCTATGGCTGTTATCAATTTTAATGCCTGCGCTGCCATTGACAGGTATGTATCTCTTCTATCGAACCGGTCTGGAATGGATGTTAATCACCCCACTAATGATTACTTATATCGCGATACCGCTTCTGGATCACATTGTTGGGAGTGATTCAAACAATCCTCCCGAAGAGGTTGTTCCTCAACTGGAAGCCGACACCTACTATAGATATTTAACCTTTATCAGCGTCCCTATGCATTATATTGTGCTCATTGTTGCCGCCTATATAGTTGGCACAGGCATCTTAAGTTGGTGGGCTATCATGCTGATCGCCATATCGGCGGGAGGATATAACGGCTTTGCAATTAATACCGCCCATGAACTGGGGCATAAACAAACCGCCATGGAGCAATTATTGGCCAAAGTATGTCTGGCAGTCCCCGCCTATGGCCATTTTTGTGTAGAGCACAATCGCGGCCATCATGCCCTGGTTGCAACACCAGAGGATCCTGCGAGCTCACGCATGGGTGAATCCATCTATACATTCGCGCTACGTGAGATTCCCGAGACTTTTGTGCGAGGTTGGAAACTGGAACAAAGAAGACTTCACAAACAGGGCAAGAGCACATGGTCTGTCTCCAATGATATTCTGCAATCCTATTTGCTTAGCGCCCTAGTGCAGGGTTCCCTGATCCTGGCCTTTGGCTGGGTGATGCTGCCATTCTTGGCGCTACATAATTTCTGGGCGTGGTTTCAACTGACCTCGGCTAACTATATTGAGCACTATGGGTTGCTTCGAGAAAAGAAAAAGAATAACCGCTATGAACGCTGTAAACCCCACCATTCCTGGAATGCAAATTATATTCTTAGCAACCTGACCCTCTTCCAACTGGAACGCCACTCCGATCACCACGCCAACCCTGTTCGTCGCTACCAGAGCTTGCGCAATTTTGCCGATATTCCAGAGTTACCCAATGGTTATTTTGGTATGTACCTTTTGGCCTATATCCCCTGGCTATGGTTTCGGGTAATGGATAAACGGCTGTTGGCACTTCCCCATATTCAGGGAGATTTATCAAAGGTGAATATTGCACCGGCAAAGAGGAATGCTATCTATTGCAGATATCAAAAGAAACCGATATGAAAGATGCAGAATTAATTTTTATCTTCCTCTACATCCAGATCTAGACCACTGGCCCGCGCCCTGATTCGCCACAATTCACGGGCGCGTTCCTGCATATCGATATGGCTGTCCGACTCATCGACAATTTCCATACCGAGCATGGTTTCTATCAGATCTTCCATGGTGGCAATGCCTAGCGGATCACCATACTCATTGACTATCAAGCTTATGGAGACGCGCTGACTGACCATTTCTTGCATTAAATCTGGCAGCGGCCTGTTTTCCAGGACACTCAAAAAGTCATGCTTGAGTTCGACGAGCTTGGTCTCCCCTCGCCCAACCGCAGCCTCTACATAGACTTCATCCTTGCGCACATAACCAATAAGATCATCCCGGCCATTTTCGAAAATGGGTATTCGGGAAAATCTCAGTGCCGGGTCTGTCGCAGATAAACCGGCAATATCCATATCAGCAGGCAGAGTAGCCATCACCGTTCGGGGCGTCATTACATCCCTGACAACCAGACCGCGAAATGCCAAGAGCGCTTCGATGGCACGCGCTTCGCCTGCATCAATAACCCCCTCGCGATGGCCTATACTGGCCAAAATATGAATATCATCCCTTGATAGCGCAGGCCCCTCAGAGCGCGGTGCCAACCAACCGGTCAGACTCTTGGCTGCCACCACCAGTGGGTACATTGACCATTGCACCCAGCGTAAAGTATGACCACAAGCAGGCGCGAGCTGTTGCCAGTATCGCGCACCCAGGGTCTTCGGAATAATCTCGGAAAAAATAAGAATCATCAGGGTGAGAACAGCGGAGATGACCCCGAAATATACCTCCCCAAATAGCTGGATAGCCTGGGCGCCGGCACCAGCGGCGCCAAATGTATGGGCAATGGTATTGAGCGAGAGGATAGCCGCCAGGGGCTTATCAATATCAGACTTAAAGTCGCGCCAGATTACACCCAGCTTTGGGTTCTTGGATTCAAGACTTGCCAGGTAGGTGGGCGTCATAGATAACAGGGTTGCTTCCAGCAGGGAACATAAAAAAGAAACACCCAGAGCCAAAGCGATATATGTCGCCAACAAAACCATTTAGGGGCCTACCTCCAAGAAACGTCGTGATGAGTATCTACTATAAATCTTATGCATTCAATGACAGGAAATAACACACCAGCAGACTTGGGTTGATACTGATGATCCTATCGGCGATAAATAGGGAAAGGGTAGATTTGCGCGAAGGCTACTAACAAAAACAGGGCAAAAAATTGGTACGACCGAGTGGACTCGAACCACCGACCCCCACCATGTCAAGGTGGTGCTCTAACCAACTGAGCTACGGTCGTACTGATCTAAGACTGACAGGCCCAGAGACCCGCTGTTTTAGAGGGCGATCATTCTAACCATCCCCGCTAGCGAGTGCAAAGACTTTAATAGCTGATTTAGCCTTCTTTATTGCACCAGGAAAAATAAACCATCGAAAGTCCAGCAATTATGACTTTTAACGCTGTACACCTAAAGATAACCCTCCCAAGCCTTAACTTGGGGGGGGGGTTCAATACCTCTGGAAGATACAGTGCTCTGGGCGAATTCATCTTCGCTCTGCCAGATTTTTACTCTTGCAACTCAAAATAAATATTATCAATCAACACATCCCCAGCGACAAAACTGCCGCCAGCATCTTTTGCGTTCCAGAGTGAGAAGGGAACTTTCAGGTCAGCAAATTCCGTACCGGCAGCAGCAAAATCAGCCAGGGGAATTCTATACTTGGCAAATACTTCATCGACAGACTCAGGGGTGTAGTCCATTAAATTTAATGGCCCCTGACCAGAGGCGCCTTCCAGCTTAATTTCAACTTCGGCAAAGTCATCCGGTATTGAGAGCATGGCCACAAGATAGCCGTTTGCATACTCGCTCGCGTCTATCACAGGGTCTAATTCGAAGTAGATTCCTCCCCATTTTCCGCCAGGGAAGACAGCGGAAATACTCGTGCCACCCTCATAAGCAGTCGTGGACCTAGAGGGCTCGGGACTGCCAGGGCCGTAGGTGACGATCTTGACATCTTGGAATGGCGCAAAAGACGAGTTTATCGCTGCAAGGGCAACCGAAGACGCCAAACCCATGGTCTCTTCCTCAACCACTAACACTGGAGCCTCGCCGGCCTCTAGAGTGGAGTCCTCATAGACCCGCACATAATCGACCAGCATTTGTTTTGGAAAGACGGTGGTATCATCAGGACTACCCGGCCAATCACCACCCACTGCCAAATTGAGAATCAGATAATGCTCGCGAAGGAATTCCTTCATATCATCTGCTATGGCAACCTCGGCATACTGCTCGCCATCGACCATCCAGGCAATTTTCTCCGGCGTCCATTCAATAGCGTAGATATGATAATCCTCGCTGTATTCCCCCTCAGCAAGGGTTTTTATACCGCCATCTGAGTCATGCCCATTACTTGAATCGACGTAGTGCAATGTGCCATGCAGGTTTTGCTCTTGCATGCCAATCACTTCCATAATGTCGATTTCACCACTGCCGGGCCAGCCGATATCAGGCTTGTTTGCCCCCAGGGTCCAAAAAGCCGGCCACATACCCTTACCACCTGGGACCTTGATGCGCGCTTCAACCCGACCGTAGCGAAACTCAAAGAGATCTTCAGTAGTCAACTTGGCCGAAGTGTAAACCTGATTATCAGCATCATCTATGGCTTTAATATAGAGTACCGATCCATCCTCAGAGTCTTCTTCGTCCTCGGTAATACCGGAGTTAGCTAGCTCATCTGTATAAAATTGAAGTTCCTGATTTCCCCAGCCTGCAGTTTCACCGTAGAGGGTGCCATCACCCAGCATGTAGGCCCACTTGCCAGGATCAACTGCACTGTCATCAAATTCATCATTCCATACCAGGGTCCACTTTTCTGAAACCGTTACGGTCCTTTTTACAACAGTCGCGCTGTTTCCTGCGGCATCAGACACGCTGTAGGTAAGCTCGTAGGTACCTGCTACCGACGTATCAACAGAACCATCTTGGACGATTTTAGACGTAATATTGCCATCTACCGCGTCACTGGCAGTAGCTCCGGCATCAGCATAGCTTTCACCTTGCATAACCGTCACCTCTGCATCACCCAATAAGGTGAGTTCGGGATTCACAGTATCCACTGTTACCGGCGTCTCATCGGAAGAGCCACCTGAGCATCCACTCAGAGAAAATATTGATAGAAAAAATAAAATCCAGATAGATTTGTAGAACGACATTTAACTCCCCTTTTTAAAACACTATTTATAATTATTAGATATAGAAGCCTTACTTTAGCAGAACAGTTCGAAAATGTGATCGTTTTTCCCCAACAATAGATCAGGTGGACAGATAGGAAATCCAAGACAATCCAGACTACCTTTAAAAGAGTGTAGTAATGAAAAAATAATCTAATAAAACAACTCGGATTTCAGCTTTCGTTAAAAGGATTTTTTAATGCTCCAACCTGTGATTCTTGCCGGTGGCTCTGGCACCCGGCTCTGGCCTCTCTCAAGACAGCTCTACCCTAAGCAGTTTTTGCCTCTCACCGGTTCTGCGACGATGCTCGAACTGACAGTCGACAGACTTGCAGACCTGGATTGCGCACCCCCCATTATTGTCTGCAACGAGGAGCATAGATTTATTGCAGCAGAGCAGCTGCGGCTTGCCAATATTGCCCACAACGGCATTGTTCTGGAGCCTTCGGGACGCAATACTGCACCGGCTATCTGCCTGGCTGCACTTCTGGCAAAAGAGATCAACCCTAATCCGACCTTACTGATTCTTCCTGCCGACCACCACATGGGCCGGCCTGAGGCTTTTGTGCAAGCTGTTAAAAATGCCACCCAGACTGCATTGGATGGAGCCCTGGTTACCTTTGGCATCACACCGGACCAACCTGCCACTGGTTATGGCTATATTAAAGCGCAATCTGCGGGAGGCTCTTTGCAACCGCAAAAGATTAGCCAGTTTGTTGAAAAGCCCTCGCGAGAGCTTGCCCAGCAGTATGTGGATAGCGGCGAATACCTCTGGAATAGCGGTATATTTATGTTTCAAGCGACTAGCTTTATGGATGAACTGCGGTCAATGCGAGCAGATATTCATCATTGCTGTGTGCAGGCCTGGAAAAATAAAACCTCCGATATGGATTTTCTTCGGCCCGATAAACAGATTTTTGAAACCTGCCCGGCAGAGTCAATTGACTATGCGCTGATGGAAAAAACCGCGAATGCCATGGTTATGCCTATGGATCCCCAATGGAATGATCTTGGCAGCTGGTCCGCCCTGCTCGACCTGCTACCCAAAAATGGCGATGGCAATGTTGAGGCTGGTGATGTTATCGGCATAGACAGCGCCGACAATTATATCCATGCCGAACACAAGCTGGTCGGCACACTGGGGGTGAGGGATCTGGTTATTATCGATACCAAGGATGCACTGTTAGTTGCCCACAGGGATAATGTTGAGGATGTCAAAAAGCTGGTTCAAATACTGAAAAAACAGCAGCGCTCAGAGTATATCCACCATCGCGAGGTCTACCGGCCCTGGGGAAAATATGACTCGATGGATCAGGGTCAGCGCTTTCAAGTCAAACGTATTACCGTTAAGCCGAAGGCTAAGCTTTCGGTACAGATGCACCACCATCGCGCCGAGCACTGGGTGGTGGTCAGTGGCACGGCAAAGGTGACTGTTGATAATGTGGAAAAACTGATCTCTGAGAACGAATCTGTGTATATCCCTATCGGTGCTGTTCACGCTCTGGAAAATCCGGGCAAAATCCCTATCGAACTGATTGAAATACAGTCTGGCACTTATTTGGGCGAGGACGATATTGTTCGCTTTGAAGATTTATATGGTCGTGCTTAGGTTGATCCTAGTAATAGTTGTCATCTTGAACAGTTGAGGTAGGGCGGGCATTTGGTTGATAGAGGTCCTCAGGAGATTTCTCCCTGTGGTCGAAATGACACTGCACCTGTCATCCCGCCAGAACGCAGCGACGAGGGATCTCTCACCTGCATTCGATATGACAGGGTGGCGTTTCATAGCTCACAGGCTTTTCCCCGCCATAGAAATGGCAACGAACCTGTCATCCCGACAGAGCGCAGCGACGAGGGATCTCTCACCTGCGTTCGAGATGACAGGGTGGCGCTTTTATAGCTTCTAAGCTTTTTCCAAAACATTATTTACTGATGACGCGACACTGGCCTGTCCAGTATCAACATAATTTCTGCGCCCGATAGCAAAATACTGAATACCCTGTTCTTGCAGACGCTTTGGATCATAGAGGTTGCGGCCATCAAAAATAACCGGGTGCTTTAAGGTCTGCACAATATGAGAAAAGTCTGGCGACCAGAAAGGTTTCCACTCTGTACAAATCACCAGAATATCGGCACCCACCAGTACCGCTTCTTTGGTTCCGCAGAGCATCAGGTCATCACGCACACCATAAATATCCTGAGTGGCTTCCATGGCATGGGGATCATAGGCTCGAACCCGTGCCCCCTGCTTCCAAAGTGCTTCCATCAAAAACCGACTCGGCGCTTCGCGCATATCATCGGTACCTGGTTTAAAAGCCAACCCCCAAAGGGCAATGGTTTTACCCTTCAGACTAGCCTTCAAATCATGCGTGAAATAAGTCGCTATCTTTTCAAACAAGCGATCCTTTTGCCGGTCGTTGACCTGGGTAACTGCACTTAATAATTTCGGCTTATAACCCGCGTTGATCGCCGTCGCCTCCATGGCGCGCAGATCCTTGGGAAAGCATGAACCACCAAAACCACAGCCAGGATAGATAAAGCTGTAGCCTATTCGAGGATCGGACCCCATACCAATCCGCACCTGCTCTATATCGGCGCCAACAGACTCGGCAATATTGGCGATTTCATTGATAAAGCTGATCTTGGTTGCCAACATTGAGTTGGCGGCATACTTGGTCAACTCGGCGGAGCGCACATCCATAAAAATTAATTTATCACGCTGACGGTTATAGGGCGCATACAAGGCCTGCATCATATCCTCGACGACCTGACTGTCGGTGCCTACAACTATGCGATCCGGGCGGGTAAAGTCGCTGATGGCAGCGCCCTCTTTTAGAAACTCCGGGTTGGAGGCAACACTAAAATCAAAGTTGACACCGCGTTTCTCCAGTGCCGACTTAATGGTTTGGGTTACCTGGTCTGCTGTGCCCACCGGCACGGTGGATTTGTTGACCACCACCTTAAAGCCCTGCATATGCTCACCAATGGTGTTGGCGACATTGAGAACATACTGCAGGTCAGCCGAGCCATCCTCATTGGGCGGCGTGCCGACACCGATAAAGATCATCTCTGCATGCTCTACAGCCATTGCGGAATCGCTGGTAAATTTAAGGTTGCCGTCGGCGAGAGATTCACGAATATAGTTTTCCAGACCAGGCTCATAAATAGGCACATGGCCCGCATTGAGAGAGTCTATTTTGTTCTGGTCGATATCGACACAGACTACCTGGTTGCCGACATTGGCGAAACAGGCCCCAGTGACAAGGCCAACATAACCGCTTCCAAAGATTGTGATCTGCAAAACACTTCCCTATTAAATAATTTCCTGCTTTTGGAAGTTTAAATATAGACCACGCGTGAAGTGTGAATAGGAATTTTTCTGGAAATATAATTAACAGGAAGTAGAAGATATCCGACAGCAGTTGATGGTGTTTAGCCAGCGTTATTTTTAAACTGGCAGCCTTATTGAAGGATATTTTTCAGCGCTGCTTTTAAGTTGGCGAATTTAAATTCATACCCCGAAGCAAGTACTTTTGTCGGAACAACTTTTTGTCCCTGCAAAAGCAATTCCTCGCCCATCTCGCCAAAGAGAATCTTTACCATTATTGCCGGCATGGCCAAATAGTCCGGACGGCTTATAGCTGCTGCAAGGGTTGCACTAAAATCTCGATTGGTCACCGGGTTAGGTGCCGTAGCATTCACCGCGCCCTGAATCTGCGGATCGTTGATACAGTGAAATATGATCGCCACCATATCCTCGATATGAATCCATGACATCCACTGTTTGCCACTGCCGATTGGACCACCAAGACCCAGCTTAAATGCCGGCAACATTCGCGCCAGTGCGCCCTGTTCCCCCAAGACCACACCGGTGCGTAAATAACAGACACGGCAACCGAGGGATTCAAAGCGCTGGGCGCTGTTTTCCCAGGTATGACACAGTTGATGGGAGAACCCATCAACAACCAAGCCATTTTCATCCATTGCCTGTTCGCCGGGTCCGTAATAACCAATCGCTGAACCGCTGATAACCAGCTTGGGAACCGAATCGCGGCTGGCAAAGAAATCAAACAGGCTATCGGTAGTATTGATACGACTGTCGTAGAATTTCTGCTTTCTGCGATGGGTCCAGCGACCATCCGCCAGCGGCTCGCCGGCCAGGTTGAGAATAATAGTCGGCGTATAGTCGACTTCAAGCTCGCTGAGCCGTTTGATAAGCCGGACTGAATCGGGCAAGCGTTGCGCCGCAGCCACGGGATTGCGCGTCAATACACAGAGCTGCATACCCAGGCGGGTTGCGGCCTGGCAAAAATGGCGACCAATAAATCCGCTTCCGCCTGTGACTAAAATTGAGGTCATGTTGCTCCCAAGTATGTATATCTGTGCCTGTGAATAAATGACTACACTACAAAATAGCCTGTAAGGCTGCAATCTTTCCTTTGATCAGAGCAGCTTGTATTGCTAAAATCCACTCCCTTACTGATATTGTCGGTTCAGTTAACGGCTTTTTTCGATCAATCACTCTCAACTATTTTCAAGGCATTCCTATGAGTCTTGCTAACAAAGTATTAGCTTCCAATAACGATCTTCCAATTCGCACTGATCAACCTGTCCACAGCGGTAAAGTCCGCTCTGTTTACTGGCTGAGCGAGGCTGACAGCCGTCGCCTGATCGCCGAAAAAGGCTATGATGTTGCCGCTGATGCGCCGCTGGCGATTATGGTTATCAGCGATCGAATTTCGGCTTTTGAATGCATCTGGCACG
>ERZ1047472.829-NODE-829-length-26091-cov-7.318943_pt1 | contig 26091 bp, 21 predicted proteins | sample MGYA00383095_ERZ1047472 | MGnify/ENA primary metagenome ERZ1047472 (study PRJEB29581, sample SAMEA5548365) | metagenome | biome: marine; feature: coastal; material: water | depth 1 m | study: Short-term variability in the microbial, nano- and picoplankton dynamics... | reverse complement strand
AATTATGATCTAAGCGAGCCTATTCGGTGGTTATGTCCTCTAACATATCGGCTGCATCGTCCATGGCTTCCTCACCTGCCTCTGTCATAGCCTCCACAGCTTCATCTATAGCGCCCATAGCCTGTTCAGCAACCTCTTCAGTTGCCTCCATGGCATCCGAGGCTGAGGCTTCAACAGCTGCTGGAGCTTCTTCAATGGTGGGATCACCGCTGTCGCAGGCGCTTAGTCCCAGCGCGACCATGATTGCAAAAAGTACAGTGTAACTCTGTTTCATGTTGTAACTCCTAACCAGGTTATTTTAAGGTTTTGCGTGTAAAAGCATAGATCAACTTGAGAGGAGCTTCCCAACTTCTTTCACGGCAGTTTTGCCGAGGTTTTTTAGTCCTGGTGGCCAGATGGGCAATTTGCTCTAAAATAGGGCCTGAAACATTGTCTAAGTGGTTGCCGATTTAAGGGTGCTGTGGCAAACTTGCCGCCCTTTTTGACCAGCTAGACCAGCGGCCAGTAAATGCCGCCGGGTCGAGACGAAAATTACAGTCAAAAAACAAGTTTATGCGAGTGTGGCGGAATTGGTAGACGCGCTAGATTTAGGTTCTAGTGTCTTAGGATGTGAGAGTTCGAGTCTCTCCACTCGCACCATAATTTATGTATTTCAAGAGGATAACCCATGCAGGTTTCTATTGAGTCGAGCAATGGTCTAGAGCGTCAACTTAAGATTGGCGTGCCTGCCGACAAAATTGATCAAGAAGTGACCGATCGTTTACAAAAAGCCACCAAGACCGTCACTATCAAAGGCTTCCGTAAAGGCAAGGTTCCCCTGAAGGTGGTTAAGCAGCAGTTCGGTGCTGGTGTGCGTCAGGAAGTGGTTGGTGAGATCGTCAACTCTAGCTTCTACGAAGCCATTCAGCAGGAAGACCTGCGCCCCGTAGGTCAGCCGCGCATCGACGATATCAACGACAGCGAAGGCAAGGATCTTGAGTACACAGCTATTTTTGAAGTTTACCCCGAAGTTAAGCTCGCTGATCTGAGTAAAGTCAAGATCTCTCGCCCGGTTTCTGATGTAAACCCAGAAGATGTAGAGACAATGATCGATGTGCTGCGCAATCAGCAGGCGTCCTTCGAAGTCACTGAGAAAGCGGCTGAAGATGGCGACCAGGTCAATATCGACTTTGTCGGCACCCACAAAAAAGAAGCGTTTGCCGGTGGCAGCGCTGAAGGCCAGGATCTGGTTCTGGGCTCCAACAGCATGATCCCTGGTTTCGAAGAGGGTCTGGTCGGTGTCAGCGCCGGTGATGAGACTGTCCTCAAGCTAAAATTCCCCAAGGACTATCATTCCGAAGAGCTCAAAGGCAAAGCAGTGCAGTTTGCCGTCAAGGTAAACTCAGTATCTGTCAAGCAGATGCCAGAGATGAACGAGGACTTCTTCAAACTCTATGGTGTGGAAGAGGGCGGTGAAGAAAAATTCCGCGAAGACGTTCAGGGCAATATGGAGCGAGAGCTGCGCAATGCTATTCGAGGCAAGGTTAAAAACCGCGTTATGGATCAGCTGTTTGAGCTCAATAAGGTAGATGTTCCAGAGGCACTGATAAGCAACGAAATCACTCAGCTCAAGCAGCAGATGGTTCAGCAGTTTGGCGGTGGTCAGCAGATCGATCTGAGCATGCTGCCCGACGATATGTTTAAAGACAAGGCTCAGCGCCGTGCCGCACTGGGCGTTATTGTGTCAGAGGTAGTCAAAGTTGAAGAGCTGTCTCCAGACGAAACCGCCGTTCGCGCCCGTATCGATGAGATCGCATCAACCTACGAACAGCCCCAGGAAGTTGTAGACTATTATTACAGTAAGCCTGAGCTGCTCAGCTCTGTTGAAGCTGTGGTTCTGGAAGATCAGGTGACTGAGCTGGTACTGTCTAAAGCCAAGGTAAAAGAAGAGACACTGGCCTACGAGGATGCAGTTAAGCCAGACCCAGAGCCCGGTTCTGAGGCCTAGGTTCTGCCGACGGTAAGCTGGTCATCCAGCTTACCTGCTGCCCGCGTATACAGGCTGTTGTTTAAAGGCTAGGATACCATTTCAATTAGCAATCAAATAAGCGAGGACGCAATGATTTTTCAACCGCCAACAGGCTATAACGCGGCTCCAGATGTGGAAGCCAGCGGCTTGGTACCAATGGTTGTCGAGCAGAGTTCAAGAGGTGAGCGAGCCTATGATATCTACTCGAGACTGTTAAAAGAGCGAGTTATTTTCCTGGTTGGGCAGGTAGAAGATCATATGGCCAATTTAATTGTGGCCCAGATGCTGTTTCTCGAGTCGGAGAATCCCGACAAAGATATTCACCTGTATATTAATTCTCCCGGCGGTTCAGTGACAGCCGGGCTGTCTATCTACGACACCATGCAGTTTATCAAGCCAGATGTCAGCACCATGTGTATAGGTCAGGCCGCCTCTATGGGTGCCTTTCTGCTCACTGCTGGTGCCGAGGGCAAGCGCTACTGTCTGCCCAATTCCCGCACCATGATCCACCAGCCCAGCGGCGGTGCTCAGGGTCAGGCTACTGATATCCATATTCAGTCCCAGGAAATCCTAAAGATCAAGCAGCGCCTAAACGACCTAATGGCTAAACATACGGGCCAAACAGTCGATAAGGTAACTGAAGATACCGAGCGCGATAACTTTATGAGTGCCGAAGAGTCGAAGCAATACGGGCTTATAGATGAGGTGCTGGACAAACGAGGGTAGAGGCGTTAGTCTTCTGATTTATATTATTAGACATTGCCTATAACCTTTTGTTTTATATGGTTTTTATAGGTTGGGCAGGAGAGAGAAATGAGTGATAGTGACACATTAGGGGACGGCGGAAAGCTGCTTTTTTGCTCCTTCTGCGGCAAAAATCAGAACGAGGTTCGCCGTCTGATTGCCGGTCCGTCGGTGTACATCTGCGACGAGTGCGTCGATCTCTGTAACGACATCATCTCCGAAGAAACTCAGGTAGTCGAGGCCGATAGCAGCCCCGACAAACTGCCTGTACCCAGCGAAATCAAAAACCTTCTCGACGAGTATGTAATAGGCCAGGAGCGCGCCAAGCGCATTCTCTCGGTGGCCGTTTACAACCACTACAAGCGACTGCAGGTCAGTGAGCAAGCTGGCGACAAAGGCGATGTCGAGCTGGGCAAAAGTAATATCCTGCTGATAGGCCCGACCGGTAGTGGTAAGACATTGCTGGCGGAAACTCTGGCACGCATGCTGGATGTTCCATTCACCATTGCCGACGCAACCACACTCACCGAAGCGGGCTATGTGGGTGAAGATGTTGAAAACATTATTCAAAAGCTGTTGCAGAAGTGCGACTACGATGTAGACAAGGCCCAGCGCGGCATTGTGTATATAGATGAAATCGACAAGATTTCCCGCAAGTCCGACAACCCCTCTATTACCAGAGATGTGTCAGGAGAGGGCGTACAGCAAGCGCTGCTTAAGCTAATCGAAGGCACGGTTGCCTCAGTGCCTCCTCAGGGCGGCAGAAAGCACCCTCAGCAGGAGTTCCTGCAGGTCGACACCTCCAACATCCTGTTTGTCTGTGGTGGAGCCTTTGCCGGCTTAGAAAAGGTTATCCGCGATCGCTCCGAAAAGGGCGGTATCGGCTTCAGCGCAGAAGTGAACAGCAAAGACAATCAGAAATCTGTTGGTGAAACTCTGCTAGATGTGGAGCCAAGCGACCTGATTGGCTACGGATTGATTCCCGAGTTTATAGGCCGTCTGCCCGTTGTTGCCACCCTGCAAGAACTGGATCGCGAGGCCCTGGTTAATATCCTGGTTGAGCCAAAGAACGCAGTAGTAAAGCAGTTCCAGGCCCTGTTCGGCATGGAAGACGTAGAGCTAGACCTGCGCCGCGATGCCCTGGACGCCATTGCCGATAAAGCCATTGAGCGCAAAACCGGTGCACGAGGGCTTAGATCTATTCTCGAGACCGTGCTGTTGGATACCATGTATCGCGTGCCTTCAGAACCAGATGTGGTCAAGGTGGTGGTAGATGCCTCAGTGATCAATGGGGAAAACGAACCGCTGCTGGTGCACGAACAGCAGGAAACAAAAAAAGTAGCCTCAGACGAGGGTTGAGAAAAGGCGGCGCAAGCCGCCTTTTTTGATTGCGGGCTGTTTACTGCAGAGTCTTATAGCAAGCTGCCCTCTCATTGTGCGCTCTGCTAAATTGTTTTCGCTGCCATGCGGTTGTAATTGCCCCAGGCGTCCCAATATATAAAGCAAAGATGTTCTGTGGCCCTGTATTACCAGTGCCAAAATAAATCAAGAATCAGAGGTAACCATGGGTTCTCAACAGACCGATCCTGACAAAATTCTCCATCCACTGCTGCCCCTGCGCGATGTGGTGGTCTATCCCCATATGGTAGTGCCATTATTTGTAGGCCGCGAAAAATCCATAGTCGCGCTGGAAGATGCCATGGAGTCGGATAAGCAGATTGTACTGGTGGCACAAAAGAACCCTGCAGAGGACAACCCCAGCGTAGTAGATGTCTACGAGGTGGGTACCTTTGCGACCATACTGCAAATGCTCAAACTTCCCGACGGCACCCTCAAGGTTCTGGTAGAGGGCACAGGACGTGTTGGACTGGTCGAGCCCAGAGAGGGAGAGGCTTTTCTACAGACCTATGTCATGGATATGGCCAGTGGCGAACTGGATGCCGCCGAAGCCGATGCCCTGACTCGTTCGACTCTATCCCTGTTCGAGCAGTATGTTAATCTCAGCAAAAAAATACCATCAGAGGTAATCACCACCGTGAGCGGCATTGAAGATGCTAATCGCCTCGCCGACACCATTGCCTCCCACATGACCCTGAGCCTGGAGCAAAAGCAGGATGTGCTGGAAATAGCAGATCTCACCGGTCGATTTGAGCACCTGATGAGTCTGATGGAAGCAGAGATTGATCTTTTCCAAATCGAGCAGCGCATTCGTGGTCGAGTGAAAAAACAAATGGAGAAGAGCCAGCGTGAGTACTATCTGAACGAGCAGATGAAAGCTATTCAGAAAGAGCTTGGCGATATCGACGAAGGTGTCTCAGAGCTGGACCAGTTGGACAAGAAAATTGCCGAGGCCGGCATGCCCAAGGCGGCGCGGGAAAAAGCCGAGTCCGAACTGGCCAAGCTAAAAATGATGTCACCTATGTCCGCTGAAGCCTCAGTGCTGCGCAACTATATCGACTGCATGATCGGCGTGCCCTGGAGCAAGCGCACCAGGGTCAAACACAATCTTGAGAATTCCGAGAAAACCCTCAACGAAGACCACTATGGCCTAGAAGAGGTCAAAGAGCGCATTCTCGAGTTTCTGGCAGTCCAGCAGCGGGTTAAAAAGCTCAAAGGGCCTGTGCTCTGCCTGGTAGGTCCTCCGGGAGTGGGCAAGACCTCCCTGGGTGAGTCTATAGCCAGAGCCACAGGGCGCAAATTTATTCGCATGAGCCTGGGCGGAGTGCGCGACGAGTCCGAGATTCGCGGCCATCGCCGCACCTATATAGGCTCAATGCCCGGCAAGCTAATTCAAAAGCTCTCCAAAGTGGGCGCCAAAAACCCCCTGTTCCTGCTCGACGAGATCGACAAGATGGGCATGGATCAACGGGGTGACCCGGCCTCAGCGCTTTTAGAAGTGCTGGATCCAGAGCAGAACCACACCTTTAACGACCATTACCTCGAGGTGGATTACGACCTGTCCGAGGTAATGTTTATCTGCACAGCCAACTCCATGAATATTCCCGGGCCACTGCTCGACCGCATGGAAGTAATTCGCATCCCCGGCTACACCGAAGACGAAAAGGTGCAGATTGCCGAAAAATATCTGGTGCCCAAGCAGCGCAGCGCCAATGGTCTAAAAGATAGCGAATTAGAGATTACCGAAGACGCCCTCAAAGACACCATTCGCTACTACACCAGAGAAGCTGGTGTGCGGGGCCTGGATCGCGATATAGCCAAGATCTGTCGCAAGACAGTGACCAGTCATGTGCGGGAAAAAAGCAATGCCAAAGACCTGGTAGGGGCCGCAGAGTTGGAAGATATGCTGGGTGTACGCCGCTTTGACTATGGTCGCGCAGAGGTGGAGAACCAGATTGGCCAGGTCACCGGTCTAGCTTGGACCCAGGTAGGGGGTGAACTACTGACCATCGAAGCCTCAGCCATTCCTGGCAAAGGTCGGGTTATCAAGACCGGTTCTCTGGGCGATGTCATGCAGGAATCCATTCAGGCGGCACTGACCGTGGTGCGCAGTCGTGCCATGGGGCTGGGTATCCGCAGAGACTTCTACCAGGAAAATGACCTGCATATCCATGTTCCCGAGGGCGCAACGCCAAAAGACGGTCCATCGGCCGGTGTTGGCATGTGCACCTCGCTGGTGTCGGTTTTGACCGGAATTCCAGTCAAAGCAGATGTGGCCATGACCGGAGAAATCACCCTGCGCGGACAGGTGCTAAAGATAGGTGGCCTCAAAGAAAAATTGCTGGCAGCCCATCGCGGCGGTATTCGCACCGTGGTTATTCCCCATGATAATGCTAGTGATTTGAAAGAGATACCGGATAATATTAAAGCTGATCTTGAGATATGTCCGGTCAAGTGGATCGACGAGGTATTAGATCTTGCGCTTCAGAAATCGCCAACGCCAATGAGTGAAGAAGAGTTCAACCGGGTTGCCAGTGTAGAAAAAAATACCGAGTCGGGCTCTAGACCAAGTACTCACTAGCGTATAACTATTTGACCTTATTTAAAAAGTAAGCTTGACCGCACCTAGTGTGGTTGGTATAAAGTTCGGGTAGAGGCGCTTTTAGCTTGGGATTCCAAGCAACTGAACGATTAAGTGACCTCTTTATCTAGCTAGGATCAACCAATTCCAAAAAAAGGGGAATACCGTGAATAAATCTGAATTAATCGATGCAATTGCTGCTGGCGCAGACATCTCAAAAGCTTCTGCTGGCCGTGCCTTGGACTCTGCACTAGATGCAGTTACGGGCGCTCTAAAAAATGGCGACCAGGTTTCACTGGTAGGCTTTGGTACTTACTCAGTTAAGCACCGTGCTGCTCGCTCGGGCCGCAACCCACAAACTGGTGCTGAGATTCAAATCAAAGCAGCCAATGTGCCAAGCTTCAAAGCAGGTAAGGCGCTGAAAGACGCTGTAAACTAAGTTATTGACCGAGGAATTCAGCCCGGGTTGAATTTCTCCACTTAAAAAGGCGCATCTCAGATGCGCCTTTTTAATTATCAGGATTAGACAAATGTTGGATAGTTTTCGAACTAATATGCGTGGCATAGCCACAGTTATAGTAGTCATTATCGGTGGTATCTTCGCGTTCTCCGGAACCGGGTCCCTTTTTGTGTCAGGCACAGGTGCAGAGTCTGTGTTAATCGTAAACGACCAGCCTGTAAGCGCCTTGCGCGTGCAGCAGGTACTGTCGAGCGAGAAGCAGCGCATACTGCGTCAGAATGAAGGTTTAGACCCAGCACTCTTAGATGACGAATTAATCCGTCCCCAGGTGATTCAGCAGCTTATAGCGCGCACGCTCATAGCTCAGTCCGCTGTTGGTCAGGGTTTTGGAGCCTCCTCCAAGGCAGTCAGCGAACTGATTTTGGCTACTCCTGGTTTCCAGGCGGAGGGTCGTTTTGACCAGGAAGTATTTCAATATATGATTCGCAACCAGGGTTTCACCAGTGCAACCTTCGTTGAGACCGTCAGGCAGGATCTGATTATCCAGCAGTTTATTCAGGGCCTGACCAACAGCAACTTTGTCACCGACGCCGAGCTAGCTAATCTCGCCAGCTTCACCGAGCAAGAGCGTGACTACTACTACCTGACCCTGCCCATGAAGCCTATTATCGATGGCGTGCAGGTGAGTGAGCAGCAGGTGCTCGACCACTACGAGCAGACCAAAGCTAAATACCAGACCCAGGTTCAGGTCAGCGTTGAATCTATCGAACTCAACGCAGCACAGTTGGCCTCTGAGCAGAGCGTCAGCCAACAACAGATACAGGCGCGTTTTGACCAGGAAGCCGAGTCAATCAATACGGCCGATAGTCTTCAGGCAGCCCATCTATTACTCACTGAGCCAACAGCAGCAATCCTCGCGGAAATTCAGGCCAAGCTGGACGCCGGCAGCGACTTTGCCGCACTGGCCAAAGAGTACTCAGACGACTTTGCCTCAGCGGATAGCGGCGGTGACCTGGGCTTTACCACGGGCGAAACATTTCCCGCGGCCTTCGAGGCGGCATTGGCAGAGCTTGAAATAGGCCAGGTATCAGCACCTGTAGAGACCGACGCAGGCACCCACTTTATTAAGCTGCTGGACCGTCAGAAAGAGAGTTTTGAGCTGGCGACAGAGTCAGCTCGTATCGAGCAGGAATTGTTGCGCGAAGCCGCCAGCGATTTACTGGTAGAAAAACTGGAGATGCTCAAAGAGCTGAGTTTTAACTCCGAGACCCTGGCCGAGGTGGCCGCAGATCTGGATCTAGAGTCCTCAGTTAGCGAACCGTTCTCCCGTGCGGGTGGCCCGGGGGTTGCCGCTTTCCCTGCGGTGGTTAAAGCAGCCTTTAGCCCTGAGGTGCTGGAAGATAAATATGCCAGTGAAGTACTGAATCTGGGCGATGATCGCTATGTGGTTATCAAGCTGCAGGAATACTTCCCGGCGCGTCAAAAAGAACTGGAAGAGGTAAGGCCTGCGGTTGAGAAAAACCTGCGTCAGACCATTGCCAAGCAAACCATTGCCGAGCAGGGCGCTGCCTTGCTGGCCCTTGTGCAGGGCGGTGAGAGCGTAGAGGCTGTTGCCAGGTCGGCAGGCTTGGACTGGCAGGCTGGGCAAAATGTTAAGCGTACCGACCGCTCAGTCAACGAAGAAGTCAAAATGGCTGTATTCCAGATGGAGGCCCCGACAGATCAGCCTACTATTCAGGGATTTTCAGCGGCCAATGCAGACTACATAATAGCTTCGCTGCAGTCTGTTACCCCTGGTGACGCCAGCAAGCTAAGCCAGGAACAGAGAGCCAACCTGAGCTTCGCTGTGATGTCGACTAATAGCAGTCGCGACCTCGAAGCCTATCAGGCCGGTCTGCTGTCCCAGGCTGATATAGTTCAGTAGAAAATGCCTAGCAGTATCCGCAAAAGGCCCAGACAGAGTTCGCTGTCTGGGCCTTTTGGTATGGGCGGTAAAACAGTTAGCTTAGGTCAGATTCGCAGCGCATTAATAAACAGGGTCAGGCGTTGACCAGGCTGCAAAAATTCATTGCGACTGATCTTGTTCCAGCGGGTGATATCGCGAATACGAATATCGAACTTCTCGGCAATCAAATACAGTGAATCGCCGCGGCGCACCCGGTAAGACAGGCGGCGCAGGTTATCTGTGCCAGAGACCGCCTCAGAATGCTCCACCTTGAGTTTCTGACCAATTTGCAGGCCATCCCCAGTCAGATTGTTAGAGCGCTTTAAATCCGCCACAGACACCTTAAATCGCACCCCAATACTAGACAGCGAATCGCCCCTCTGCACTCGATAGACCGAAGTCTTAGAGCTGCTGGCCACTGTGCCGCTGGCCTCGTTTCCGGAATGGGGAATAAACAGCACCTGATTGACCCGCAGTCGATCACTGCTCAGCCCATTGCGACTCCGTAGCCAACTGGTGGGTATGCGAAAGCGCTGGGCAATCTGCGACAACGTATCGCCGCTTTTAACTGCGTACTCAGTGTGGGGTACCCAGGTTTTAGGGTCAGTACTGGCCAGCAGATCGCGCAGGGGCTGCGCCGAACCCAGGGGCAGTAGAATATTGTGCTTGCCCTGGGGCGGAGTGATAGAGCGGCGGTAGGCGGGGTTTAAGCGAGTAAACTCCGGGCCCTTGATACCAGTGATCTGCACCACCTTCATCAGATCGATCTGCGACTCAATTTCAACCACCTCAAAATAGGCTCGGTTGGGGATTGAGGGCAACTCAATTTTATAGTGATCTGACCGGGCAATTAGCTCAGCTAGAGCAAGCAGCTGGGGAACATAGTTTCTGGTCTCGCGGGGCAGTTTGATCGACCAAAAATCCGCCGGCTTGCCTTTTTTAACATTGCGCGCCATGGATCGCGCCACATTGCCCTGGCCAGAGTTATAGGCTGCCAGAGCCAGCAGCCAGTCACCGTCAAAGCGTCGGTGCAGAGATTTCAGGTACTTGACCGCAGCCTGGGTAGAGTAGATAACATCCCGGCGCCCGTCGTACCAGCGGTCGCGGCGCAGACCAAAAGACTTGGCCGTCGACGGAATAAACTGCCATAGGCCTACAGCATGGCTGTGACTGTAAGCCAGAGGGTCATAGGTACTCTCAACAATCGGTAGTAGAGCCAGCTCCAGAGGCAGCCCAGCCTTATCCAGCTCCTGGGTCACATAGTAGATAAACGGCTCAGCCCGGCCAAATACCGTAGCCAGGTAGCTGGGGTTGCGCAGATACCAGTCACGCTGCTTGACCACAGAGGCATGCATCTCATCCGGCGATAGTTTGTAGCCCTCGCGAATGCGCTGCCACAGATCTGCTTCCAGCGCCGGCGGCTGTGCCTCAGCTTCGACAGCAGTCTCGCTATCCGAAATGTCGCTCACTGTCTCAGCCTCAACAGCTGTTACAGGTGCAGGGCTAGACGCTATATCAGCCCCATTATTTTGCCCCAGTGGCATATTCTCACAGCCAGACAGAATCAGGCTGCACAAGCAGAGTAAAAGGGCGGTAAAATTGGGTTTAAAATCAGGCAACGGCAGGCTACTTATTAGAGTGATTGCGGAATAGCCGCGGATTGTAGCGACCAATGGGGTATTTAACAATACAGCCCTGAGCTACCAACAAAAGTCCCTGTGCTACCCACAAAAGTCCCTGAGCTACCCACAAAAGTCCCTGAGCTGCCCTAAAGCTCCACTGGTCTTTACGGAGATCATTGAACATAATAGGCAAAACGGGGCCAAAGGCTGAGTTAGGGTAAAAATAAACTGGTATGGCAAAAAACTTTCTCTACAGACGCAGCAAACTTATCCTCGACCGATTAAAAGTAGAGGATCTGGCTGTTACCGCCAACAGGCTAGATAGCTGGCTAAATTCCGACTTTGGCCGCTATCTGCTGCACCAGGAAACTCAACTCTTAGAGCGCAAATACAGCGGCCTGCCAGGGTATAGGCTAATGCACCTAGGCCTGGGCCCCAATCAGCAAACCCTCGACTGTTTTAAGCAGCTGCACCGCTTTTATGTTCATGCCAATGCCGACAGTCCAGCGCCGCAGCTGTCCCTGGCTAGCAACTATGCTCAGCTGCCCCTGCCATCGGAAGTAATAGATCTGGCCCTGGTGCAGCATGCAGTGGAGTACTCAGTATCCCCCAAGGCGGTGCTGGCCGAAGTATCTCGAGTGGTGGCTCCCGGCGGCCATCTGCTGCTCTGTCTGTTTAACCCCTACGGGCCCAGGGGACTGATCAAGTTCCCTATGCAGCTACTCAGCGGCCGACCCGACTACAGGTTCCATAATCTGCGCAAGGGCCGCATTATCGACTGGCTGTCGCTGCTTAATTTTCAGGTGCTCGAGATTGACCACGGGGCCTACAACTTGCCCCTCAATCGTCCCGATTGGGCGCAGGCAGATACCAGCTGGGAAAAGATTGCCCAAAAGATTCGCTTTCCCCTGGGTAATTTCTATATGATCCACGCGGTAAAGCGAGAGCTTCGCGGCATAGGCACCAGAACCCACCTGTGGCGCCCTGCAGCCACCAATGGCTATGGCTCCACCGGCAGTAAATCCAGTCGCAAAAAAGCTTCAGTTAAGGAATAGCATGAATCCAGTTCAAATATTTACCGACGGTGCCTGTCGCGGCAATCCCGGCCCTGGTGGCTGGGGCGTTTTAATGCGCTATGGTGACGAAGAAAAATCCCTCTGTGGCGGTGAGTTAGAAACTACCAATAACCGTATGGAATTAACCGCTGTTATCGAGGCTCTCGCGGCTCTCACCAGGCCCTGTGATGTAGAGCTAACCTCAGACTCAACCTATGTGCTCAAAGGTATTCAAGAGTGGATGCCCAACTGGAAAAAGCGCGGCTGGAAAACCGCCAGTAAAAAGCCGGTCAAGAATGCGGATCTCTGGCAGAAGCTCGATGCGGTTATAGGTGAACATAGGATAAACTGGCACTGGGTCAAGGGCCACAGCGGCCACCGGGAAAATGAAATAGCCGACCAGCTGGCCAACCGCGGCATCGACGAATTAGAACTGAGCTAGGCACTAACCATGAGACAGATTGTACTGGATACAGAAACCACCGGCCTGGAGACATCTCAGGATCACCGCATAATCGAGATTGGCTGTGTCGAGATGATCAACCGCAAACTCACCGGCCGCCACTATCATCAGTATATAAACCCTCAGCGCAAAGTGGACGAGGGCGCCATGGAAGTTCATGGCATCACAGATCAGTTTCTTGAGGACAAGCCTACCTACGACGCCATAGCCGAAGAGTTTATGGCCTTTATCAAAGGCGCCGAGCTGGTGATTCACAATGCTCCCTTTGATATTAGCTTCCTCAACCACGAGGCCTCCAAGCTACCTGGGCGCACCAAGCCCATAGAGTCTGGCTGCAAAGTGATAGACACATTGGCCCTGGCGCGGCAGAAGCACCCGGGGCAAAAAAACAATCTGGATGCGCTGTGCAAGCGCTATGGCGTCGACAACTCCCAGCGCGACCTTCACGGCGCACTGCTGGATGCGGAGATTCTCGCCGATGTCTATCTGTTGATGACTGGCGGGCAGGTCAATCTCAATATCAGCGATCAATCGGCATCAGACTCCGGTGAGATCAACCAGGCTAGCAATATACGCCGCCTGCCCGAGGGCCGTCCGGCGCTGAGGGTTATTACCGCCAATGAAGATGAGTTGGCCAGCCACCAGAAAAAACTGGACGCCATCAAAGCGTCCAGCGGTGAATGTGTCGTGCAAAATTTGGGCGAATAACCTGCTTTGTCTCCTATATCGCCCCCAGATCCACATCCCGGGTTGGATATCAGTATCCCCGAACAGGTCCCCAGCAGCGCTGCGCATTTTGAGCCGCTTAAACAAGCCATCGCCCAGTCAGTTACCAGCAAAGACCTGTTTCGCCTCAGCAAACAGCTGGCCGACCTGCAGCAGCGGGCCAGCCGCAAGCAAGATATTGCCCAGGGCTGGAGTCAATGGCGCCAGGCTGCAGAGCGCTCTCAGCAGATAGTCAGCGCCAGGCGCGACAACCTGCCCGCCATCAGCTACCCAGATCTTCCGGTCAGTGCCAGGTCCGACGAGATAGTTGAGTTAATTCGCAACCATCAGGTCCTGGTGGTTGCCGGCGAAACCGGCTCTGGTAAAACCACCCAGCTGCCCAAAATCTGCCTACAGGCCGGGCGCGGTATCAGAGGCATTATTGGCCATACCCAGCCGCGACGAATTGCCGCCCGCACCGTGGCCGACCGCATTGCCGAAGAGCTTAAAACACCCCTGGGAGAGACCGTTGGTTATCAGGTGCGTTTCTCTGACCAGAGTTCGCCCAAAACTACCATCAAGCTGATGACCGATGGTATTTTGCTGGCGGAAATTCAGCACGATCGATTTCTCAGCAAATACGATACCTTGATAATCGATGAGGCCCACGAGCGCAGCCTCAATATTGATTTTTTATTGGGTTACCTCAAAAACCTACTGGCCCAGCGCAGCGACCTAAAGCTAATTATTACCTCAGCCACCATTGATGTAGAAAAGTTTTCCCAGCATTTTAATAATGCGCCAGTGGTAGAGGTATCCGGCAGAACCTACCCGGTAGAAGTTATTTACTCTGATATCGACAGCCTGGATATGGACCGCGACCAGCGCATTATTGAATGCCTGCGCGAGATAAACTCAAATACCACCCCCAACCAAGGCGCTGGCGATGTGCTGGTATTCTTAAGTGGCGAGCGCGAAATTCGCGAAGCCAGCCTGGCCATCAAGCGCGCCCAGCTGCCCCATACCGAAGTGGTACCTCTGTATGCCAGGCTCAGCCTTGCAGAGCAGAGTAAAATCTTCTCTCCCCACAGAGGCCGCCGTGTTGTGCTAAGTACCAATGTGGCCGAGACGTCGCTAACCGTGCCAGGCATAGGCTATGTGATAGATACAGGCCGCGCCAGACTGTCCAGATACAGTTACAGAACCAAGGTACAACGGCTGCCAATCGAGTCCATCTCCCAGGCCAGCGCCAACCAGAGGGCAGGGCGCTGTGGCCGCGTTAGCAATGGTGTCTGTTACCGACTCTACGAAGAAGACGACTTTAATAATCGCCCAGAGTTTACCGACCCGGAAATAGTACGTACCAATCTGGCCGCGGTAATCTTGCAAATGCTGCACCTGCGCATAGGTGATATTCGCAATTTCCCCTTTGTGGACCCGCCAGACAGCCGCATGATCAGCGATGGCTTCAAGCTATTGGAAGAACTGCAGGCCGTTGATAGCAGAGGCAAACTGACCAAGCTGGGTAGGCAGCTGGTGTCTATTCCCCTGGATCCAAGATTTGCCCGCATGATCTTTGAAGCCAGCAAAAATGGCTCTCTCACCCAGGTGATGATTATCACCACCGGCCTGAGTATTCAGGACCCCAGAGAGCGCCCGGCCGACAAACAGCAAGCCGCAGACCAGGCCCATGCCCAGTGGCGCGATCAGTCCTCAGACTTTATGTCGCTGCTCAACCTTTGGCAGCACTTTGAGAGCAAGCGCCAAGAGCTCTCCAGCAACCAGTACAGCAAGTACTGCCGCGCCCACTATGTTTCCTTTTTGCGCATGAAAGAGTGGCGGGATTTACACCATCAGGTGCACAGCGCCTGTCGCGCTCTCAAACTGACCGAAAATCAAAAGCCCGCAGAATATGCCGCTATCCACCAGGCGCTGTTATCGGGCCTCCTGGGTCAGGTAGGTATTCGCGAAGACAAATGGGAGTTTCTGGGTACCAGAAACCGCAAGTTTTTTATCTTCCCCGGTTCCGGCCTCAGTAAAAAACCGCCCAAATGGGTAATGGTAGGCTCGCTGATGGAGACCGCCAAACAGTACGGACTTAACGCCGCCAAAATAGATTCCGACTGGCTCGAGCCCCTGGCCGCTCACCTGGTCAAAAAGACCTACAGCGCACCTTTTTACCATCAAAAGTCCGGCCAGGTTATGGCCAAAGAGCGCCAAACATTATTTGGCCTGTCCATTGTCGAGGGTAAAAATACCGTCTATGGCAATGTGGCACCGGCAGAAGCTAGAGAAATATTTATTCAGCAGGCGCTGGTAGAAGAGGGTTACAGAGGCAAGGGCAGCTTTTATTCAGCCAATCAAAAGCTGGTAGCAGAACTGCAGGGGCTGGAAGATCGGTTCCGGCGTCGCGACCTGCTGGCCGAACAAAAAGTCATTTACAGCTTCTACCATGAGCGAATTCCAGAGGGAATTTACAATCTGCCCGCTTTCGAAAAATGGCGCAAAAGCGCAGAGCGAGATAACCCCAACCTGCTCAGCATCAGCAAAGAGGCCCTGATGCTGCGGGGCCTGTCCGCCGACGAAGAGGCGCAGTTTCCCGAGACAGTGCGCTGCGACGGCCTGGAGTTTGAGCTCAGTTACACCTTTGAGCCCGGCCATGCAGAGGATGGCGTCAGCGCCAAAATTCCACTGGCCCTGCTGCACCAGCTGCCCAGATATTACTTTGAATGGCTGGTGCCAGGCATGCTGCGGGACAAATGCATAGCCCTGGTAAAAAGCTTGCCCAAACAGGTCCGCCGTCATTTTGTACCTGTGCCAGACTATGTGGACAAAGTATTGCTCCAGGTGCGCGCCCAGGACAGACCCCTTACCGAAGTATTGGCTGAACAGCTCAAGCGCCATACAGGGGTCAGTATTCGAGACCAAGACTGGCGAACAGAAAATCTCGACCCCTGGTATTTAACCAACTTCTTGCTGCAGGACGAAAATGGCAAGACCATCGCCATGGCCAGAAGTCTGGAGCAGCTGCAGCGAGACTTTAAACAGCAGATCAATGCAGGTTTAGAACAGGCCTCCGACGACAGTCTGTCACGTCAGGGCATTGTTGAATGGGACTTTGAGTTGCCCGAGCAGGTCAGTTTAAAGCGCGGCAAAATCGATATAAAAGCCTGGCCCGCGCTGGTGGACTGCGGCGACTGCGTAGCGCTTGAAGTTATGGACAATCCCCTGGCCGCAGAAAAAGTCAGCCGCCAGGGCCAGCTGAGATTGGCGCTGCTCAGGGGCCGCGAGCAGGAAAAATATTTAACGAAACATCTATTGTGCGGTGCCGACCTGGCGCTAAAAGCCGCCGCCATAGGTAGCCGCCAGGATATAGTGCAGTCACTGATCGCCGCCAGCTTTAAGCAAGCGTTATTTTCCGAGGTGGGGGTGCTGCGCGACCAGGCCAGTTTTGAGCGCTGTTTACAGGCAGGCATAGGCCGGGTGGTAGATATAGCCCAGCAGCTGGGCTCTTATATTGAGTCAGTACTGCCCAGGCTGCACCAAAGTCAAAAACAGATTCGCGCCCTGGGCCTGTCGGCCATTTATGCCAAACAGGATATCGACCAGCAGCTCAGTTGGCTGTTCTCGCCCCAGACACTGAGCCGAATCAGCCTCGACCGCATCAGCCAATACCCAAGGCTGACTCGCGGTATAGAGATTCGTTTAGAAAAGCTCGCCTCCCAGGTCGGCAAAGACCAGCAGTATATTCAGGAGATAGAGTCGTTTTTGCAGCCCGTGCCCAGCCCCCAACAGCAGTTGCTGTCAGAGGAACTCACAGACGCCATAGACAACTTCCACTGGATGCTACAGGAATACCGCATTTCATTATTCGCCCAGCAATTAAAAACCCGCGTGCCGGTGTCAGCCAAGCGCCTGCAAAAGCAATGGCAAGAACTCGACGACCAACTGCGCCGCTTTTTGGGTAATGCCGGCTAGCCACAGATTCCAGCCTCCGCTGGAATGACACTCTAAACGTCACCCCAGCGCAGGAACGTCACCCCAGCGTAGGCTGGGGCCTCCAGCAGATTCCCGCCTGCGCGAGAATGACACTCCACCGCGAGCATGACACTCCACCCCCAGATATATTTTCCCACCAGTGAAACTTCCGCGCACAGCTCAAGTCAGAATAGCATCCCAAAACCATCCTGGTTAGGGATACCCGGAGTAATATCAGTCAATACAAGGAGATGTTCTAATGACTAAGCAATCTATCAAACCCATGGCCGCAGCAGTCAGTGTTGCATTTGCAGCAACTCTGGCCCTTGCTCCAGCCGCACTGGCTAACCAAAATCCCTTTCAAGCAGATCAACTTTCATCCGGCTACAACCTGGCGAGCAAACATGCCGAGGGCAAGTGTGGCGAAGGTAAATGCGGTGGCGACAAAGCCAAAGAATAAGGCAAGTGCGGTGAGGGCAAATGCGGTGGCGACAAAGCCAAAGAAGAGGGCAAGTGCGGCTAAGGTAAGTGTGGTGGCGACAAAGCTGATAGCGAAGGTAAGTGCGGCGAAGGCAAATGTGGCGGCGACAAAACTGAAGCTGAAGGCAAATGTGGTGAGGGTAAGTGCGGGGGAGCCTCCTAGGCTAAGGCCCCTATAAATATTCCTAAACTATGACCAGCCAATACCCAGTAACAGGTGCAGGTCTTGGGCTGAGGCGGGCTCTTCTGGGCCCGCTCTCATCCGTCACCAGCGACCAGATTCAGTTTATGGAAGTTGCTCCAGAAAACTGGATAGACGTGGGTGGCCGCTATGGCAGAGCCTTCAGAGAATACAGCGAGAAATTCCCCACCGTGCTCCACGGCCTGTCCCTGTCCATAGGCTCACCAGCGCCACTGGATTGGCAGTTGCTAAAAAATATCAAAGCATTTATGGCCGAGCACTCGATTCGCTGCTACACCGAGCACCTCAGTTACTGCAGCGACAGCGGCCACCTCTACGACCTGATGCCCATTCCCTTTACCGAACAAGCGGTGGACTATGTTGCCGATCGCATTATTCAGATTCAGGATTTTCTTGGAGAGCGTATCGCCATGGAAAACGTATCCTATTACGCCGCACCCCAGCAACAAATGACCGAGATAGAATTTACCAATGCAGTGATTCAAAAAGCCGACTGCAACCTGCTGCTCGATGTGAATAATATTTATGTCAACAGCATCAACCACAGCTATAACCCCTATGATTTTTTGCGCGCGCTGCCGGGCCACAGGGTGGTGTACGGACATATTGCCGGCCATTTTAAAGAGGCGAAAGATCTGCATGTAGATACCCATGGCGCTGATGTAAGCGACCCAGTCTGGGATCTGCTAGCCGCCGCCTACCAGCAGTTTGGGGCATTCCCCACATTGTTGGAGCGAGACTTTAATATACCCCCAGTGCCAGCATTGCTGCAGGAGATAAGCCATATTAGAGAACTGCAGCACAGGGCTACCAGCGAGGCGCAGCTTGTCCATGGCTAAGCTAAAGCAAGGCACAGAGCATAGAGACTATAGCGATACACAGTTGCAATTTGCCGCCCATATTCGCCACCCCGAGCAAAATCCATCGCCCCCCGATATAGAAGATCGCCGCTTAGCTATCTACCGCGATCTGTTCTACAACAATATCCAGAGCTTTCTGGCATCCGGCTTCCCGGTACTCAAATCCATCCTCGAGCAGGCCCATTGGCACAGCATGGTGCGCGACTTTATTTATCGTCACCAGAGCCACAGCCCCTATTTTTTGAAAATCAGCGAAGAGTTTCTCAGCTATCTGCAAACCGAACGTATTGCCAGCCAAGAAGATCCGGGTTTTATGCTAGAGCTGGCCCATTATGAGTGGGTTGAACTGGCTCTGGATATCTCCAACCTAGAGATGCCAGCTAACAGCGCCCCCCAGGGCAATATGATCGATAATATCCCCCAGATCTCGCCCACAGCCTGGCGTTTCAACTACAGATATCCAGTGCATAAAATAGGCCCTCAGTATCAACCAACAGCAGAGCAGGCAGAGCCCGTGGCGCTGATTGTCTATCGCAACCGCGATCTGCAAATAGGCTTTATGGAATCCAATCCCATTACCCTGCGCCTGCTGGATATTATCCAGTCTCAGCAGTGCAGCGGCAGGCAGGCTATAGCCCAGCTCGCCAAAGAAATTAACCATCCACAGCCGGAGAGCCTGGTCGAGTTTGGCGCCCATATACTTAGCAAACTTTACAGCAGCGAGATTATTAGCGGGTTCCACCCCAATTAAGGATTAAATTCTGTTGTATGCAGAGGCGCCACAGCAGTAAAATACAGGGTCAGAAAGCGGGTCAAAAAAACGGGCAAAGATTAGGTTTTTAATCGATAATGTATAGAAGGCTATAGGTTTAGATAAACCTAGGCAGCAACAGCAATGGATTGGGAGAGACTGATGATTAAATTAACGCAACAGCTGCAGATAGCTCTGCTCTGCCTAGTGGCAATGGCGTCGTCTGCCCAGTCCTCGGAAGTCAAAGACCCAGACCCCTACGAAAGCTTCAACAGAAAATCCCACAGCTTCAACGACACATTGGACAAATATATTGCCCGCCCCGCGGCAAAAATTTATACCAGCACCTTGCCCGACCCAGTTGAAAAAGGCGTGGTTAACTTCTTTAGCAATCTCGACGAGCTCACCAATATAATGAACGACCTGCTCCAGGCCAAGTTTGGTCAGGCGGCCAATGACACTGGGCGGTTTTTAATCAACAGCACCCTGGGCATAGGCGGGTTATTTGACGTGGCAGAGCGAGCCGGGCTGCCCAAAAGCGAAGGCGAAGACTTTGGTCAGACACTGGGTGCCTGGGGCGTAGGCGAGGGGCCTTACCTTATGCTGCCGCTGGTTGGGCCCTCAACGCTGAGAGACGCGCCATCAAAATATATCGACAGTTTTGCCAATCCGGTTTCCCACCTAGAAGATGCCTCTGCGCGCAACAGCATCCGACTGGTAGGCCTGGTGTCCGCCAGAGCCGAATTACTTGGCCTAGACGACGCAATTTCAGGTGACAGCTACCTTTTTGTCAGAGATGTCTACCTGCAGCGTCGAGACTATTTGGTCAAGGACGGAGCCATAGAAGATGACTTTGGCGATTTAGACGACTATTAAACCGGCGAGTAAAAACCTAATTTAAGATTGTTGTGCGCAGCTAGTCTTGTTACCCTCGCACAAAGCAGCAGTGGCTCTCAGCAGAGACCACCAAGAAATCGTTAAAGCTGGTAAATAATGAGCAAACTAAAGGGCCCAGTAATACTCGTCGACCACGACGATATCGGGCTAAACAGGCTACAGGCAGATTTTAAGGCTGTTGGACAACAGTCTCTAACCGCAGCGGACATCCAGTCCATAGCCGCCATCTGCGACGACCCCCTCAGTCAACTGGTGGTGCTGCGCGCCAAAAATACTCCCCTAGACACAGACCAACAAATCGATGCCCTGCGCACAATCTGTGCAGACTATCTGGTAGTCATGGCACTGGACGAAGCAGATCAGCACCGGGCCACAGAGTTCTTTCGCCTGGGTGCCGCCGATGTGCTCACCTCAGGCCAGAGCGCCAAAGAGCTCAGGCTCACTCTGGCGCGGGTCGACAACCTGGCCGAAACCCGCCGCCGCGCCGACCAGTACAGCACCGAGCTAGAAAAAACCAATGTCGAGCTGCAAGAGAGCCTGCGCCTGCTTAAACAAGACCAGCTGGCCGGCCTGGAAGTGCAAAAAAGCCTGATGCCCGAGAGCCCACTAGCCTTTGGCGACTACGAAATCTCCCACTCCATCACACCCTCCCTGTACCTGAGTGGCGACTTTGTCGGTTATAACTTTGTGCTAGACCGCTACCTGCTGTTTTACTTTGCCGACGTCTCCGGCCACGGCGCCTCCTCAGCCTTTGTGACCGTACTGCTAAGATTTATGATCGGCCGGGTAATACGTCGCCATATGCTGGAAAAAGACTATGTAGCCCTGGCCCAGGCGCCCGAGGGGCTGGTAGAGCATATTAACAATCAGCTACTGGCCACTGGCCTGGGCAAGCACCTGACCATAGTGGCCGGCTCGCTAGATACAGATACCAGGCAGCTGCGCTATGTGGTCGGCGCCCAGCAGCCCCAGCCCATATTAATTACCGACAACAAAGCCAAATACCTGCCGGGCAAAGGCAAGCCCGCCGGTATTTTTGAAGATGCCAGTTGGGTGGTAGAGCAGATACATCTGCCCGAGCGCTTTGCCCTGGTATTGCTGAGCGACGGTGTCTACGACCTACTGCCCAACAAAGAAATCGCCCAAAAAGAGCGCACATTGCTGAGGTACCTCTCCACCAGCTCCGGCAATATAGACCAGCTAAAAGAAGCGCTGTTTATAGACTATATAGAAGACCCCCAAGACGATATATCGGTGCTGCTGCTAACGGGGGGCATGTAGTTGAGCACAGGCAAAATACTGGTCTCAGATAAAGACGGCAACTACCTGATCAAATTTAGCGGCGACGTGCGCGTCAACCTATGCGGCTCCCTCAATCATCATATGGCCGCCATATTCGGCAGCACTGACGTGCAGCATGTAGTTATAGATATGCTAGAGGCCGAGTGTGTCGACAGCACCACCCTGGGCCTAATCGCCAAGCTAGCCCTGCATTGCCGCAAAGAATACAACATCAATATGCAGCTGTTTTGTCAAAATCCCAGCATACTGCGCACCCTAGACTGCATGAGCTTCGACGAGATAATCGATATCTGCCAAGAGGTGCCAGATATAGACGCCGAGCTGCACGCCATAGAGACCGTCAATTCCGATATAGACGAAGTGCGCCGCCAGGTACTAGAAGCCCACAAACTCCTCACCCAACTCAGCCCCGACAGCAGCAAAGAGTTCACCGACCTAATCCGCGCCCTAGAATCCGGCAACTAAGCCAGGCCCCAACCCCGAACAACCCGAACAATCCAACCCATTCCGTCATCCTAAGCACCTCTACCCGTCATCCAGAGCACAGCGAAGGATCCCCCAGATAGTTCGCTACACTCAACAAGACAGCAAAAACAACCCACCAAAAACTTGCGAAATCACAGTTTGTGTATTAACACTTAATATACAGGCTCTAATAATAGCTTTAATAACAATATCGCCCGCTATCTCAATAGGTAACACCAGAGCCACTGGGGCACTGGTGTTCTGCAATTGCCAATAACACAGGACTTTGCACCGGCGAATACTCACGCAAGGGGGTGCAGTAACTTGAATGGGCTAAGCAGCACAGTCGCGCAGGGCAGCAGCATGGACAGCATCCATAGCGCCGCCCCGACAGACGATATCGAGCAGCAAGCTGCCGATTGGCTGCTGCGTCTCGACACCGAGCAAGGGCCCAGCCGGGCAGACATAGCCGAACTCAGAGACTGGCTAAAGCGCAGCCCAGGCCACAAAACAGAGTTCCAGCGCCTGACCCAATACTGGCACTGCACCAACCTGCCCGCCGACCTTATATTTTCACCACCCAATAACAAGCCGTCACCACAGGCCGCTGGGGCCAGCCCAGCCACTGGTATTAGCAAGCTATTTAGCAGCGGCTGGCGAATCACAGCCACCGTAGGCACCGCACTCTGTATAACCGCCGCACTGGCCATGGGCCTGCTAATGGACAACACCAGCGGCATCTCTGGCAATGGCATTTACGAAACCCGCACCGGCGAGCAAAACAGCATCACCTTGGTCGATGGCTCAGTAATACAGCTCAACACAGGTAGCCGCATCCACGTCAACTTTGTCGACAGCCAGCGCACCGTCTCCCTCATGGCCGGCGAAGTACATTTCGAAGTCGCCAAAGACAGCACCAGGCCGTTTATAGTCAAAGCCGGCGAAGGCCTAGTGCGCGCCATAGGCACCGCATTTACCGTACGCCTGCAGCCCCAGGCGCTAAAAGTAGTAGTAGCCGAGGGCAAAGTAGCACTGGCCACCAGCCTCGACCGCCCCAATGGCGACAGCAGCGCAGAGACCGTAAAACGCGCCATAGACCGCGGCTACCTAGTGCAAGGGCAGACCGTAGACTTTGTACCCAAAGCCAACGACGGCCTGGGCAATGAAATCCAACAACTCAAACAAGATGACCTAGACCAACAACTAGCCTGGCGCCGCGGCATGCTAATGTTTGCCGGCGAGCCGCTGTCAGCAGTAATGGCCGAGGTAAACCGATATACCTCCCTAGATATCGAGATTATCGACGAACAGATAGCCGACATCAGAATAGGCGGCCACTTCAAAGTAGCCGAAACCGACGCCATGCTAAACGCCCTAGAAATGAGCTTCGGCATCCAAGTCACCCGCCCCAGCGAAAACACAGTGCACCTAGCCCTAAAATAACCAACCCCGTCATCCCAACGCAGTAACGTCACCCCAGCGCAGGAACGTCACCCCAGCATAGGAACGTCACCCCAGCGTAGGCTGGGGCCTAGGCCTAGGCCTGGGCCTGGGCCTCCCAAAGATTCCAGCCTCCGCTGGAATGACGGAGGTAAATCCCCCACCCAAACCCAGAACTAAAACCCAAATCACACAACCAGCTTCCCCACTAAACTAAAATCTCCGCATGGAAAAACTGCCCTGCGTCTACATTCTCACCAACAAACCCCTAGGCACCCTCTACATTGGCGTCACCTCCAATTTGCCCCAGCGCATCTGGCAACACAAAACCAAAGTCACCAAAGGCTTCACTGAAAAATACAACCTCAACAAAATAGTCTGGTACGAAGCCCATGAAGACATAATGTCGGCCATGCAGCGCGAAAAAGCCTTAAAGGTCTGGAAGCGAGATTGGAAGATAAGAATTATTGAAGAAATGAATCCGCTGTGGCGTGATTTGTATGTTGATTTGTTTTGAGGTGGATAGATTCCAGCCTTCGCTGGAATGACGGAGATAAAACATCACTCCAGCGTGGGCTGGAATCTTCTAGAGGTCCCAAGTTCAGAAAAAAGCGTCATTCCACAAACGAAGGTCATTCTACAAACGAGCGTCATTCCAGCGTAGGCTGGAATCTTCTGGAGGTCCCAGCCTTCGCTGGGATGACGACGGTGGACAGAAGGTGCGGCGCTAGCAGGCACCCAGCAAACCTAGAAACGCCACTGCGGCGTTCGACAGGCTTCTTTTGGTGTGGTGTATATACCCCAGCTCGCGCTCTATCTTTACTCCCTCAAACGGCATCACATGCAGGTCTCTTACCAGGGTCTCTGGTAGTACGCTCCAGCCTAAACCTACCTCCACCATGGTGCTTATGGTCTCCAAATAGTTGGTCGACATTGGCGCTTTTAGGGGTATGCCTTCCTTTTGAAATAGCTTCTGAATTATTTGCCCGGTGTAGGTGTTTATGCCTGGCAAAATAATCGAGTACTCTGCCAGGTCATCTAGCGACGGCTGTTTTATTTTGGCTAGGGGGTGGTCCTGGGCGCAGATAAACCGCAGCGGGTCGTTCCATATTACCTGGCTGTCTATATTGTGCTGCTCTTCTAGGGCTAGGGTAATTACTGCCACCTCCGACTGGCCCTGCAGCACGCGCTCGTAGGCTTTTTCGGAGTCCATAAACTCAATATCCAGGGTTACGCTGGGGTAATTTTGGGCAAATTGTTTGAGCACTGGGGGCAGGCGGTGTAGGCCCAGGTGGTGGCTAATGGCCAGTCGCAATGTGCCGCTCACCTCGCCAGAGAGGTCGCTTATTGCTTGCAGGGCGTTTTCGTATTCTTGCAGTATGCGTTTCACTCTGGGCAGCAGCTCTATACCGGCTTCGGTCAGGCTTACCTGGCGGGCAAAGCGGTCAAACAGTTTTTTGCCCACCTGGTGCTCTAGCTGGGCTATGCGCTTGCTAATGGCCGACTGAGTTAGGTACAGCTGCTCGGCGGCTTCCGAAAATGAACCGCAGTGGGCCACGGTAATAAAGGCCTTGATATTTTGGTTGTCCATAGTCATTCCCAGCGAGAATGCAAAATATGCGAAATATGAATTTAATTCATCATATGACAGGTTTACAATGGGCGCAACAACGGAATTCTCTGGGAGAGAGTTATGGCGGGAAGAACACTTTACGACAAGCTGTGGCACAGCCACCTGGTTAAACAAAATAGCGATGGCTCATCGCTGATCTACATAGATCGGCACGTGATTCACGAGGTTACCTCACCTCAGGCGTTTGAGGGCCTGCGTTTGGCTAATCGAAAGCCCTGGCGTTTGGACACCAATATTGCAACCCCCGATCACAATATCTCAACCGACAAGTCTGAGCGTGATGCCGGTGTGGCGGGCATGACCGACGAGGTGTCGCGTATTCAGGTGCAAACCCTGGACGACAACTGCGATCTCTACGGCATTAAAGAATTTAAAATCAACGAGATGGGCCAGGGCATTGTGCATGTAATGGGCCCTGAGCTGGGCGCCACCATGCCGGGCATGACCGTGGTCTGTGGTGATTCCCACACGGCCACCCATGGTGCGCTGGCTTGTTTGGCCCATGGTATTGGTACCTCTGAGGTTGAGCATGTGTTGGCGACCCAGTGTTTGGTGGCCAAGAAGATGAAAAATATGCGTGTGACTGTGGATGGCACCGTGGGTGCTGGGGTAACCCCCAAAGATGTGGTGTTGGCGATTATTGGCAAGATTGGCACAGCCGGTGGCAATGAGCATGCCATTGAGTTCGCTGGCTCAGTGTTCCGCGATATGTCGATTGAAGGGCGCATGACGGTTTGTAATATGGCCATTGAAGCCGGTGCCCGTGTGGGTATGGTGGCGGTGGACCAGAAGACCATTGATTACTGCGAAGGGCGCCAGTTTGTGCCCAAGGGCGAGATGTTTGAGCAGGCGGTGGCCTACTGGAATACCCTTACCAGCGATGCTGATGCGGTGTTTGACACTGAGGTGATATTGCACGCCGATGATATTGCGCCCCAGGTTACCTGGGGTACATCCCCTGAGATGGTGGCGCCAGTCACGGCCTCAGTACCCACATTAGATGAGCAGCCCAGTGAAGAGCAGCGCAAAGGCCTTGAGCGAGCATTAGACTATATGGGCCTTGAGGGCGGGCAGGCGATCAACTCCATCAAGGTGGATCGTG